>ERZ1740067.658-NODE-658-length-26472-cov-7.977363_pt1 | contig 26472 bp, 22 predicted proteins | sample MGYA00581736_ERZ1740067 | MGnify/ENA primary metagenome ERZ1740067 (study PRJEB43018, sample SAMN04849236) | marine metagenome | isolation source: floating plastic debris | place: Pacific Ocean | collected 2008-08-27 | study: EMG produced TPA metagenomics assembly... | reverse complement strand
TCTTCCAAAATCTCAGAAAAGCGGATCAGTAGCGGTAGCTGAAAGTCACGGAGCTTCAGACCTTCTACCAGCTTTTGTAAATCTAAAGAGCCGCCGCGATCGCCCTGCGGTGACACGGTAATATTACCTGCTGCGTTAATCGAAAAATACGGCTCACCCCAGCCTTTAATACGGTAGAGATCTTCACTATCTTCAATCGTCCAGCCTGATTGAGTCGCCTCTTCTGTCCCATTCTGTCGGTCTGATTGACGCTGCTCGGATTCTTCATTTAGCTTGGCGAGAACGTCCCGCTGGTCAGCGGCATCAGATGTATAGATTAGGCTCACGATGACAAAAGCGCTCCGATAGGCATTTCTTCCGATTATGGTATCTCGCATTTGCTGTGAGGTCACGGTGTAAACACGTCCGAGTGAGGTCTTCCGTGATACCACCATTGTGAGAAAAAGATGCGGATGAACGTGTTTATACCCGAAAACTATATAGTCTTTATAAATGCTGGGGCTCTATCCTGATGCTTTTACCTAAAGCCTGTTATCCAATAGTTAGCAGATTATAGATCTTGCTCTTATCAACTACTATTGACCTTTTCGCAACAGCGGGAACTTTGAATATGCATGACCTACCCAGAATGATTTGTTCGTTTTAGGCGTTGGTCATCCGGTGATTTATCCGAAAGTTTTAGGCTGTAAGTTTAGGTGCTTCGCATATGAAATACGATCCTCCCCACACCGTAGATATTTCAGCTGAACCCCTCCGACCTTTTCAGCCGCCTGTGGTTCAGCCGCTAACAACCCGCATGGTAGTAGCGCAGTCCCTGGGGTTGGATGTATTTTTTATCGTCCTCTCTCTGCTGGTCGGTGTGCTCTTTAGTGGCGCTGTCAGTGCGATAGACACTACTGGCATCGAAAATGTGGGGCTGCTAAAGCCGCCGACATGGCTAATCTTTGCCGCCTGCGCCTTACCCCCTGCACTCTGGTTATTTGTGGATGGGTTGAGCGCTATGAGCAACCCAGCCGTACTCCCTTTTGCCCGTTCTAGAACAGCGATGAAGGCAGTGTATGCCAAACGAATTCATCTGCTGCTGTTGGCTTTTTACTTTACGGCTATTTTGGTGGCGCTGTGCTGGTCGGCCTTTGCCATGCTGCTGGTGTCCAAGCTCTTCGTATCGGCCATATTTGCGGTGGCACTCTATGCGTTGGGGCAAAGCATTCCGTCTCGTCGGCTCAGTTTTGTGCTCTCGGGCTTTTTGTTTTTGGTGGTGTTGATTACGACTCAGTCTTTCATCGTGCTGAAAATGGAAGCTGACTCACAGCGAGCCAATCAAGAAGCCCTGGGTGACTTTGATGCTCCGCCTGAGCCAGTTATCGACGAAAGCATTTTTGAAGAAAGAGGTGAATAGGGCCTAGCTCAACTGCACAACAATTTGATCTTGCAGCAGTGTTTCTGACGTGAGCAAGTCTTCTACAGTCATCCTTAAAAAGCGCTCAGCATCGATATTAAACAAAATACGAATGCGATCGCTGCCGGGAAATCCGGGCGGCTCTAATGTTGCGATTGTACGCGCACCCTCGCGATCATTCAGCGGTTGCACAGTAGGAATTCCGCCACTATCAGAGCGCCGAGTAACCAGCTGATCGCCTTCAAAATAGATTTCGGTCTGCGTGGGAGCATCCTCCCCTAGCTCACCGAGAATGAGTTCAATGCTGGGCTGGTTTTCGCTTGAGGCTCCTAGGAAAAGCTCCACGGGTTCCGTTGTCGGGTAGGGTTGTCCTCGCTGAATGATGGGATGCCACCCGTGGGCATTGTTTCTACGGTCCCAGAAACGAATGCCATAACTGTGATACAAAAAGTCTTCTAACTTAAGATTGGGTAAGCGCAGAGCCCCCTGCGCAACGGCTTCAAAGGGGCGGTCGCCTTTTACCTTATGGGCCTCAAAGTGACGCCTTGCCCAGCTTTGTACAGCGGGGATTTGAGCGCTGCCACCCACAAGCAGCACTGCGTCAATGTCTTCTGGTGAAATGTTTTGGCGTTGTGCCTGCTGGAGCACCTGCGCTAAGCGCTTGTCTAGTCGCTCGAAGAAACCTTGCTCTTTAAGGATTTGCTCGAAGCGATCGCGCGTTAAGCTCAGCTCGTAACTATCGAGTGTTTCTTCGTCAAAATAAGCCTCGTTACAGGTCTGCGTTGGTGTTGCACTAGAAAGGGCGATCTTCAACTTCTCGGCTAACCTCATCGTCAGCGAAGTCACTGGAAGTGCCTGTGTTTGCTTAAAGTGCTCTACAATCCACCGGTCAATATCTGCGCCTCCTAAATTTTCCCCGGCTTTTGCCAGTACTCTCACTGTTTTGAGTTTGCTTTTGGTCGATTGACTATCGCGCCCCTGACCCCGCTTCAGTACATAGCCTGCGGCCTTACCCTGCTCAAAGGTCGGCTGCACCAGCGAAAAATCCAGTGTCCCGCCACCAAAATCTACAACGAGTAACGTGCGCGCTTCTGGACTGAGTTCATAGCCCAGCGCAGCCGCAGTCGGCTCATCAATTAGCCGAACCTGTTCTATATTGAGCGATTCACACACCTCGCCTAGCCACAATCGATATGCCTCAAAACTATCGACGGGCACTGTAAAGACCAGCGACTTTAAATCGGCATTCTGTGCCTTGAGCTGCCTAATCACCTGGCGCAAAAAGCAGCTGCCGATTTGCTCGAAGGAGGGGCTGTGGCCATCTAAATCTGGCATGAAGCCCTGTACGCGGGTGCCAATGCCTCGCTTGAAGTTGCGAAAAAAGCGAGGGTCGTTTGCGAGATCTAGACCGCGATCACGTACAGCCTGTCCCACCAGAGATTTCATTTGGCTGAGCTCAGCTGTCGCCTTTTCCAGATATAGCAAGCTAGGAACTAAAGGTGGATTTCCTTTTAGCTTTGAGGACAGCTCAGCCAAAAAGAGTGTCTCGGGAGCTTGATTGATGTCACTCCAGCGAGTAACCACCGTGTTGCTGGTGCCAAAGTCAATGGCGTACATAAGGTTTTGAGAACTAGAAATTTAGCAGTTTGTCAGACGATTGGAGTTGTCAGTGTAGTCACCGCTAAGCCGGCAACACCGCCAACGCACAGCCCCATAAAGCTGGTTGTAATTACCATACTGATACTGCGACCATAGCCAGTGGTTGGCATCAGCCGAGTACCTGCCAGAGCGCTGGTGATTGCGGCGATCGCTGTGAGTAAAACAGCCCCTAGCGTCAGCGCACCAAGCACTGCGATCGCATTGAAAAAGCGCACGTCATCAAAAGTATTTTCGCTGCCAAAGTAGTTGATGGATACGGCGAGTGCGATCACCATAATCAGCCCACCCAAATAGGCCATCAGTCCACCGCGATCTTTCTTCCCGCTGATCATCACTGGGCGGTTGAACCCCAAAACGATGAGGGGAATAGAGAATGCGATCGCAATCCATACCCAGTAGGGCGGCGTGGGGATAGACATCACCAGCCCCATAACCGTATACACCACAAAGAGAACTACCATCGATACCCACGGTGCAGAAGGCTTTGAGCGACGCGGCTTAGGCAGCTTAGGCGGCTTCCCTCGAGAAGGCTTGGGTCGAGGTGACTTTGGGCGAGATCCGTTCATTATCGGCGTATTTATTTAAGTGGCTACACAGATGTAGCTATGACGTAGCTATATAGGGGCGTGACGACACCAAGGATTTAAAGCAGTATACCGGGACCCAATCCAAACTCTTTGACCGCAGGCAGAAAATTACGATTTTCATGACTCGGGCGGCTGAGCTTCACCAACGCAAACCGCTGGAGCTCGCTGAGCTCTTGCCACTGTGTCAGCGTCAAGGGTACCTGCTCAGCCGCAAACTTAGCGGCCACCTCGCCAGGAACGGCCGTCAGCTGCTGCCAAGGCGGTGTGGACGCAATTTCCAATGTTTTTGCAGGAGAGCCTGTTTGCGCTGTGATCATCTGCTGAAGCTGTTCTCGATAAGCTTGGGCAGCAGCAGGCGTATCGCAGGGCCAATCTACTAGCTGTTGACGGTCCTTCTGTGAAAAATGGTTCCAATGGTCAAGCTTGAGTTTGACGCCGCAGGTGTCTAAGTGGTGGCGTACCACCATAGGAATGCAGCGCAACGACCCGATAAAGTCTTGCTCAAATTCAAAATAAGGAGACGACATGCGAAAGCATTTATAAAGACATCTAGCAATCATAGTTATCAGCTCTACAATTGCCAAAAGGTAGTAATTGCAAGCGATCAACTAGATGGAGGTACGCCTAAATATACACAAAACTTCAAAGACTATTATATTAAGAGAGTGCGGTGCTCTCGTGAAATGCTAAAAACTGTTAAGTTTTGCTCCAGTGTTACTAGTTAATTTTAATGGGATTGATTATCATGAGTGCACGTTGAGGTTCTCTTAAGTCCCTCGCGTCTACGAGAGCCGCAAGTCTAGGTTCGAAATCTGACCATTAGTGTGACCTCTCCTATTGGAGAGACTTTGTATGTATGGAAACGCTTGAGTTTGTGATTTATCCCGATGGTCGCGTGAAGGAAACAGTCACAGGCATTATTGGCACGTCATGCGCTGAGGTGACTGCTGCGATTGAAGCTCGGCTGGGTGATGTTGTTTCTCACCAGAAGTCTTCGGAGTACTACGCTCAGCCAGTGCAGGTTTCCACGGACAGTAAGACATCGCTGCCTACGCATGTTTGTGATAGTCAGTGGTAGTTCAAAAAGAACGTTTAACTTTCTTGTGTTCTCTATATAGCCGGTTTAAATAAATGTCCCACTTCAGCCAAATTAAGACTAAGCTTCGCAATCTTTCGTCTTTGCAGTTAGCGCTCAGTGACGCAGGTATTCGCTGGGAAGCGGGCCCCAGAGATGTGCGTGGCTACAAGGGCAATACCGAGACTGCTGAGGTCGTCATCGAGCAAGAAAACGGTTACGACGTTGGTTTTAAGCGCAATGAGCAAACAGGCGATTATGAACTGATAGCTGATTTGCAGTACTGGGAGCAGCCTCTTTCTGTGCAGGGCTTCTTGAATCAGGTGACGCAGCGCTACGCTTATCACACTGTACTCAATGAGTCTGCTGATAAAGGCTTTCAGGTCTCTGAGAAGGTTGATAACAAAGATGGCTCTATTCGCCTTGTGCTCCAGCGCTGGGGTTCTTAAGATTAGCTCCGGAAGTCGAAATTGTTAGAGACCTCGGCTTCTTTAGGGCTGAGGTCTTTGTTGTATGAGGGTGTCTCAACACGAGGCAGGTGACGAAATATGGCTGAAGAAAATCAGTCTAATCGCTCTGGACTAGAGCCGGAACTGGGCGGACAGCTTAGGTCTGCTCAGTTGCGCACAGGGCTAGAGCCCGAACTAGGCGGCAGTTTTCGGCAAAAGGGGGTGTATGTTGACGAGCCCACTTGTATCGGTTGTACGCACTGTGCATACATTGCTCGCAATACCTTCTACATTGAGCCGGACTATGGACGGGCTCGAGTCATTTGCCAAAACGGTGATTCAGAAGAGCTTATCCAGGAGGCTATCGATACTTGCCCTGTAGACTGCATCCATCATGTGGACTACACCGAACTCAGGGATCTAGAGCAGGATCGGCAGCATCAGGCGATTCCGCTGGCAGGCTTTCCAGTCGAAAAGTCACTGTTGACCGTTCAAACTCGCCATCGTCGAGAAAAGCAGAAGGCTGCGGAAAAAAATGGCAAGGCCTAGCCCACAATTCAGGCAATGACTAGAAATGTGTCACTTCAACCGTACCGTCCTGTCTGAGCTGTATGCGTAAAACTAAATCGTCTTCGAGTGGCGGACTGCTCTCAAAGGTTGGATGCACATCGGCGGGTAGGATGCGATCATGCGCTTCCTGTGACAATGCATCGAGCCCCACAAAACTAACCACCTCACCTGTTGCATTTAACTGAAGCTGGTAAGATAACGCACCCGATTCGCGCCTCTGCCACCGCTGCTGGAAGTAGGTTTGAACCAGGTTAATGGTAGCTATTACACCCGCTGTAGAAATCGCACCACTTAAGGATGCATCAGAACGCTCTTCAGCAGCAGCATCCGTTGGAGTTGTCGCAATTCGCCCCCTTGAAGCTCCACCCGCAGTGCTCTGGGGAGATTGGTTTGACGGTGGCAGAGAAAATAATTCTGGTGCAGCTCTTTCTACACGACGGGGCACTTGAGCTACCGTGCGATCAGCGGCTTCATTTTCACCTTGGTTTGGCTCACCAGGGCCAGCAGCCTCGACTGCAGGGATAGAAGCCTCAGGTGTCTGTGAAGGCATTGGAGGAGGCTGCCTGCTCAATACATTACTATTAAGCTCAGATTCGCTCGCGGCAGGGGCTGGCGAGGGCGGCGTCGCTGGCGGCGGTGATGCTGACGCTCCGGCAGATTCGATTTCAGTATTTGTCGGTTCCCTAGACACACCTAATGGTGGGCTTTCTGCTAGCCCAGCGGTATCTATATCGCTATCAGCTGCGGGAGCATTGTCTACGGACGCATTGTCCACAGGTGCACGAGGCGCTGTCTGGTTCGGTGAAGTTGCAGCTGTTGGTTGAGGTGATCGCGACGAGCCCGATGACGATTCCACGACTGCGTTTGGACGAACATCGATGGGTTCAGTCGGTTGGGAACTGCCACGAGCAATGTCATCGCTTTCGCCAATAGCATTATTCGAGTCTTTTTCATCATTCGAGTCTTCAGGGGCTTCGTGCTCAACCGCAGACTCGGCGGATTGCGAGTTGCCGCCTTCAAAACCAGCGTCTTCTTCCACTGCTTCGGGCACCGTATCAGAAGCAACGTTCGATTCTTGCAAAGACGGATCGCGTGAGAGCAACGTGGTTGTCAGCCCCACCGCGAATAGCGCAGCAGCAGCAGAACTAGCCCATACTTGGGTACGACGACGTCTTCTAGACGATTGACGATGGTCCGTATCGCCCGCTCTCTGGCGACGGGCTTCGTCAAGAGGAAGGACGTTACTGCTTTCTGACGGTCCTTCGCGAGCAACGGCGGCAGTAGGCTCCACCGTCAGCGCTGAGTCTAACGCGATGGGAAGCGTTCGTGTCTCTTGTGCGTGCTGGCTAAGGACGCTGGTGATGTCGCAAAGTTGAAGATAGCCCAGGGATTCTGTGATTTGTAGGCTGGTAGGCGGTGAGGATGCAGCGGTCTGGCGGGTGCGAGGGTTGAGAGCTGCGATTGCTAATACTTGCTCTGTTTGCTGCTGAAAATACTGACTTAAGGATTTGAGATCGGTGCGATCGCCCTGCGCAATCAGCTTTCTCCCTGCTGCTGTATCGACCCTCTCTTGCTCGGGCGCACTCTGAGCGGTTGTTCCTGCAGATTCACCATCGGCATCCTGTAACCAAAGCTGAAAAGACAGCTCCTTCGCGATGGGCTTTGCCGACCACTGCGAAAGAGCCGACGGTTGCACTTCGACTTCGAGCAGACAGCTGCCAGCATTATATCGGCGAAAATTGGGGCGTGCAGCTGGCGAAGCCATCGTAGAAAAGTTGATTACATCTACCAGAATAGCGACGAATCGCACACTGCAGTCACCGGTTACCGATATCGCAACAGCTGCTTGTCACCCTGTCTTTGTTAACCATGCTTTTTGCGCAATGCCGTTAATCTCAAGGCAACGTAATTATGCATAATCATCTGGCCGATCTTCTTCATCGTCCAGCGGCTTAGAAGGCGGCACAATTACCTTATAGTCAGCATCATAAACACCCTCAGGCCCAATATCATCAGCGTAGCCATCTTCACCATAGTGCTCATCGGCATAGCCCTCGCTGACATACCCCTCACCTGCGTATCCATCATCTAATCCATCGTCGTTGTCATAGAGGCTATCTCCATAGGTGCGCTTGCCATAGGCTTCTCTCGGCGGGTCGCTGTAATCGTCGAAATTTTCCCAGCCTTGATCACGCTCATCGTATCGGGCATCAGCGTACCTACCGTCACCCCTATCACCAGACGACTGATTGTTAGACGACTGATTGTTCCACCCGCTTGCAATATCTTCTGCCAGTCGCCCTGCATTAGCACCAACATTACGACCAAAATTGAATAGGCTTTTGGCCCCTTCTTCTAATCTAGAAGGCTCGCCTACACTCGTGTCCCAGCTGTTTATCTGTTCCTTTGTACGTCGCTGGCCCCAATCATCACCAATGGGCCGCTCCGACATATCGGGTTCGTCTTTACGCTCTTTTTTTTTACCAAAAACAGACTTCAGTCCAGCAATGGGTTGCTGGACAAAGCTGCTAGCCTTAGCACTCGCTGACCGTGACGAATCGTTAAAACGGTTCTCCGATGGAGAGGCATAGGCCTCTCCATCTACTCGATTGTTGTATGGCTCATTGCCACTGCTTTGAGCATCACTTTGCTGAAAGTAGGTATTCGGCGGTGCTGCAAAATCGTCTCGTGCAGAGACACTATCTTGTGGATAGCTTGAATAAGTCGATTGCCCAGATGAAGATGAACTTGTTCCAGAAGATTTAGAGGATGGTGTGTCTTGTACCGGGCTGTCTTTGGGGGGCTCTACAAAAGGCTGCGCGGATGTTTTGGGGTCGCTTTTCGGCTCACTGACGAAGGCTGAAGAACTGCCGTAATTTTTTGAGGTTGAAGAACTGCCAGCAGAACGGCCATAAGATGGGTCAGACGCCGGTATTGGGCTGTTGCTAGGTCCATCCGGATAGGGAACACGTCGGCCCATAGGTCGATACTTACTTTCGGGCGGACGACGCGAGCCGACCAATCCATAGAAAATCAACGTCAGCAGTGCTCCAATACCCACCGCAATCAGGAGTAAGAGGCCAAACGGCATCGCCTCGACAAAGGTGCTGCCCAAGATAACCAGCGGGACTTCAGTGGCGAGGTTTTGAAAAGTCAAAACAGACAGCGCAGCGGCTGTCAGCGCAAGGACGATGATTCGGGGCATGGTAAAAGACTTCTCCTAGAGCCTACACACAACACTAGCGTCTACTCACTAGATTTTAAGTCTTCTTGTCCACCGGTTCTTTCTAGCGGGCTCTTCTACTGGCTTTTCCATCGGCGCAGCGGCACACAGTCTATTTCCAGCTGATCGAGTGCTCGGGCCACTACAAAATCAACCAGATCGTCAATGTTTTGCGGGTGATGATACCAAGCAGGTATCGCGGGAACAACCCTCACTCCAGCTTCTGCGAGTGCCGTTAGGTTACGCAGATGAATTAAGCTAAACGGCGTTTCTCGGGGCACGACGATGAGCGATCGCCCTTCTTTGATCTGCACATCAGCAGCCCGCTCTAGCAAATCAGAACTCAATCCAGCTGCTATTTTGCCAACCGTGCTCATACTGCAAGGCATCACAATCATGCCCAGAGCCCGATAGGAGCCACTGGCAATACTTGCGCCCACATTGCCCCACGCGTGGCAGCGTAGCGTGCCAGCTGTTTCTACACCCGCTTGCTCGCGCCACCAAGTTTGTTGTTGTTCGATGTTAGTCGGCATGGGCGTGCCATGCTCCTGCTGCCATACTTGCTGTGAAGCGCGCGAGGCCACCAATTCCACGGCGTAGTCAGCAGCGAGCAAATGCTTAATGGCTCGCACAGCATAAATCATGCCAGAGGCACCGCTGACCCCCAGAATAATGGGCAGCGTATTATCTTTTTTCCCTTTCATTTAAGCCTTTTGTTTGGGCAGCAGCGTGCTATTCCTCTTCCCTTTCATTGTCGTCGTCGTTGTCAGCGCCATCATCATCAGACGCCTCGCTGCCACCGCCAACGGCGACCAGGTCGATTTGCTGACGGTAATAGTCAACGCTCTTGACCTGAACATCTACGCGATCGCCCAGTCTATACTGCTGACGATTCTTGCGACCCACTAGCTTTTGCTGCCGCGAGCGATATTCATACCAGTCATCTTTGAGCGAGCTGACATGTACAAGACCTTCTACCAGCAGCTCTTCGAGTTCTACAAAGAACCCATAGGATTGAACCCCTGTAATGAGCCCTTGGAAAACTTCACCGGTGTGAGCCTGCATAAAGGCTGCTTTCTTTAGCCCTTCTAGATCAGACTCAGCATCTTGGGCAATGCGTTCGCGTTCAGTGAGCTTGATGGGCGCACGTGAGAGCATCTCTTCCATTTGCTGCTGAACAGCAGGGGGAAGCACGGCCCAGTTGATTTTGCCGTGGCAGGAGCTGTGGCGGAGATTAACGCGATCTTTTGAACGAGTGGATCGGCGATCGCGCCCATCCTCAAACACCGCATGCAGCAGACGATGCACCAGCAAATCTGCGTAGCGTCTGACGGGTGAAGTAAAGTGCGTATAGGCTTCATCCAGCGCTAGGCCAAAATGCGCACCTGGCTGGGCACTGTAGAGTGCTGGTTTAAGGGTTGCCAACAGCAGGTAAGTTAATACCTTTTCTGTTTTAGAGGTCGCGAACTGCTCGGTGAAATTGCGATAGTCGCTAGGATGAACTTCTTCGGCGTCCTCCAGCTCAAGATCTAGCTCCATGTTGTTAGCGAGCTTGACGAGCTCTTGAACATCGGAGGGGTCGGGAGTGCGATGCACGCGGTATAGCCCAGGAATGCCCAATTCTTTGAGATGCTTGCCAACGAGCTGATTGGCCAACAGCATGAACTCCGTCACAATAATGCGTGCTGGCGTCTGTGATGACACCACCATGGCCCCTAGAGCTCCTTCATCGTCGTACTGGAACTTGGGTGATAGGTACTCTGCGAGTTCTTCTGCTTCAGGGGGAAACTCATGGTCAGGAAGATTTAGCTCAAAAGAACCGCGCTCGTGTCGCCGCTGCTTGACTTCTTGCGAGAGCTGGTAAAGGCTGTCAATCAGGTCCATGACCGGTTCAAACTCTTCTATGTCGTCGTGAGTTATCTCCAGCTTTTCTAGCTCATCATCTTCCTCACGTACCAAAATGGCTTGGGCCTGCTCATAGTTCAGCTGATGCTCTACATGTACTACGCTGGGCTGAATTTCGTACTCCATCACCTGGCCGTCGTCATCCAGTGTAATCAGCACCGAAATGCACAGGCGATCCTTTCCAGGCACCAGTGAACATAATGCATTGGGCAGAGGCGGTGGCAGCATAGGTACGATCTCATCGCCCAGATATACTGCTGTTCCGCGACGTCTCGCTTCACGATCGATTACGTCGCCTTCCTGAACATAATGGGAGACATCTGCAATATGCACCCCTAGTCGGCGGTAGCCATCATCTGTAATGTCGAGACTAAGCGCATCATCAATGACCTTCGCATTGGGACCATCAATGGTCAGTACGATTTGGTCTTTGATTTCAAGTCGGCCTTTGGTATCAGCTTTGCGAACGCGGTTTGGTAAACCACGGGCAGCGATAAAGACCTCTTCAGAAAAGATTCGCGGCAGGTCGTGCTTGCAATACACAATGTCAATGTCAGCCGCATCTTCCGCGTCGCTGCCTAGCACCCTCGATACTTTGCCCTGTGGGGGATACTGCGCAATGGGATAGCGTGTGATTTCCACGTGAATCAAATGATCTTCAGACTCGGAGAGATCTTCTTCACTTTCGGTAATGTCTAGCTCAAAGAGCAGGCGATCATCCAGTGGAATTGCCTTAAACTGCTTTTCTTCTTCAGTTTCTTCTACTTTTACTTTGGCCAGTACCGACGCATTGGCTCGCTCTAAAATCAGCTTGACTTCTCCTTCAGGGCTACGCCGCCGACTGCCGTCTTTGGTCACTTTGACTAGGACGCGATCGCCATTCCAAGCCGTATTTAGCTGTGACTCGCGCACATAGATATCGTCAGCCCCTTCTTCATCTTGAATCGCAAAACAAAAGCCTTTACTGGAGCATCGCAGTTTGCCTTCAATGACATCTTCGTCCTCAACCTTGCGATATTTGCCCCGAGATTTCTCCAAAATATTAGTGCGCTCAAGGGCCTCAAGGGCAATTTGCAAATCTTGCGCACCTCTTCCCCCGCCACAGCTAAGCTTTTTTTCTAGCGTTTTGACCGTAACTAGTTTGTCATTTGAAAGGTTAGAGAGCAGTGACGCGATCGAAAATTCCATGTAGCGATGAATCCTTGAAATGAATCCGTAAGGTTCGAAGAGGCAGGACCCGAAAAAGGCAAGCTTCGAAGAGAGAAGAGATCAGCCAGAAAAAATAGCAAGATCCTTTACAGCCCCCTTATGGTTCCGTAAGAGGTAGAGTACTGTCAAATTTTTATTTTATTTGGTATTGAAAAAGTGTGTGGCCTAGTGTATGAAAAGGCGACAATATTAGCGTCGTTCTCCAGTGACAACATAGGTCACTCGCTTTCCCACATTCGTCGCATGGTCTGCAATTCTCTCTAGTGAACGAATCACTAGCACCATCAAAATGATCGGCTCTACAGACCCGTTTACCGGCTGCGCCTCAATCAGCTGCTGATAAATCCTGTCATAGTCATCATCGACGACGTCGTCTTTGTGCTTGAGTTCTATTCCAGCTTCAGGATCGAGTTCGGAGAGTGATCGCAAGCACAGGGCCACCATAGAGCGACACCGATCTAGCATCGTTTCAATCTCCTGCATGCAATCGTGCACAGGATAGGGAAACAGCTTAATCGCTGAGTTGCCAATGCTCTTTGTGTAGTCTCCAATGCGCTCAAGGTCTCGCACCATCTGCATAAAGGCACTGACCAACCGCAAATCCTGGGTAACCGGCGCTTCCAAACTTAGCAGGGTTGTACAGTCGACCTCTATCTGGCGGTATAGGCTGTCAATTTCCTTATCCTGAATTGGAATTTTCTTAGCAGCATCTAGATCCCGATTACAGAGCGCCTCTCTGGCCAACATACAAGAGTTCTCTACGAGGGCTCCCATTTTAAGCACTTCCCGCTGCACTCGGGTAAGTCGCCGAACTAAACTGGGGCGGCTCAGCTTAAAGCCCGCTATTTCAGCAGAATCAATGCCGGAAGCGCCGCTACCGGAAGCGCCGCTATGGGATAAATCATTAATTGGATACCCGTCACCAGCAGCAGGCACATCATCAGCGTCAGACGGCTGACCATCGCTTACAGCATCACCCTCAACCTCAGACCCTGGGCTGCGGGCACTCTGATTTGATTCATCACTGGACGGGGCGGAAGAGGCTGATAGCCAATTGCCCATAGGCCAATCGCGCTTGGAATGATTCAACTGGAAAGAAAGGGGGCTTCTCATGGGTTATGGACAGAGTTTATAAGGCTTTTTTAAGATCAAACCAGCAGATGGACGGTTGTTTGAGTGTTGAAATTGTTTGCAACGCGTATCTAAAGATATAGGCAAAACCGGTCATTACTAACAATTTTAACGAGGTCTATGCCTACTTTTCAGGGTTACCTCTTCTAGCCTAAGCAATTACCTCTTCTAGGGTATGGAAACAGGTGTGCCAGCTGCGTACAAATTCTCAAAATGCTGTATTCCACCTATAGCTGAGGTTAAACAAGAGTGACTGTCATGCAGACAACATATTCAGCCCTGTCTGCGTGGCCTGTTGTGTTGGCCGATGTAACGCTCCATGTAACAGTTAGTAACTAAAACGCTAATATTGGCACCAACTTGAGAAACAATCGATTGTGTGTTCCCTTTGTTTTGTAATCAAGGATAGTAACCGCCATGGCTTTATCAGATACTCAAATCTTCGTTGCCCTAGGTCTTGCGCTCGTTCCCGGATTTTTGGCCCTCCGCCTAGCGACTGAGCTTTACAAATAAGTAGGATATAGACAAAGCAGAGGTGTCTTTATAATTTTACGAGACCTCATAATTTCACGGGACCTCAAAATTTCCTCAAAAAAATCTCCCAGAGAATAATCGCCGTAAGGCTGAATCTCTGGGGGATTTTTTGATTTTTGGTCCTTGCTGAGCTCACCCTTGATCGTTTGCGTCAAGGCAAACACATCACAAGTCTGTGCTGACAAACCTGCAGAGTAGGGCAATCTTGTTATAGGCCCACAAAGTTAATGCCTCCCAATCATTGCCGTAAAGCATTCTTGCAGAACAGCTTTCTCCGAAGCTAAAGGAATTTAAAAAGTCATCTGAAGTACTTGCAAGATGTCGGAATACATTCATAATGAATGCCAACATCGATGTGAAGCATGAATTCCTTCGACCCGTAATTTTTCGGACGCTGTTCGCCCCAGAGTCCCGTACAATCAGCTCGCTAATTTGGTGATTTCCGCTTTATGAACGCTGCTCAGCGCCCAGCTATTTCCCCGTCTACCGCATCGCACCAACCTTCTCTTCAGAACAGCTCTTCCCAGAACGGGACGCTTCAGAACGGCGAGCCTGATCTGGTGACCAGCCAGGCAAACGCTACGCCAGCTCCTAATAGCCTTCGTCAGCGAGCATATGAGCCTAAACGCATCCCCTATGCGGGCGCGCGTCAGGCGATCGCAGTTGAATCTTCTGTTAAGCTCACCGTCAATCTCCTCCTGGCCATCGTCGCCACCACCACCATTGCCAAACTGGTTCCCCACTACAAAGCCCAGCAGGCAAGGTTAAGTACGTTGCAAACCTCCGTAGTTGATGCTGAGCTGCGCAATGCTGAGCTACGAGAGCAATTCGATCGCAATTTTGATCCTGCCCAATCCGGCCGCATCATGCAAGAACAAAGCGGTATGGGTTATCCCAACCAAAAGCAAGTAATCTGGACCGAGCCTATTGACGGCCAATAAGTCAGCGCTCTTTTCAGTCAGCGATCTTTTTCTGGTCCGTTTCTCACCCCCCGGTAGCGATACAATCGAGAAGTAACCGTTTTCTCAGTGTTGTAAGGAATACCAGTGGTTAATGCTGTCCCGGATCAGGTCCCTGATCAGAGTCTTGATTTTGAGTTTGATTCGATAGAAGATGCGCTAGCAGACCTGGCAGCAGGCAAAGCGATCGTTGTTGTCGATGATGAAAATCGCGAGAACGAAGGGGATGTCATCTGCGCAGCACAGTTTGCTACGCCAGACCTGGTGAATTTCATGGCCGTCGAGGCGAGGGGGCTGATCTGTCTGGCGATGACAGGTGATCGCCTAGATGAGCTGGACCTCCCCCTTATGGTCACTCACAGCCCGTTTGAAGACGAAAACGAGCAGACGGCCTTCACCATCAGCATTGATGCGTCTCTAGAGCTGGGCGTGACCACAGGTATCTCCGCTGAAGACAGGGCCAAGACCATTCAAGTCGCAATCAATCCTAAAGCCAAGCCCACAGATTTGCGTCGGCCTGGGCATATCTTTCCGTTACGAGCAAAAGAAGGCGGGGTGCTCAGGCGAGCCGGACATACCGAAGCAGGTGTCGATCTAGCCAGGCTCGCTGGGTTGTATCCCGCTGGCGTTATCTGTGAAATTTCTAACGCTGACGGTTCTATGGCAAGGCTTCCAGACCTTGTCGGCTACGCCAAACAGCACAAAATGAGGCTCATCAGTATTGCCGATCTCATTAGCTATCGCCTGCGCCACGAGCGCTTTGTCAAACGTGAAGCCGTCGCTGCGATGCCGTCAAAATTTGGTGATTTTCAGATATATGCCTACCGCAATGAGCTGGATGGTTCTGAGCATATTGCCTTGGTGAAAGGCGATCCCAGTACGTTCAAGGATGAGCCGATTATGGTGCGCATGCACTCTGAGTGCCTGACAGGAGATGCGCTGGGATCGCTGCGCTGCGACTGCCGAATGCAGCTGCAAGCTACTCTAAAAATGATTGAAAATGCCGGAAAAGGCGTTGTGGTTTATCTGCGGCAAGAAGGTAGAGGGATTGGCCTTGTCAACAAGCTCAAAGCTTACTCTCTACAAGATATGGGGCTAGATACTGTAGAAGCGAATGAACGGCTAGGGCTCCCTGTAGATCAGCGAAACTACGGCATGGGTGCTCAAATTCTTATGGATTTGGGTATTGGTCAGTTTCGATTGATTACCAATAACCCCAGGAAAATTGCCGGTCTTAAAGGCTATGGGCTGGAGATGGTCGATCGCGTGCCGTTACTTATTGAAGCGACGACTTACAACGCTAACTACTTGGCGACCAAAGCAGAAAAGCTGGGTCATTTCTTATTGCAAACTTATCTAACGACCGTTGCTATTCAGTGGGACGATGCAGCTCAGCACGAGCCCACGACTGCAAGATATGAACAGCTCGAAAAGCTGCGTCAGCTTGCCCAAAAGCATGGTCTGCTCCTCCAAGAAGAGGCTCGCTCTGTAGCTATTGCAGTTTTCGGTCAAATGCCACTCATTGCGCATTTGGGCCTCGATCAGCCTGGCCTTGCGGATGAACATTGGTATAAGGATTGCGAACATCCTTACGTGGGTGCGATCGCATCGCTACTGGACGAGCTAATCAGCTGGCCAGACATTGAGCAGCTAGAGTTTCTCATCTCAAACAGTAAGGACCCTTTTACCCATCTTCAAGTTCGACTAGATCGACAAATTCTCCCCTGGACACCAGGAAAGGCAAAGGTTATGCCTAGTGATATTTGCAAGTGGCTAGACACACAGCGTATCTATGTGTTTTCACAGCATAATGCAGACAGCTTGTAGAGTTCCTAACTCTGCGGCGTCTTCTGATGAGATAGCTGTGGAACAATGTATCTGTGCGTCTATGGCTCAAGATATCTGTCGTGCTTATGGTTCGATGCGACCTAACTGGCTGGGCAACTGAGACGGCATACTAGGCGAAGACACCACAGGTGAATCCTGCTGGCGGCGGGCAATTACCGCGCCCTCTATTGCTGCAACCGCACGCGTAAATTGTGGATCCGCGCTCGTTCCTCTCAGCCCAGGGTTTCTTTCCAGTGCCCTTTGCTCTTGGGTGGTGAGTGTGACATTAATATCTGGTGTGATCCCTCGGGTGCTGATATCTGTGCCGTCGGGTGTGTAGTAGTGGGCAACCGTAACGGCTAGACCAGAGCCATCCGAAAGGCCGTGCAAACTTTGCACAAGCGCTTTCCCAAACGTAGGATTGCCAACCACAACCGCGCGGTCATTATCGCGCAAGGCACCTGTCACGATCTCGCTAGAGCTCGCCGACTGACCGTTTACCAACACAGCCATCGGTAAGTCAGTAACGGCTGTACGGTTGGCGGTAATTTCATCGCTATGCCCATCTCTGTCAACCGTGCGGACAATGCTACCCCTCGGTAACCACATGCGGCTAATATCAATGCTCGCCTGTAAGAGCCCACCTGGATTGCCTCGCAGGTCAAGTACGAAAGCTTCTGCGCCTTGTTCAGTTAAGGTATCAATTGCAGTAAGCATTTGCTCCGCAGCATGAGCGCTAAATTCATCTAAACGGATGTAGCCGGCTGCTATCCCTCTTTCCCGTTGGAGTTCAAAGCTAACGGTGGGAACCGAAACCACTTCGCGGGTCAAAATGAGCGTTTCTTCGCTGCCATCTTGACGACGTAAGGTAAGCGATAGCTGAGTTCCACTTTCTCCTCGAATGAGCTGGGTCGCGTTTTCTATGGAGATATTTCGGGTTGAGCGTCCGTCGATAATCAGAATTTTGTCTCCGGCAACGATGCCAGCTTTCTGTGCCGGGGAGCTTTCTAAAATGCTGCTGATCACAAGACCATCGTCTTGTCCCTGGATGCGAATGCCCACGCCAGACACTTCTCCAGACGTTTGCTCGGTAAGTGCAGAGTACTGAGCCGGATTAAGAAAGCGTGTGTAGGGATCTTCCAATCGGCGCAGCACTCGGCGCAGCTCGCTGTAGGCGGCATCTCTTGAAGTGTACTCACCATTTAGGAGGGTTTGGCGAACGCCGAGCCAGTCTACTCGGTTAAAGTCAGCATCTACGTATTCTTGATAAACCAGCTGCCATGCCTCATCCAAGACCATCTTGGGGCTATTTTGAAAGCCCGAGGCACTTGCGCTCTGGGCTGTACCGGGGGCAACACCTGTTGCCATGGCTGGCAGCAGCAGCGCGACGGCAGCGGCTGAGCAATGTTTGAGCAGGCTTAAAGCGCGGTCAGTGTTTTTCATTTAAGACATCAGCAGCGGGTAGCTAATAAAAGTTATTCGGAAATATATAAAGTTGAAAACGGTTAATAAAAAGATGACCTGAGAAGAGTTGCTATTAAAGTGCTGGGTCATTAAAGCATACACAAACAGCCATTGGTATGTTCTATCGGTCGTATCAAGAAAAGATAAATCTACATAAAATCTAAATATAGATTTTTAACATTGCTCTCTCAATATTTCCGATAACCCGCTCTAGAGTCCCACAAGACTATGTTAATAGATGCTTGAATTTGTGACACCGTGGCAATGACCAGCTTGTCAACCGCCCTACCGTATGTTTAAGGAGGTAGGACACTGAAATGATACAGATACAAGCAATAAGGCTGGCTTATGCATGGCTATATTCCGCCGACACGTTTTTTCCCTTACCTCAGCTGGACGCAGATTAATCATTTGCCTGACAAGGCAAACATTTTGGTCGTTCAGCCAATCGGCGCCATTGAACAACACGGACCGCACTTACCTTTAGTGGTAGATGCTGCGATCGCAACAGCAGTGGTTGGTAAAGCCCTATCACAGTTGGATGCTGCGATCCCTGCCTATGCCTTGCCAACGCTGTGCTACGGCAAGTCAAACGAACACTCAAGTTTTCCGGGAACGGTAACGCTGAGTGCTTCTACGCTCACGTCGGTATTGATGGAAACGGCTAAAAGCTTATACGCAGCTGGATTTCGTAAGCTGCTGCTGGTCAATGCTCACGGCGGTCAGCCACAAGTTCTAGAAATTGTGGCCCGTGATTTGCGTGAGCAGCACAGCGACTTGATGGTGTTTCCTCTGTTTGTTTGGGGAGCGCCGCATGAGGTGGACAAAATTGTGGGTGAGGCCGAATATGAGCAGGGCATCCATGCAGGCGATGTAGAAACTAGCGTGATGCTGGCGCTGATGCCTGAACAAGTCGAGATGTCCAAGGCGGTAAACGAGCTGCCAAATAACTTTGCGCCGGGTAGCTTGCTGAGTTTGGAAGGTCGGCTGCCGACAGCATGGGTAATGCGTGATCTCAGCCGAAGCGGCGTGATAGGGGATGCGACAGCGGCCACCGCTAAAAAGGGAGAGGCTATTTTGGCGTCGGTAGTGGCAGGTTGGGTAAAGGTGTTTGAAGAGATTTATCAATTTGAAGGATTGCAACCAGAAGAGGTAAGCGAGGAGACCTAGATAGCGCTACATTAATGCCGATGTGAGGAGTGGTGCGATGGATACCGTAGAAAAAATAGAGGAAAAAACGGGCCTGATAACACTGGCGGTAGACATTGGCGGGAGCGGTGTTAAGGCGCTATTGCTCAATGAAAAGGGCGAGCCTGTCGATGAGCGTGATCGCATCAAAACCCCTAAACCGGCCACCCCTGATGCAGTCATGTCTGTTTTGAAAGAACTGGCCAGCCGAAAAGCTCACTTTGATCGCGTTTCGGTCGGCTTTCCAGGTGTGATTCGCAAAGGCATCGTGTACACGGCAGTCAATCTGCATCCTGACTGGCGTGAGTATGACCTAGCTGGTGAATTCTCTCAGATGGTGGGGAAGCCGGTACGCGTGGCGAATGATGCTGACTTGCAGGGAATGGGCGCGGTTTCGGGGGATGGGGTAGAGCTGGTGATGACGCTAGGTACAGGCGTCGGCGGCGCACTATTTACCGAAGGGCATATTGTGCCAAATTTGGAGCTAGGCCATTTGCGGTTTCGTAAGGGACAGACCTACGAAGAGCAGCTGGGGCGTGCCGCCTTAAAAAAAGTTGGACAAAAGACTTGGAATAATCGACTGCTGAAGGCGATCGCCTCCCTCTCTCGCGTGCTGAACTATGACCGACTGTATATCGGTGGCGGAGAGGTCAAGCAGATTGAGGTGGAGCTGCCTGAAAATGTGGTGCTGGTGTCTAATGTGCTGGGCCTAATCGGTGGGATAAAGCTGTGGGAACAAGCAGAATAGCTGATGCTATTGCGTCTTGAAATTACAGTCCTGCAATCACAGTCTTGAAATCAGGTTTTCAAGAATATCCCGACTTCCGTGCAGACGCCATCTAACGGAATGTCCCAGTCATCTCTGGGTAACTGGGGGAGACGGGCATATTCAAAGACAATGCCAAGGGTGGTTTTATTGTGCCAGGTGCGATCGCTCAGCATGCGGTCGTAAAATCCTCCCCCATAGCCCAATCGATAACCGTTAATATCGCAGGCTACGCAGGGGACCAAAATAAGATCAACTTTGTATGGTTCAACCAAAGGTGAATTGGGGTGAGGCTCTACGATGCCATAGGTGCCAGTGGTCAGGGGCCAGGGGCTGGTGGGAAACCAGCGGTGCCAAATAAGCTCTTTGCCTGAGCAGCGGGGGAGACCCCAGCTCTTCTGCTGGGAGAGGAGTTGGCTCAGGTCGGGCTCACCGTTAAAACTGCAATAGGCTAGCGTCGTTTGCGACTTTTGAAAGACGTCCCAGCCCAGCAGATGTTCGCAAATGCTGGCCGACTTTTCTTGCCGAATGCGCTCGGGCATGGCTTGCCTTGCTTTTAGCAAAGCCCGACGTTGCTTTCTTTTATCCATTGGCTAGGTTGAAAATCGACCTATTTCAGCTGCTTACAGTGTTCAGCTGTCTGTAAAGGCCAGCTATTTTTTCGATAACCTGCTCCGCGCTCAAATCGTCTGTGATCAGTTCGATGGCATCTTCGGCCTTTTTGAGTGGAGACACCGCGCGATTGCTGTCTTTGTAGTCGCGCTCGGCAATGCTAGTGGCAAGGGTTTCCATGGTAGGGAGCGCAGTGTCAGGCGGCGCGCTCACTTGCGCAGCAACGAGGTCACGGTATCGACGCTGTGCTCGTTCGCCAACGGAAGCGGTGAGGTAAATTTTGAGTTCGGCATTGGGGAAGACGTGAGTGCCAATGTCTCGGCCATCGGCTACGATGCCCCCTTTTTGACCATATTGCTGCTGTTGCTCGACGAGCTTACGGCGAACGGCTGGCTGAGCGGCAATGGTCGAAACTTTCGCAGTCACGGTTGTGGTGCGAATTGCCTCAGTGACGTCTTCGCCATTGACCCTGACTTTGGGCGGTTGAGGTGTGTCGTCTTGAATGTTGGCAAGGAGCTGTATGTGACAGGTCGGCAGCAGCTCAGCAACCGCCACTTCATTAGCTGGATCGACATTTTGTTGAAGTACGTACCAGGTGAGGGCGCGATACATGGCACCTGTATCCAGGTACAGCAGGCCCAGTTCGTGGGCAAGTCGGCGAGAAACGGTGGACTTACCTGCGCCTGCAGGGCCATCGATGGCAATGATGGGGGCGTGTTTGTCGTTTGTAGCGACGTCTATAGCGGCGATGGTCGGAACGGAACTCTGAAATGTCTGTAGTGAAGTAGTCAAGATAATGTTGTCTAGAAGGCGGGCTGTTTGGCTGGGCGTTTCGGTGGTTTGTGTTTCTGTCGGGTCTGGATCTACGTAAGCTGCGATCGCAATTAACCCTTGAGTGCCGATCGATTCCAGCGGCTTTAGTGTATCAGGATGTACCAGGCTCAGATAATCGAGTCGAACTTTGGGTTCAGTATCAAAAACGGCCTGGGCTTTTGCGAGGAGGACTTTGGCTTTTCGTTCCCCTTGATCGAAGGCCGCTTTGGCCGCTCGAAGGCTGCGATTGAGTACGGTAGCTCGCTGACGTCCTCGATCACTGAGGTAGCGATTGCGAGAACTCATTGCTAGCTGATTGGGCTCTCGGACAATTGGGCAGACCACGATGCTCCCAGGGAGATTGAGATCGGCTTTGAGCTTTTTGATGATGGCGACCTGCTGGGCATCTTTCTGTCCGAAGTAGGCACGCGTGGGGCGAACGAGATTGAGTAGCTTAGTAACGACCGTGGCGACCCCTTGGAAATGGGTCGGACGCGAGTGGCCACACAGCGTATTCACCATATCGGCCGGGGGCACGACCTGGGTGACAGATGAAAAATCGGGCCGAGGGGAACCGTATAGTTCCTGCGGAGATGGCATAAAGATAGCGTCTACACCCGCAACCTGGCAAAGAGCGGCGTCTGCTGCTTGAGGGCGGGGATAGGCATCGAGGTCTTCGTTGGGGGCGAATTGGAGAGGATTGACAAAGATACTAACGATAACGGTGTCGTTTTCCTGGCGCGATCGCTCTATCAAGCTCAGGTGACCAGCGTGCAATGCGCCCATTGTGGGTACGAGCCCAATCGTACGGCCTCTCACCGCATGAAGAAACTCATGGAGGGCCATCAGTGTATTTAGCAGTTGCACAGCGGAGGCTCCGTCGAAAAATCCAAGTCGAAAAATCCAAATCGAAAAATTCAATAAATGCCCGCAAACGAAAAGGGGCTTCCCCTACACCGTAGATGCCAGAAAAAAAGATGTCAGGCAAAGATGTCAAAAAGACGCCTATAAACACTGTAGAACAGCCAAAAAGGTCTTTCCACTAAGCAGCAGAAAGACCTTCTATAAGGCTTTTACTAGCGTTGAACCTAGACAATTTACTCAATCGCTAACTTGGTCTGTGCGCGATCAGCTCAAGCGTAATGATTGCCCGATAGTAATTGCCTATGAGGAAACAAGTGCTAGTACAAAATGTCTAGCTGTACGGTGCCAACACCAGCACTAGTCAGACCAATTATGTCAGCTGCGCCGCGTGACAGGTCAATGATTCTGTTCCCAGCGTAGGGGCCTCGGTCGTTAATACGAACGGTGACCTGCTGGCCAGTGTACAGGTTTGTAACCAATACCCGCGTGCCGAAAGGCAATGTGCGGTGAGCTGCGGTGATGTCGTACTGGTTGTAGACTTCGCCGCTGGCCGTTAGTCTGCCGTGGAAGCCAGGGCCGTACCAAGAGGCGCCACCGACGTTAGTGTATGCGATCGCAGGTGTGGGTGCTGTGGCGATGACTGGCTCGGGCTCAGGCAATCCTTCAATTTCTGTGACTGGCTCTGCTTCACCAATCAAGCGACGAAGGCGATTAGTGACTTGCAGTGCATCTTCGGCGGCATCTTCGGTCGTATCTGCCAAGATGGTGCGGCTATCGAGTTCAATCAGGTCCTCATCATCGTGAGTGACGATGTAACCATCAGTCTCTTCGTGCCAGCGAACAGAGAGAGCTTCTGCATCTAGGGCTTCTGGATCCAGCTTCATGCCGAGGTTGGTTGCTCTGAGAACAGGATCGTTTTCGGCGACTTCATTCAAAATGTCGCCAGTACCAGCACCCTCGGTCTGTAGGGACTCATACGTGTTGCCAGCAGCCAGAGAAATGGAATCGCTGCTGTTGGAAAGGCTGTCTACCTCGGTTCCGATGAAAGTTAAGACGGGAATATCTTTCACAAAGAGTGTGGCAGCCTGTCTGCCATCGATAGCGTGCGAATACACGCTGATCTCTGCGCTGAGTGTGGGTGCCAGTTCGGTGTCGATAGAAACTGCTGACTCCGATGGCTGCGCGGACTTGGTCGTCTCAGATGACTCGATTTCTGAAGCTGCACTAGCTTCGATGGATTCAACATCGTTAGTTGCGGATTGCTGTGTGGATTGCGCACTCGCTAAGGTGGCTCCCACACTCGACAGCAGAAGGGCTGCTGCAAAACTAGTCGTCAACTGTTTTTGAATTGAACCTTTAGAAAGCAAAGACATAATCGGCTACATCACAACAGCTCGGGCAACAGGGTCTAGCTGTGGGCCGCTTATTTGAGCTGCTGTTTCCTAGAAGCGCTTAACCTCAAAATTTTACTTTGGTGAACAAACGTAATCTACACGACGAAATCAAAACCTATCTCCGGGTATTTTCCGGGTGCAGACCCCAAAAAACTTTACAAACACTTCATGAAAATCTTGAAATGACGAAATGTAAAGGATTTAACAGCTTCACACATGGATGCCATCATCCCCTTATTACTTATCGTCTTTCCGCTTAGTTATCTGGATAACTAATTAATGAATTCTATTTTTTGCTGTGCATAGTGGAATAGTCTTTTGGGGACTATGCAATTTTTTTCATAAAAAGACTGTTTTTTAGGCCTTTAGGATGCGTCAATATCCTGCTGAAATTTGAAGATAGTTGTCTGTGATAGAGACCTTTTTGCTGCCAAAATAGGGTGCTGATTGTATAAAAAAGACGTCTGAACGCTAGATGTGGTCTCAGGTGGGTTTGTCTGTCGAATGTAACGCTAAATGAAGCGTTTTATGAGTGTTCGCTCCTTGCCTTGGGTGCCTGACTTTTCTAGCCGTGTGCGTTGATATTGCTCGCCTCAGCCAGTGCGTGAAAGTGTCACAGTTTATAAGATGCGGCTAAGACGATACGACGAAAGGCGTAAGGGATGTCTTTTTGCGGTCAGCTTTTTGACGTTTGATTCTTAAAGGAATTGTGAGTGATGGACTATCGGCAGGCGGGCGTGGACGTAGAGGCCGGGCGAGCGTTTGTAGACAAGATTAAGGGCATGGTGGAGGGCACCTATCGCCCTGAAGTGCTGGGAGCACTTGGGGGATTTGGCGGATGCTTTGAGTTGCCAAGTGGCTATCGCCAGCCAGTGCTGGTATCTGGAACCGACGGCGTGGGCACCAAGCTAAAGCTGGCGCAGGCGCTGAACCGCCACGATACGGTGGGTATTGATTTGGTGGCGATGTGTGTGAATGATGTACTGACGATCGGGGCAGAGCCGCTGTTTTTTCTGGATTATTTGGCGACGGGGAAGCTAGAGCCGACGCAGCTGGCAGATGTGGTCGCGGGCGTGGCCAGTGGATGCAAGACATCAGGCTGTGCGTTGCTGGGTGGTGAAACGGCGGAGATGCCGGGGTTTTACTCGCCAGGGGAGTACGACATGGCGGGATTTTGTGTGGGTATTGCAGAGAAAGAGCAGATGCTAGATGGAGCGCAGGTGGCGGTGGGCGATCGCATCATTGGGCTTGCGAGCAGCGGCGTACACAGCAACGGCTTTAGCCTTGTGCGCAAAATTGTGGCCGAAGGGGAAAGAGCATCAGGCAGTCAGGGCTACCAATGGACCGAAAAGCCAACAGAATTGAACGGACAATCTCTAGGCGAAGCGCTGCTAACGCCAACTCAGCTATATGTGCAGCCCGTTCTCGCCGCACTGAAATCTGAGCTGGACATTCATGGCATGGCACATATTACTGGTGGTGGCCTGCCTGAGAATCTGCCCCGCGCATTGAAAAAAGGACTATCGATTCAGCTGACGGTCGACAGCTGGCCTGTCCCGCCTGTGTTCGACTGGTTGCGCAAAGCAGGCCGTGTCAGCCTGCCGGATATGTTCAATACCTTTAATATGGGAGTTGGTTTCGTTGTGATTGTGCCACCGGAGATGTCTGGTGCTGCCTGTGCGTTTTTCGAGCAAGCAGGCATTGCCGCTTTTGACATTGGTGAAGTGGTTACAGGATCGGGCGAATTACTTGGACTGCCAACCGTTTGAGCTGATTGATGTTATCAGCAGTTTCTAGTGCGGCTGTCTATATATATAAGAGGAGTTTTTGAGTTGAGTTCGAATAGAGGAAATAGTCAGCCAGTTTTTATTGCTGCGATCGCAACTGTCGTCGCATTAATACTGGCCAGCAGCTTTGTCATCATCAACCCCGGCCAGGCTGGCGTGCTCAGCATATTGGGTAAAGCGCAAGACGGCGTGCTGTTAGAAGGTATTCATATCAAGCCGCCCTTCATTTCATTTGTGGATGTGTACGATATTACGGTGCAAAAGTTTGAGGTTCCGGCCGAGAGTTCGACCAAGGATTTGCAAGATTTGAAGGCTAGATTTGCGATTAACTTTCGCTTGGAGCCCATGGAAGTCGTCGATATTCGGCGTAAGCAGGGGTCACTCTCAAACATTGTGAATAAGATTATTGCGCCGCAAACTCAGGAATCATTTAAAGTGGCCGCCGCTCGGCGCACAGTAGAAGAAGCGATTACACAGCGGGCCTTGCTAAAGGAAGATTTTGACAATGCCCTTGCTAAACGACTAGAGAAATATGGTATTGACGTTCTAGATACGAGTGTCGTTGACCTGACGTTTTCGCCTGAGTTTTCGCGAGCGGTGGAAGAAAAACAAATTGCTGAACAGCGGGCGCAGCGGGCGGTATATGTAGCCCAAGAAGCTGAGCAAGAAGCACAGGCAGAAATCAACCGAGCAAAAGGTCGAGCAGAGGCACAAAGGCTCATTGCCGATACGCTCAAAGCGCAGGGCGGTAAGCTGGTGCTGCAAAAAGAGGCGATTGAGGCTTGGAAAGCTGGTGGCGCGCAGATGCCTCGGGTGCTTGTCAGCGGCAGTGATTCTGCTGGTGTGCCATTTATCTTCAATTTGGAGAAGAACGACCAGTAGACGAGCGACCAGTAGAAGAACCACCAGTAGAAGTACAGCCAGTAGTGGCCTAGCAATAGCCGCTCAAGAGGGCGTAGTCCTGCCGCAGGACTACGCTCTTCTTTTTTTGGTTGGCTTCGTTATCTGGCTAGAGCACTATATCTGGCTAGAGCACTATATCTGGCTAGAGCACTAT
>ERZ1740067.657-NODE-657-length-26499-cov-7.863636_pt1 | contig 26499 bp, 26 predicted proteins | sample MGYA00581736_ERZ1740067 | MGnify/ENA primary metagenome ERZ1740067 (study PRJEB43018, sample SAMN04849236) | marine metagenome | isolation source: floating plastic debris | place: Pacific Ocean | collected 2008-08-27 | study: EMG produced TPA metagenomics assembly... | reverse complement strand
TAGTGCGTAAGCGGCACGTCGAAGCGCACTTTCCCAGAGATTAGTGCCACCACATCGCCATCGCTTGACGCCGTATCATAAAGGTACACTTCGGCCAACATAACGCGTTTCTGGCTCATCAGGTTGCCCAGTTCGGCCTTTTGATCCTGCGGCAGGTCCAACCGGTTGAACAACGCGTTTTGCTTTTGGGATGTGCTTGCCGGCATCTGCCCGGTGTGCAGCGCGTTATAGATGCGCACGGTGCGGTCGCTTTGATCCGGCGTGTAGCTTTTGGTTGCGTCAACATCCCCGGCCAGACCGCTGCGCACACATTGCGCAACATCAGAGGTGGCATTTGCAAACGTCGCGCCATAGCCCTGAACCAACAGCCCGGTGGCCCGCTCCAATCCTAGCCGCTGCATCTCTTTGACATACCCCTGATCCAGGTCACAGAAGTGGACGCGCGTGCCCTCAAGTTGGCCGTCGCGACCCGCCGCGCCAAAAGGGGTTTCGCTTGGCGTGTAGAACACATGCGCGTCATTTGGAAAGCTGTGCGCCATGGAATACGCAGGCAAGCGCGGATCGTGGTACCGCAAGGAACCGAACACCAGCACATCCGGCGACTTGCTCGCATGGATCGTTAGATTGTGCAGAACCCCGGGCAGGTTCACTTGCATCGGCACCGCACCGGCATCCAGTTTCTCGGCTTTCTTGGCCGCAGAGACCGCGAAGTCCTGAACAGACTGCAGGGCTCCGGAAAACAACTGGTTGGTCTTGCGCTTGCTTGACAGGATGTCCTCTGCCGTCTGCGTATCCGAAAGGTCCAGCCGGGCAATCTCGCGGCCTTCAGGGCCATTCAAAAACGTCAGCGTGTCGCCGGGTTGCAACTGGGACATGATGTATTTGCTCTGGGCCAGCACGGTCCGTGCGTTTTCCTTAGGCATGGTGTCGCTCAGAACAACGATCCGATCGGCGGCGTCAGCGGCTAGAGGGGCAAGTGCAAGAGCAGAAAGGGTGGCGGCGAGTGTGAAGGGTTTCATGGGTCTAGTCCTATGTATAAGCGTGAGAGTTTGGGAGGAGGTGCGGCCTTACAGGGCCGCACGCAGGTAGTTGCGTTCTGCTTCGGCCTTTGCGGCCAACACCATCGCGCGGGAGGCGCGCTCTTCGCTGGTGGTCATCAGAACAACGTCTTCGATGTACTGTTTGCGTACCGCGTCGATCTCGGCGATCTGGTCGTCGTAGCCCGCAATCATGCTGTCCTGAGCCGATTTCTTGAGCTCCAGTTCAGTGACCTTCTCTTGGGCCAGAACCGCACGGGGGCAGTGATACGCGGTGATCTCGCGGGTCTTGCGCCCCATCAGGATGACACGTGCGGTCAGACCGGCAGCAATGAGAACTTCCGCAATGATATGCACTACCAGAAGCGTCGCACTGGTCACGCCGGACGGGAACACAGACCGCAAAAGCACATACGCCTGATCGACAAAAGGGAACGCGGCCTCGGTATCGTCGAACGGGTCGTTCGACAGGCTCAAGAGATCCTGCGGGTTGTAACCGCCGTTTTCACCGACAAAGACAATCGCGGTCATTGCGATCCAGGCCACAAACACGGCAGCGCCCCATTTCAGAGCGCGCATCGCCCGCTGTTCGATAACTTTGTCATCATCGTGCAAGGTCGCCATGCTGGCAAAACCACTGGAGGCAAGCACCACAGGGAAGGCATAAAGCAGCGCGGTCCAGAGGCTGTCCGTGACCTTCTCAATCGTGCCAAGCTCCATCATCATCAATGCCAGAGCCAGAGTCGCGACGGCCAGCGCCACCAGGGTCAACCCGATGTAAAACACACACTGAACGCGCTCCATTTTGGTCATCTGCACATCAGGATCCGAGTTGTGCAACCGCCGCCACAAAACACCTGACCGCGCTTTGGCCTGTCCTTCGAAATCCGCGATCTGCTGCGACAAGCGCTCTGAAATCACCATGGCATTGGCTTTCTGCGCTTCCAGCTTGGCCCGCAGCCCCCCATTGGCGCGATCCGCAACAGACCCGGCATAAGCCTGGGCGGCTTCCGCACCACCGGTCACCGCAAGACGGCGAATGGCTTTCTCATCGACGGCGGGCGTTTTGATCTCATCCACAATGGGAGTGAGAAAACGGTTCGTGTTGGCTGGTGTGATAGGTGTGTGTACAGTCATGGTCTTCCCCCTTGGAATGATCGGTTCGGTGTGTGGGCGGGTTTAAAACCCGCCGGGTTTGAAGGTTGGGCCCTTGGGACGCGGCGCGGGCGTGGGCGGCGGATCGCCTTTCACAGGCGGTTTCTTCGGTGGATTGGCCGCAGGGTTGAAAATCTCGCGCAAAGGCTTTCGCGACGCCGCTTTCTTGAACGATTCCTTGATCCCGCCTTTCCCGGCCTTTGGCGGCATCGGTCGCGGCTTCGGCAATCCCGGTGTGATGCCGGGTTTTCCGCCGGGCCGCGTCGGTTTTGCCGCAGGCTTACCGGGACGGGTCGGCTTGGGCAGCGGTTTCACCTTGGGGGCAATCCGCCCGGGCACAACCGCCTTGGCCCGAGGTGCCGGTTTGAACGCCTTGGCCCCGGCAGACGCCGCAGGCTTGAACGCGGCCTTGGCCCCGGGCCGAGCATCCGCCGCATCCGGCGAGAGTATGGGCAGGGCCACACTTAGCACCAGAGCGGCAAGGGCCGGCGCTTTCTGTTTCAAGGATTTCATTGTCGCTGTCTCCTTTAGAAGTTTGTCGCGATGGTGCGCATGCCGTCGTAAAGCTGGACGGCGGCGTCCGGGTCGCGCTGCGCCAGACCGATCCAGGCCATGACATCGTGTTGTGCAATTTCAGCCGTCAGCGTGATCGGCTTCGGCGCGGCTGCCATGCCACCCAGCATGCCGCTTAGTTCCCCCATCGGGTCCAAAGCGTTGTTGTTGACGGCGTTGCGACGCGCATCGACAAACCCTTTGAAAAAGTTCTGCATGATCCCGATGGATTCACCGGCGATGTTGCCAATGACATCCGGGTTGGAGGCCATCAGGTGCCGCACATGCATCGGCAGGCGCGGGTCGATCGAGCTGTAGACGCTTGGGTCGACTTTCCAGACGATCGACGGTTCGTGCACACCGTTCACCCAGGCGCTGATATAGGCAAATTGCTCGCCGCGGTTGTACCCCTTGAGCAGCGAAGGATCGCCGTACCACATCGCTTCGGCCATCAGCGGGCAATGAAACGCGTTGAACGCAGTGTCGCTGGGCTGGGCATCGCACAATGTCGGCGCGTCACTTTGCGGCAGATGGATATTGAGGTCAGACCAGTTAAAGGACTGTGCGGCCAATGGCGTCGAAACGATCGACGCGAGGGCTGCGGCTTTGAATGTTTGTGCGATCATCTTTTTGTCTCCTTGTGTTTGACAAGGAAACAACTAAGCGCCTTTTTACCGATCTAACGGTTATCGGAATTCTTAATATATACTTGAAGAGGGGCGCGTGCTTTTCGGGCTTTTGAGACAACAAAACACCCTTCGGCGCATCAACAAAGGGCTCACCCGTCTTTTTCTTCGATGGTGAAGTAACTATGCACCCCGACGGAATGCGGCACATCCTTTAATGCGATGTGCAACTCACGCCAGAACAGCTCTATGTTTTGGGTGTCATCAAACCGGTGGGCCGCACGCCGCACAGCGTCATGCGCGTCTGCCGTTTCAATGACAAGGATATGCTCGGCCCCAAATGGCGCCCAAACCTCTGCGTCAAACTGTAACGGCTCCTTGGCAGGCAAGGTGCGCGGATCGTTCAATCCGGTCACCTGATCAATCGGCGCATATCGCGGATAGACCCATTGCACGCGCCCGGCTGCCGAAAGGTTCACCACCGTCACATGAGAGGTCGACCGCCCGGTGATGAGAACCCCAAACACGTCATATTCGTAGTAAAGCTCGTCGCCGAACGAAAACGAGACATTGATCTTGCTGTCCACACTGCTTTCAGCAATCGCGTTGACCGCCCGTGATTTGTCCACGACGGCCTGCGCCTGCGCCAACCAGTTGTAACCCACTTCGCGGGTCAGCTTGCGCAACAGATCGCCTGTTCCCGACCTCAGTTCTTTTGCGGTGAAATCGATCACACCGCCTCCGGCCATTGGGACAGAGACCGCATGCACGCCGCTGAGCACCGATATGTCAAAGGGGGGATTTGCGCTCGGCGGGATAAAAACCGGTACAGTTGGAAGATCGGCAAACGGGCGGGCGAACGCGGGCTCGGCTGTGTGCAAATTCGCGCGCAAATCGAACAGCGGCTTTTCAATATACCCGACCGGGCTGACACGTGGCTTCTGCTTGCCTTCAAGCAGGGTCTTGACCTGACGGCGAATGTGGATTTCCAACTCGCCCTTGGTGATGAGCCCATCGTCATCACGATCCGCCTGACCCCGCAAGCCTTGCGCAAAGGCATAGCTCAGAGCGCCACGCACGTTGCCCTCGATATTGATCTCGGGCGCCAGTTCCTCATCGCCGACCGCCGCAAAGAAAACACTGTTGGACAAGGACAGCTCGTCTTCGTTCCGGGCCCGATCCGCCGGAGGCGGGGGCGGCGGCAACGGATCGCTGCGGATCGCATCATGGGTAAAGAACCGGTAGCTAACGTCAAAGGTCGTTGAACGGATGGCCGTTCCGGAATGACAACTGTCGGCCACCAGCACATGTTCGACATCCGGGCGCGATGCGATCAGCTCGGCGATTTCGTCATCCCGAATGCGTTCGGCAGCGGCCGGACCCGCAGGCGCAAACCCTGCAAGCAAAAAGGTCTCGTCCCGCCCGTCTTCTTCGGTTTCCGGAAAGGCGGCAGGCTCGCTCGCACCATGGCCCGCAAAGGTCACAATGATTGTGTCGCCCGGCGCCGCACGATCCAGATAATCGCGCCAGGTCGACATGACGTTGTCCCGCGTCGCGCGTTCATTGGTCAGGATGGTCAAGGCTTCTGGCTCAAGCGCCGCAATCGCCGAGGAAATATCGACAGCGTCATTCACTGCCCCACGCAGAGGCGTGATGTGCGTGTACCGGTCGATTCCAATCACCAACGCGTAGGTTTTGGCCCAAACCGGGCTCGCCCACAACACCACCAACAGCCCGATAAGAAAAACGGGCCGGGTGAAGCTCTGAAAGGGCTCGAGACGGGTCATCGTATCAAAACCACCCGCCGTGCGATCTGATGATGCTCGGGGCTGTCCGGTACGGCGCCACTTGGCGCCGGTGGCACCATGGTCTCACCCCGCCCCACAACACCAATGGTGCCGCTATAGCCCCGCGCTTCCAGATACGCTTTCAGACGTTCTGCGCGGCGCAGCGAAAGACGGTCGTTGTAGTCTGACGCACCAACCGGATCGGTATGGCCCTCCAGAACGATCCGTGGTGGCTGCCGCTCTTGCAGATAGTCGAAAAGCTTGTCGGCATATTGCTGTCCCTTGGGCGTCAGATCCGTGCTGTCGAACACAAATTCAATGGCCAGCGACACTTCCTCGACCTGATAGCCTCTCAGGTTTTCAATAAAGATCCCACCCGGGGTCCCGCTGCGTGTCACGGGCACGTCAACGGCCCTATCCGCCAAAAGCATCGCGTTGGCCGTACGGGTGATCAGTTGCTGGGCTTCGTCTTCCGTTGCCGAATGATGGTTTGGGCCATCATTCATCTGGTTGATGGCCTGTTGGTACTGCCGCGCGGCTTCGGTATGCGCACCAGACAGGGCGGCAAGATCGCCAAGCGCGGAATAGCTGCGCCAATGCGGGAAGAACCCAACAGACGCCTCCAGCAGCGCGCGTTGATCTTGCGTCGTGTCTGCCGCCATGGCCCGCGCAAAATAATTGCGCGCAACCGCCTCATCCAGCCACAGCCGCAACGCGTCATCGCAGGCCGGATCGACGCTGATCTGTTGTTGCAGGGTTTCCGCGCGGGCAAAATCGCCAGCCTCAACCGCGTCCACGGCGGCTTGCCGGTCCTGGCACGCCATGACAGGCGCGGCGCAAGCCAAGGCCAGAAAAAGGCCCGCAAGACGTCCAGCATGATGTGTCATGTGAGGTCTCCTCAGCGTGTGATGGTGTAAGGAACAATGGTGGCATGCCACCGGCTGCCACGGGCGCCATTCGGGTCATTGACCACGGTGTTCAGCCGGTTGGCCAGTTCGGTCAAATGCCCCACCCCGTCCGAAATCGCATTCAGCTGCGCTTGCGGCGGGATCAAATCGTTGATGGCCGACAGGTTGTCTTCGACCAGAACGGCCAGCAGATGACCGTGCCCGGCCGGTTCCGTCACGCGAATGACAATGGGCTGTCCATTTGCGGACAAGGCGCTTGGAATTTCCACGTGTGCCGGGCGGGTCAGGACATCCGCGCGCGCTGGCGACAGGATCGATGGAAAGATCTGGTAGAGCTCGCAGCCCGGCGTTAGATCAAACACCATCAGGCGACCACCGCGATCGGTGTTGACATCAAACAGAACCGTCTGATCCACGGTGAGCGCGTCGCCCTGCCGGATGCCAAGTGCCACCGCGTCATTTGAACCGGGCAGGAAGATATCCTCAAGCTTGGCCGTCCCCGAAACGGTCTGCAAATCCGAACAGGAAAAGGCCGGAGGCGGCGAATTCGTTGAGATCACAGGCGGCAGATCGTTTGGAGACGGAAGCGGTTGACCCATCGGGTCCGGAGGCGCCGCAGCGCTCGCGCCATCCCCGTTCGACGTGTCTGGCAATATGACCGGATCGGTCGAGGCAACGGGCGTAGCTGGCTGGGTCACGCTGGTCTCAACATCCGGAGACGCCGTGTCGGGATCCACCGTTTGCCCGGCTTGCTGTGATCCATCTGCCGGGTCCGGCGACGCTGTATCTGTAGGCGGCACAAACACAACCGTGCCATCGTCAGATGGCGGCGTTGTACCAGCTCCGGTCTGATCCGTCACCGTGCTTTCGGCTGTAGCGGACGGGTCGGTTGCCCCAGTCGTTTCCTCGACCGGTGCCTCGGCCACTGGGGTCATTTCTGTTTCCGGCACAAGTGTCGGTGCGGCTTCAACCGCGGGTGTGATCACCTCTTGCTCTTCTTGCGAAGGAACCGGGGCCGTTTGCACCGGCACCTGCGTCGGCGCCGGTTCGATCACCGGCGTTATGACCGAGTTTTCGGTCGCCGTGAATGCCGCCGCCCGTTCGATGGCCCCGCTGAAATCCGGGGTCAAACGCCCCTGATTCTTGGTCTGGCACAAGCGCGACCTGTTGCAAAACGCGGCGGAGCCTTGCCGCACAAACGCCAGAAGCTCGGCGTTGGACACGACACCATTGTTGTTCAGGTCGGCTTTTTTGTTGCCAACCCCTTCGAGGAACAGCCGTGTGAAGATACCGCCACTGCGATTTTCGATTGCAACCTGCGTCGATGACGTCGCCGACCACACATCCATATGTCCCTGACCTGGGATGAGCGCGCTAAATCTCCCACTTTCTGTCTCGGTACCGTCCAGGATCGGCGCAGACGCCAAAGGCGGCAAGTTCAGTGCCGCGTCATCCAACACCAGTGTCCGACCCAGTTCCTCATCTCCGACAAGGTTGCGCGAGATTGTTCCGGAATAGCAGGCATCTACCACTACAAGGATGTCGCGATCCTTGAAATACTCGAAGAGAAACCGCAGTTCGTCATCGAGAATGATCCCAAAGGAGTTTTCCTTGCCCGCGTTTGCAACGACAAGAAACTCATCTTTGCCATCCTCCTCATCGCCGTCCCGGTCTTTGGTGCTGGCACCATGCCCGGCAAAAAAGAACACCAACCGGTCGCCCGGTTTGGTGCGGTATTTCAAATCATCCACAATCGTCTTGATGATATTGTCGCGTGTCGCATCGCCATCCAAAAGCAGGGTGATCTGCGACGCGTTGAACCCAAGCGTGTCCTTGACAAAGTCCCGGAAGTTCAAAGCATCTGAGCGCGCACCGTTCAAATCGGAATCGTCCAGATAGGCGTAAGAGTTGATCCCGACAATGATCGCACGATCTTCGGCTGCCGCCGGCACCGCTGCCATCAATCCACCAACAACGCTGGCCATGGCTGTCAATTTCGCAAATTTTTTCATCACAATCACCCGGAAAGCCGAAATGTACGAAAGAAGGAGGTTACATCGCTTTGATCTTGGCACGCGCCATCAAAAGAGACTCTCGATACTCTGTCAGGAAATTTGGTTTTGGCCGGATCAACTTGCGTTTGCTGTTTGTCGTCGCCGGACCCTGATATTCGAACCCGGGGCGATGTTCCTGATCCAAAGCCGGTCCGCCCACCTGTTCAAAGACGCCACCGACCACAAGTTCTTTCAACAAATTTGCCGTGGTCGAGGTTGACATCAGATCCGAAAGCAATTTGCCCAATTCCGTCAGTGAAAAAACCAGTTCGCCATAATATTCGAGGGTGAGTCGAATCTGCGTGATTTCATTGGCCGCAATAAAACGATCGGACGGTGGTTTTGGTTTTACCTTTTCGGCGGGGGTCAGATTATCCACAACTTTGGTATTGTGGCTATTGATCAGCGCTTCAAGCTGATTTGGCGTTCGGCACTCCAGTGTTTCCAGGAAGAAATAGAATTGGGCAATATGGATCAGATTGTCATGTCCACCACGGGCAATCAGGTTCCTGAAATCCACGAACGGCAGCGTCGCGCCTTCTTCCAACCCGCGTGTTGACCGGATGGTCTCCCGCACGGTTTCTAGAAAGTAATGTTCGCCTTCGAGCTGCGCTTCCAGCGTTTTCAAGGCAAGAAGACTGGTCTCTGCAAACTCAAGATCCTGTGGCTGCGTGTTCATGATACCCGCACTATCCCGTGACGTCGCCTGACCCTTCCCCCCGATGATCACGCGCAACCCCCGCTTTTGCAATCGTTTTTCGGCGTGGTGCGGCAGGTGGCCTCTGGATCTGGAATGTACATGTGTCATGATGACTCTCATCTTTTGGGATCATTTCCGATGCCAGAGATCACATGCGCGGCGCTAAAATGTATCTTATCGTAAAAAAAAAGATAAGACCGTGACTGTCGCTTTTTCGGTTATCAATAAGGCACACCAAGTCTGTTGACTTTCGTAAGAGGCGACGTAGCCTCGGAAAATTAGGGGAAATAAGTCTGCTAATGATTGATTCTGTCAAATCTGCCTTGTGTGCATCCGCCATTGCGCTCGTCCTCTCGACGGGCGCTGGAACCGCGCAGCAACTCCAGCCAGAGGAACTGGTGGCCGCGTTGGCGCCCGGTTCCGCCGGACCGATGGTCACAACCCTGAAATCTCAGAACGCGCTTGTTGTGGACAGGTCGGCGCAGATCCCCACCATGTTCGACTTCCCTTCGGCCAATGTCACCGTCGGGTTTGACGAAAACAGCCATCTGTTGACAGCCGAGGGCATGACGGCGCTGCGCTCTGTCGCAATCGCTTTGCAGGACGAGCGTCTGGACGGTCAGGTCTTTCAGGTCGCCGGTCACGTTGTCATGCAAAACGACCCGAACAGCGCCACCCGCCTGTCGTCCATGCGCGCCACCTCGGTGGTCGAGCATCTGACCGCATATTACGACATCCCCGCGGAACGTCTGGTCTCGGTTGGATACGGGGCGCTTGCTCCGGTCGATCCGGCTGTGATCACCTCGCCTTTGAATACACGCATCGAGTTTATCAACCTGTTGGCGCAGTAAGCGCGCGACACAGCTCACAAAAAAGGAGACGTATCATGAAGCCGAGTTTCACCGCTTTCGCCGTCACCATCCTGTCCGTTTTCATGTCCGCCACAGTCGCTGTTGCGAGTGTGGGCGACAGAGTCGCGCTTGTCATCGGGAACGAGAATTACGAAGCGGCCGCCGCGCTCAAGAACCCGATCAACGATGCAACCGCCATTGCCGGCAAGCTCGAAACCCTGGGGTTTGACGTCGTCAAAGGCACAGACCTTGGCTACGACGCGCTGCGCGACACAGTGCGCGAATTCACCCGCCGCGCCCGCAAAGCCGATGTCACAATCTTTTACTATGCAGGCCACGGCATTGCCGTAGACGGTGAAAACTACATTGTGCCCGTCGATGCCAAACTCTCGGACCCGGTCGACTGGGAATTCGAGGTCTACAACGTGGCCGAAATCCTGCGTTTGATCGACCGGTCGCCTGGGCCAAGCCTCGTCTTTCTGGATGCGTGCCGGGACAACCCGCTGGCATCGGTTCTGGCCAACGCACAAGGCATGTCGAGCCGCTCTTTGAACAACCGTGGCATCTCTCGCATCCCAACGGAAACCATGGGGGCGTCCGGATCGGTGATTGCCTATGCGACAGAACCCGGTCAGGTGGCGGCAGACGGCTCTGGGGACAACTCGCCCTTTGCGCTTGCGCTGCTCGAACATATCGGCACGGAAAACACGGATTTTGCGTCGGTCACCTCGCTGATCACGCGGGATGTCATCGAGATGACCGACGGCGTTCAGCGTCCGCGCTTTGATGTTTCGCTGACCGGTCCATTGATCCTGAACGAACGCGTCGCCCCTGAACCTTTGCCCGCAAACGGCACAGAGACAGCGTCGCTCAACCCGCAGGCGACGCAACCCGCGCAACCGGCAACGTCAGACACGCTGCAGGTTGAAAAGTTCATGTTTGAAACCGCAATGGCCAGCAATGACCCCGCCGATTTCGAAGCCTTCCTGTCCGCCTTCCCAAACAGCATGTTCGCGCCTATGGCCCAAAACGCCATCTCGCGCATTCAGGGTGAAGCGGCCGACGTCGCCGCCGTAGAGGAACAGATGGCGGCTTTAAACACCAACCCGTCTCAGCAACCCGTAACCGTGACCCGTGTGGTGAATGCACCGTTCTCGCTTTCCGTTACACCGCAGGCTCTTGCTTTGCTCAGCAACGAAGCGACCGAAACGGCGCTTGGCATGAACCGCACCCAACTGCGCCAGATGCAGTTGCGGCTCAACCTGGCCGGGTACAATGTCGGAACGCCGGACGGGCTTGTGGGGCCGAAAACACGCAATGGCGTGCGCGCGTGGCAGAGCGCCAATGGTTTCCTGGCAACGGGATATCTGAACAACGTGCAGCACCAGTACCTGACGGCCAGCACACACAGCACTTACACAGCGCATCTTGCGGCTAATCCAAATGCCCTGACACCGGTTGCACGCAAGAAGATCTCGTCTTCCAACAGCAAAAAAAGCACGACAAAGCGTAAAAGCTCCGGCAACAACGACTTTGTCAAAGGTGTGATTACAGGGGTCGGCGCCGCCATTATTCTCGGTCGATGATTTCACGACCTGATCGCATATGCCGTGGTGCCGCCTGTTTTGCGGTGGTTTGCCTTTTGGCCATTACAACTGTTTCTGCCTCGGATTGCCCGGATTTCGGTTTGTCAGGCAAAGCGCAGAAGCAGTTCTGCGCGGAGTTTCAAGAACTGCTCTACGCACCATACAATCCGAGCAACAAGCGCGGAAACGAAGATCGAAGACGACTTGATCTGGAGGAAGTGCTAAAAAGTGATCCGCTTTGGGGCGAGATTTACCGCAGCGATCCACAAAAAACGCTCGAAATGATCGACCGAATTCGTAAAGCGGGCGGCTTGCCTCAAGATTGAGATCAAGTCAGTCGGGGTGCTGCAAGGCAAATTCGAACTCGTCTCGGGTAGGGTAGGTGTCCCTTATGCCGCGCATAGACGGCGCTACTCGATTAGAGCGGCGGTGCGGTTGGCTTTGAAGGTATCGTGGCTTGAACGGCCGTGTTCCTGATTGAAATGGTTGTAGACGGAGGCTTGAACAGAAGCGAATTTCTGCAGACTTCGCATGCGCCGGAACCGGAGCATTCCCGCTCGCGTCTTCGAAACGGTAGATGAGAATTCTCACCGCGAGTGTTGCGGTAGCAACCGGTTTCGTGCCGGAAACCGCTTCCCAAATAACGAAATGTAGCACCGCATGACCGCAGCCGATTGGTCACGAGCGCCTCCGGTCTACCATGTTTTCGCTTTGCTTTTCTTATGAATTGCAAGAAGGCCTTCTTGTACCGAGTCTTCGTCACGAAGTTTCCCAGCCCCTCCCCTTCCTGATCGACAGAGGGCCAAAGGTAATGCGTTTGCTAATTGATCTTCACGAAGACCCCGTCAAGATGCCAGCGCCAACGGCTGGACTGCATGCATTCGATCCGACTCTTCCGGATTTCAGCGGCAAACATCGGGCCGAAGCGTTGCCACCAATACCGGACCGTCTCGTGGCTGACTTCAATCCCTCTCTCGTGAAGCAGGCCCTTGACGTTCCGAAGTGACAAACGGAAGCGGACGTACAGCATCACCGCCAGACGGATGATCTCCGGGCTGGTCTTGAAGTATTTGAAGGGGTCGCGTTTCGTCATGAAAAGAAGCTATGTAGGCCCCTAACCAGTAGCAACACAAGTTCCTCTGACAGTAGCTTCGGCTTGCTCAGAAGGGTCCCGACAATCGATAAACTGAAATAGAACATCTGCGCCGCGAAGAACAAGCGCTTCGAACACACAATGTTAGACCGCTTCTGGGAGAAACTCGTTTCAGTTTAGCAAAGCCATCAGGGCTCGGCACGGACAGTAGCGGCAAAACACGGTTATTCACAAAAAGGTGCAGCGCAGCAAAAGGCGGAATAGGCTCTTAGAGCGGGTCGCACTCAATTGGCCTCATAGCCTGCGGCTTTGAAGTAGTTGTAGCATTCTTCGTCTGAGAAGAGATCGCAGACTTTTCCGACGGCGGCCCAGAGTTGATCGTAGGTTTGTGCTGCGGCTTTCCTGATCAGCGTCTTGAGTTTTGAGAAGGCCATTTCAATCGGGTTCAGGTCGGGGCTGTAGGGAGGCAGAAACAGGAACCAAGCGCCGATGCTGTGCAGTGCTTTGGCGGCGGCGGGGGTCTTATGGATGGACAGGTTGTCGAGGATGACCACATCGCCCTTTCGCAGGCTCGGCCGCAGTTGAGTTTCAGTGTAGAGGGTGAACATTTCGGCATTGATTGCACCATCTATCACCCAAGGTGCCTCTAACCGGTCATGCCGCAGGGCACCGATGAAGGTCTGGGTTCGCCAGTGTCCAAACGGTTTATGATCGACAAGGCGGCTCCCGCGCGGAGCCCAACCGGTTGTCTTGGCCATGTTGGTCTTGATCGAGGTCTCATCGATGAACACTAACCTTTCCAGATGGTTAGCCATGAAGGGCTGGCGCTTCGCGATCCAGATGCGGCGTAACTACGCGACATCCTTACGCTTCTGCTCAAGCGCTTGCAGGTCTTTTTTTGTGCGTCAGGCCCAACCCCCGTAGCGCCCGCCAAACGGTGCCTCGATGAACGGCGATGCCATGCGTCTCAGCTAGCTCAGCAGCCAGTTCGTCGAGCGTGATTTCTCCTTTGTCGGCAATGCGTGTCTCGATCCAACCGGTCAGGCCCGCGAGCTTGCCGTGGCCGCCGCCATTGCCTTGTCGGCGCGGTGCCAGTGATCCGGTCTCGCGTCGCAACTTGATCAAATCGTTCACGAACTTCGGCGATACACGGAAATGCCGCGCCGCTTCGCGGTGCCCATGCCCCTCATCGACAAACGCCGCGACCCGCTCGCGTAACTCTATTGGATGTGGTTTGCCCATCTGCTTCCTCAATATCTGCCTCAGCAGCACGGAAGCACATCATGAGCAATCTGGGAATCCTGAATCTGATAACCCGCGACGCGCTCTAGCCGCAATGGCGTGACACAGCATAACCGCCGCTTCGAAACCGCTTCGAATGTCGGCTCTTCGTTAAGCTACACGCCCAGTTCGCAAATGCGGAGTATGACAACTTTCCGCCCTCTTTAACCGGAAAATCAACGTGTTGCGGGTTCAGGCCGTGCTGCGCTGAACCCCGTTCTGCTCAGATCAATTCCCTGAATTGCTCCAACTCGGCGGCCGTTGCGACCAACCCCTGCTGGGTGAGGATGGCGAGGTAGTCTTCCGCCGTGTAGGGCGGATTCCTGAGGCGTGCGCGGACTTTTCGGAGGGCTGAGCAGAACAGCCCTGGTGCAAGCGCAAGGTGGTTGCTGAGGAAGTCGTCGGGATGTTGCGTTTCGATGCCGTAAGGATCGAGGGCATCTTCCGGGAAGTCCTTCAGATTCTGCGTCACAATCACATCGCATCTGCCGACAATGGCTGCCGCCAGCACATGCCGATCATCTGGGTCGGGGAGATCGAGAGACGGGATGAGAGCGTCATAACCCGTGACGAGGCAATCTCGTGTCGCCTGGTTCATCAAGTCACGTGTCCGCTCGAGTGTAGCTCGGTCTCGGTGAGGTTCGTTGCGCATCAGGGCGTCGATCCACTTCCGGTGAATGTCCTCCGACCATTTGGCTTTGAAAATGTCGGTTACGGCGAGCTGCATGAGTACATCGCGCATCGGCGCAGGATAGAGAACGTTGGCGTCCAAAAGCGCCGTGTAGTGGCTCATGGTTTGCTGTAGCCCATATCCTGCTCTTGTGCTTCTGCCGCCAGCTGGTCGAGAACGTTTTCCCGCTCTGCATCAATGGCGGCCTTGTAGGTCATGACATCTTCCATGCGGATACGGCGGTGTTTGCCGACCTTGCGGTGCGGGATCTTCTGCTCATCGAGAAGCTTGATCAGGAAGGGGCGCGAGACGTTCAACACCTCCGCGGCCTGAACTGTGGTCAGTTCGGCATTCTCAGGGATGATCGTGACCCCCTGCCCTGCGGCCATGGCTTCCAGGATATCCATCAAAAGCGTGACAGCACCTGCCGGCAGTTCAATCGCTTCAGCCTGATCTCCATCGGTCACACGCAGCTTCAGAGGCGCTTTGCTTTGTGCATAGCGCGACAAGAGCTGCCCCGATGCGCGTGCAATTGCTGCCTCCTGGGCGCTGGGGGGCAATTGCCTATGAGCCATCATGTTCATCTGCCGTCTCCTTTGCTGGGAACTTCAATATCGGTACAAACGCAATAAATGCAACAAATGAATTAAGTGTTGCGTGTGCGTTGTGCGACGACTTTGGGTGTTAGAAAGGTCAGTTTGGCACGTCCGCGCCCTGGCGCTGATCAGGCTCTTGGCTGCGCCCGGAGCCGCGTCTCTCGCGTCTCCGCCCTTCGGTCGCGATCCTTCGTGCACGTTTCAGGTGAGATGGCGGGCGAGACCGCGATCGCGTGAGCCAGCAGTCAGCCGGGTCTCCGCTCCGCTCTATCCCGGCTGGCAGGCTTTCATTGATTGGTCCGCCTGCCATCCGGTCGGCGTCCCGAACAGGGGCACTGGTGTCGCGTGCCGCGCCAGCCTCCGCCGGAGAAATCCGGTTCCTCCCACGCGGGTCGCGCGGGTCCCTCCCGATTTCACCGCTCCAGCCCCCTGTGTCGGGCCGCCGTCCGGCCGCAGGTCGTGCTGCGCCCTCCCCTGCTCTGCCCAGCCGAAAAGCACGGGGGCTTTTCGGACTGTCAGATCAGTCGAGGTCTTCGCCACTGGCGGTAAGCGATGAAGGCCAAAAGGCCACAAGAAGAAGGTACCGCGCCGCACCAACCACGAAAGGACGTTCCAATGACCAAGCAACAACCCATCCAAGCAGACGCCACCAGCGCTGTGATCTTACAATTCCCCTTGGAGATGCTCACCCTCTCCGATCTGAACCCGCGCAAAGCCGTTTCCAAGGCGCATATCGAAAGCTTGGCCTCCAGCATCGAACGCTTTGGCCTCATCCACAACCTCGCAGGTCTCATGGACGCGGACGGCAAAGTCGGGATCGTCGCGGGTGGATGCCGCCTCCGCGCCATCCAGATGATTGCCGAACGTTCTGACACGCATTCCTTCGCCACGGTCCCCGTCAAACTGGCCACTGATGCCGCCGAGGCAGAAGACTGGGCCAACGCCGAGAACGCCGCCCGCGAGGACATGACCCCAGCGGACGAAATCCGCGCTTTCGGGCGCATGAAGAAACGCGGGGCCACAGTACCTGAAATCGCCCTCGCCTTTGCCGTGACCGAAGCCCGTGTCTACCAGCGGTTAGCGTTGGCAGGCCTGCCTGAGCCGGTGCTGGACGCGCTGGCCGCAGGTGAAATCAGCCTAGGCACCGCCAAGGCCTTCACCCTCTCCGATGATGAAGCGCTCACTCTGAGCCTTTTGGATCAGGTCAAGGGGCAAGCCGTCTCTGAGAGTGTCATCAAGAACGCTCTGCACCCCGACGCCATCAAGGCCACGGATCGCCGTGCCAAGATCGTTGGTATTGAGGCTTACGAGGCAGAGGGTGGCACCGTCACGCGCGATCTCTTCTCCGATGAAGTCTTCCTCGCTTCCCCTGTCCTTCTAGATCGGCTGTTCACCGAGAAGCTGGAGGCGGCCTGCGCCGATCTGGTCGAGACCCACGGCTGGGCATGCGCGGAGGCCCGGCCCGAGGCTTGGCTCAACTACTATGCATTGGATCAGATGAAATTGGCCCGCCTCTACCCTATCCAAGGGGAACTGACCGAGGCAGAGACCGAGGAATATGACGAGTTGGCCGACCTCGCCAATGGCGGGGTTCTGGACGAAGACGGCGAAGCACGTCTCGCCGAATTGCAGGCCATCCTCGACGGGGACTATTCCGAGGATCAGAAGGCCCATTCTGGGTGCATCATCCTTGTAAATGGATCGGGCAAGATTGAGACCACAGCCGGTTTGGTTCGTCCCGAGGACAAGAAAGCCGCCATCGAGGCCGGTGTCTTGCAAGCACCACACACCGCCAAGTCAGACAAGCCGAAATCCCCCTATTCGCAGAAGCTCGTGGCGGATATGCAGGCCATCCGACTGGCCTCAGTTCAAGCCGCGCTTTTGGCCAAGCCGGCACTGGTTCTGGATCTGTTGGGCTTTGGTCTGTCGGAGGCATCTGGCAGCTTCGAGAGCGTGTTTGGTATTCGGCTCGACCGCCCGACCAACGCGCCAAGCGTTGAGGAGGGTTTCACCCAAGAGCCGCGTCTCGAGCATGGGATCGATGCCAGAGAATACTGGCAGAATGGCACCCGCGTTGAAGACCTATCGGAGGCCTTCACTTCCTTCCGCGAGACCGGAAAGAAAGCCCGCAACGCCCAGATCACCGAAGCGATTGCGCGCACCCTGCCCTATCACGCTGGTGGCGAGGAGTTTTTCGGGTTGATTGCCGAGGAAGCCGGGGCCGACACTCGCAAGCACTGGACGCCCACAGCGGAGAATTTCTTCTCGCGGGTGTCAGCAGGCCATCTGGTCGATCTGTTGTGCGTTTTCCTCAATTGCGATGCCCGCGACGAGCGTGTCACCGCGTTCGCCAAGCTCAAAAAGGCGGAGAAAGCTGGAAAGATGGAAAAGCTGGTATCCGATCCCACCACCCAGAAGCTGATGGGGCTGACACCGGATCAGAAAGCCAAACTCGACAGATGGGTGCCTGATTGCACCTGACGGCTCTTTCGTGGAAAGGACCAACTGGCTCCGCATCACGCGGGGTCTTTTTTTGTTCAAGTTTGACTGTGGAAGCGACCCCCAAGAAATTGTCCGGCGGCGGGGCAGAAGGACAAGCCCCCTGCCCCACCGCCGGACTGGCGCTGTCCGCGCGCGAGCACCGCCTGGGCGGTGAGGTAGGTCAAAGCCATCTGTGTTGATGTTCTGCGTCCCCACTGATTGAGTGATCCAGGCGATGCTCTTATTCAGCTTTTGCCGAATTGGTCTTCCAAAGCACGTTTCGCCAGTTCCAAACCCTGCTCTGTCAAAACAAGGGACTTTGCTTTGCTTGCTGGATTCTCAATGAGGCCTTTTTGAAAGAGCCGATCCGTGATGTCCCAATCTATGCGCTTCCAGACCCGCGACCCGTCATGAAGTGTCAGGCTCAGAATGGCCAATGCGGCAGCATCGAGTTTGTCGGTGTCTATGTCCATGGCCTGAATCCGTTGTTCAACCTCTTAGTCGCATTTGATGGCGGAACCGGTGCATTCGCAACGCTCTACATTCGACGCCTCGCCTTGTTTCGTCGATTGTCGCGCCATTCGTTGGCGTCGCTCGGCACCTTTGGCTGTCAAAGGATCGATGTCGTTTCTGGCATGATGTGTGGTGCTTTCGCTGCTCCTTTCCTCGCGTTGCATGACATGTTGGTCGCAAGGTCTGTCCCGAACACAAAGGGCGGTCGCCAGAATTGTCCCCCGCCCCTACGGGTCATTCCGCGCGGAACAAAATTCAGGCTCCCTGCCCTTCTCCGCTGCGCTCCGCCGCTGGTGTGTTCAGGCCTTCTGCCCTTGCCGGTTGACCATCATTGCAACACCGGAAAAGGAGCAAAGCAATGACCACCAACTGCATCAAATTCGAAAGCGCCAATATCGAGACCGCCAAAGGCACCGGCTCGATCTCCACCCTGACCTTCGACATCGACATCACAGTGGAGCCGGTCGCAAGCGATAACCCGATGGCCCCCACGCACCGCGTTCTCGGCCGCTCGCCACGCGGTCGCCTGGTCGAATGCGGCGGCATCTGGAAGAAGCAGAACCGTGACACCAGCGCGGACTATTTTACCCTGAGCATTCGCGACTACGGCTTCAATGCCAATCTCGGCAAAGCTGCGAACCAGGATGACCCGTCTATTCAAGCCATCATCCCTTGGGGTCCGAAAGACGCCACCTGAGATCATGCGCTGGCAGGCACCGCCAGCCAGCGCTCTTCCCGCGACCTAGAGAATCGGTCCCATTGGAATTTCTTTGCGCAGCTTGCCCGGTCATGACTCATGCCCGAGAGGCGGCGTTTTGTTGCCACCCGTAATACAGATCACTTTGGGGAGGTTCCCAGGAAGCCCCTACAGGTTTGATAGCCGCTCTTCGGTGCCAGCATTGCCGAAGCCAGTGTTCAGTGCGATAGATTTTGACAGCCGTGCAAGATCGAAAAAAGATATATAAAACAATATTATAGGATTTCTTGTGCCATCCAGTGTTGACGCGGTTGCTCTCAAAACCTCCGCAACGTAGAAAGTCTTGTGCTCAGTCTTTCTGTTCCCACCGTCTATTGTGATATTGCCTAGGCAGAACCGCCCTCCCGTGCACGGACTGTCTGTCCAAGAAAATCGTTGTGGATAAGCCGATTCCGGTTTAAGTCACAGTTTAACGATAGAAATCGCGTAAAAAGCGATATTAAGCGAGGCGGCGGCATGGGAGCAGCACCGTTCCATGGCAGTGAAGGGGAAACACCCTTCGATGAGATCATCCTTCAGCAGGGAGAGCTGATCTCTGACAGACTCAATATATTGCGTCAGGAACAATATCCGCCCGACGCACAAAAGGGTTTGCGCCAGTTCTCACTCGCTGAGGTCGCTTACTATCTCGGTGTCACGCAATCCACGATCAAGAAACTCCACTTGGAAGGCAAAGGTCCTGAGCCGGAAACTTCTTCCTCGGGGCGTAGGTCCTATTCTGCTGAGCAAATGCTCGAGTTGCGCGCCTACCTCGATGCTCATGGTCGTCCCGGCAAACGCCAATACCTTCCCCACCGGGCAGAGGGCGAAGAGCTCCACGTGATTTCCGTTGTGAACTTCAAGGGCGGAAGCGGAAAGACCACAACGGCATCACATCTCGCTCAACACCTCGCATTGAAAGGACATCGCGTCCTCGCAATCGACCTTGACCCGCAAGCTTCATTGACGGCCCTGCACGGCATTCAGCCAGAGTTAGACTCTGTTTCCTCGCTTTATGAGACTCTGCGGTACGACGAAGAGCGCCAACCCATCAGTTCGGTCATTCGGCCTACGAATTTCCCGAACCTCGATATTGTGCCCGCGAGCCTCGATCTGCAGGAGTACGAATACGACACGCCCGTTGCGCTCACGAGCCGTGACCCTTCCGAAGGGCGCGCATTCTTCACCCGGATCTCGAAGGCGCTTGAGGAGGTTGAAGATCGTTACGATATCGTCGTTATCGACTGCCCTCCGCAGCTTGGGTATTTGACTCTAACCGCTCTCACAGCCTCTTCTTCGGTTCTTGTGACTGTCCATCCACAAATGCTGGATGTGATGTCGATGAGCCAGTTTCTCCTGATGCTTGGTGGCATCCTTCAAACGATCCGCGAGGCGGGTGCCGAGATGAAGCTCAAGTGGTTCCGTTACCTCGTTACGCGCTTTGAGCCGACCGATGGCCCGCAGAAGCAGATGGTTGGTTTCTTGCAGGCCATGTTCCCGAACCAAATGCTCGAGGCGCAGATGGTAAAATCCACCGCGATCTCGGATGCTGGGATAACCAAGCAAACGCTCTACGAGGTTGAACGGGCGCAGTTCGTCCGCTCCACCTACGATCGCGCCATCACTTCGCTGAACGCTGTGAACGACGAGATCGCGGGTCTCGTCCACCAAGCATGGGGGCGTGAGATCCCATGATTTTGACAGCCGTGCAGTTCGGTTTTGACAGCCGTGCAGATGTGGATTTCCAGATCGATTTTGGGAGGGCGAGATGGCCAGAAAAGACCTGCTGAAATCCGTCATGGGCGATGCAAGCCAGGCCAAGCCCGGCGCAGAACGTTCAAGCTACGCGATGCGCGGCGCGTCGAAAACCATGAAGGTGTCCATCGACAGCCTGGCTGAAAACTCCAAGCGGCTGCTTGAGGGCGAAACCATCGTAGAGATCGACACGGGCCTCATCGATGCGTCTTTCGTCAATGACCGGCTAAGCGGCGACGACGAAGCTTTCGATGAACTCAGACGATCTATCTCCACCAGCGGGCAGGATACGCCAGTGCTGCTCCGCCCACATCCGGAGATGACGGGCCGCTACATGGTTGTGTTCGGTCACCGTCGCGTACGGGCTGCGCGCGCGTTGGGGCGTCCGGTGCGGGCCGTAGTCAAGGAAATGGACGATGTTGCGCACGTCCTTGCTCAAGGCCAAGAGAATACCGCCCGCGCCGATCTTTCCTTTATCGAGAAGGCGCTCTTTGCCAAGAACCTTCGCGACCTCGGACAAGAGAAGGACGTGATACAGCAAGCGTTGACGATCGACGGAACGCTCTTGTCGCGCATGCTCTCCGTCGCAAGCACCGTTCCAGGTCACGTGATTGAAGCTGTCGGTCCAGCCAAGCAGATTGGTCGGGACCGTTGGGAAGACCTCAAGAAGCTGATGGCTGAGAAGGCCAATCTGAAAGTCGCCGATCGCATTCTTGCGACGGATGGTTTTGATCAGCTCGACAGCGACACCAAGTTCGAGATCTTGCACAGCAAGGTGGCCGAAGCGGGCAGGGCGCCCAAGCGCTGCAGCGCCAAGGCGGCGCCTGCCAAGCGCACCTGGACGGCAGGGGAAGGCCGGATCAAGGGCGTGATCGGCCGCGCTGGCCGGGCCTACAATATCTCGCTGACATCGAAGGATTCCGCAGCGTTCGGCGAGTTTCTCTCGGAGAATCTCGATGAGCTCTACACTGAGTTTCTCAGAAAAACTGAGGAGACATCGACATCATGACCTGAGGCAAAAGAAAAGCCCCCAAGCCGATCCGGCCCGAGAGCTTATCCGATTAGATTAGACACCTACTGGATACCGCTCCCGCGAATCACTGTCAACGAAAGAACGTCGTTTTGGCGAACGGGATCCTTTTGCCTCCACAAACCACGGAGGTGAAATACAGGGATGAAACAGAGTGGTTGGCGCAAGCCGACACCGGGTCTTGGTATCGCAGAGCAATTTGCCCAAGCCGGTGAACAAATAGCTATTCCCAAAACCCAAGCATTCGTAGCCGTGAAGCGCGTTGGCGCTTACATCGGCCTCAAAGCCGGCGATATGCTGCTTCTGGACACGCTTGGAGCGTTCACCCAGGTCCAGGACTGGGAGGAGGGGCAACGCCCGATCGTTTGGGCGTCCAACGCCTATCTGATGGAACAGACGGGCTTCTCGCTCTCTGCGCTGAAGCGCCATGCGCGGCGCTTGGCCGAGATCGGCGTGATTTCCTTCAAAGACAGCCCCAATGGCAAGAGATGGGGTCATAGGGACGCTGATGGACGCATCATCGAGGCCTATGGCTATGATTTGTCGCCGCTCTCAGCCCGTGCCGTGGAATTCGAGCAGTTGCAGGCAGAATTGAAAGCCGAGCGTGAGCACTGCCAGCGGCTGAAGCGCCAGATCACTATCGCACGCCGTATGATCCGCGCCCGGATCGAGGCGGCTTTCAGCGGCACGCTGAGAGGGCCCTGGGAGCATCTTTCCGGGCTGTTCGAGGACCTCCTGGGTCGTCTGCCGCGCCGGAATTCGGCTTCTGAAACGCTGGAACGGCTTCTGGCATGGTTCAGAGAGCTTCAGGAGCGCGTCGAGGTGGCCTATCTCAAAGCAGTTCGGGCGGATGAGGTTGTGGAAAATAACGCTGAAGCCACTGAACAAGTCAGTGAAAAGACTCATGAAATGGACCCCAGGGAGGTCAGTGCTGAACCCCATATACTAATTACAAATCAACCTAATCCTGTAACCTGTAATCGCTCAGAAAATGAGCAAGCGGCGACCGTGGTGCCCAATGCACCGCCTGAAGAGCGAGTGGACAGCGAGTTAGAAGATTGGGTTGCCGAGACGCGGAAAAAGCGCGGAGCGGCGCTTGATTTGCCGATGGTGATGCAGGCCTGTCCTGAATTCGCATCTTGGGCGCGCAATATGGGCGGGTATCTGAAAGATTGGGGTGATTTGCACCGGCTAGCCGGCCAGCTGAAGCCGATGATTGGCGTTTCTGAGAAAGCTTGGACCCTCGCGCAGGACCGACTAGGGCATCAAATCGCGACAGCTGCGTTGGTTTTGACCTTCGACAAACACTGCGCCGGCGAAGTCGCGTCTCCGGGCGGCTATCTCCGTGGGATTGTCCAGAAAGCCGGGGCAGGGGAGTTGCATCTCGAGCGCAGCTTCTATGGCAGGCTTAGTGGGCAAGCGGCGTGATTGAGGCACACCCGAAATGCGACAGGGTAGGGGGGAGGACCCTGCGAAAGCAAAACCGGCCGTTCCAACACTTCGCGGCGAAGGCTAAAAATGTGCCCAACCTGTGAATTTGACATTCTCGCTGCGCGCGCACGCAGCACAGATTTTCCTGCTTGCGCACCATCTCGAGTGCGGCAATTCAGTGTAGAAAGCAGTCTTTCGTACTGGGCGTAGGGAGGTTTTGTGAGGCAAAGAGCGAGCCGAGGACGAAGAGCGTTATTGCTACGGCGCGCATATGTTTTTTTGGGGCAGCTCAGGTCCGAGAGAAATGTTCAGTCTATCGTTTTGGTAAAGCTAGTACGAAGTCCAAGTTGGCGGCGAGCATTGAATCGGTGGCTGCAGCATGCAATCCGCTCTACCGGCAGCCGATCCAGCAAGAAAGTTAAGTACTAACCGCGCCCTTTGATCGAGATTTGAAACGATCTCCGCGCACCCGCAGGCGGCACGGGGCAAGGGCCAGCGCGGGAGATGGTCTGGATAGCGGCGCGGTCGAGGCGAGCATTGCCGGAGCTTCTGGCCAGGCCCACTTGCGTGACGCGGCCGTTGGCGGCGATGGCAAAGGAAACGACAGCTGTTCCGCGTGAGCTTACGCGGGGACGGCCGGCGCGAGAGATGCAGCGCATAACGCGTCCAGGATAGTTGCTGACGGAAGCGTTTCCTGCAGCTGTTGAACGGCCCGTATTGGTTGATTGCCGGGTCGCTGCCGCCTGGTTGCTGCCGGTTTCGCTGCCCGCGACGGCGTTCTGCTGCGAATTGCCCTGCTGCACACGTCGGACCGGTAGCTGCTGACGCGGTTGCTGTTGTTGGGCATGCCGCTGGTCGGATTCACGTTCAATTCGTTGCGGTCGGAGCTGTGGACGCGGCGAGACCTGAACGCCGTCTTCAGGCAGGGCTTGCAAGGTCTCGGGTGGCTGTGCTGCGGCAATTACAGTCTGTTGCGCTTGAACGGCTTCGATCGACTGAGGCTGGGTCACCGTTGGTGCGGGCGTCAGCGCCTCCAATGGCGGGACGGGCGTTAGCGCAGCAAGGTCGTCCAGGTTCGGGGTCCTCACGGCTGGCGACAGGGCGTGAGCAGTCGCCGGAGGCGTTGCATCAGTGGGCAGGGCCGGAGCTACTAGTTGCTCGGTCCGGGTTTCGGCCACTGTCAGCTCTGGATCGGTTTGCTGGGTGGGAACTGAAGCAATAGTCTCGATTGCGGTGTCTGTTTGGGGAACAACCGCCGTCTCTTCAGGCGTCACGCGATCGGTCGCCTCTACGTCCGCGCGCTGCGTCTCTTCCGGTTGGGCTGCGTCTGTTACCTGCTCAGGGTCCGTCTGTTCGATCTGAGTGTCGAGCGTGACGGGTTCCACCACCTCGGTTGGTTCAACCTCCTCCAATGTGTCCGGCGTCTCCGGCGCGAGTGTCCCAGCAGCCATATCGGCAAAGCTGTTGCCCAGCCGGGCTTGGACGGCGGCCTCAGCGCCCCCTTCAATCTGTATCTCTGGGTTTCCCCAAATCATGAGCGCGGCGAGACCATGCGCACCGACAGAGGCCAGCACCACACTCAGCTTGACCGCACGCGATGACCAGATCATTGCAGCGCTCGCTCTGTGACGATGACCACTTCCTGCGCGCCAGCCGCCCGTAAAGCGCGGGAGACTTCAACAAGCGCATCGGCTTGGGCATTGCGATCCGGGACAACCCGGACCTGGCTTAGGTCGTCCTCACCTTTGCCCGACAGGAACATCGAGACATCCGCCTGTGTCTCACCGCGATAGCTCAGCCGCCCATCCGCATGCAGCACCAGCGCGTCGGGCGGCTCGCGACCTTCGAGATCGCTAGTTTCGATAAGCTGCAGGTCCCCGTCCAGAGGTTGCGCCAAGGTTCCCGCCACCAGAAAAAAAATCAGCATCAAAAAGACGATGTTGATCAGCGCAATCGTCGGCTCGCCTTTCTTTCTGCGGGCAATCCGGCGCATCAGCTCGACCCCAGAACAGAGACGGTGAGCTCAGGGTACCGGCGCAGCGCGACCAGAACATGGGTCAAACGCTGCGCCGTAACGCCCGCCTGCAGGGAGACAAGCAGGACCTGACCGTCTTCGGGCTCCAGCTCTAAGGCATCGAGGGATTGCGTCTGGCCGTTTACCGTCAGCCGGTCTTCAAACAGTTGCAGGAATAACGGGGCCTGCCCCGTAGAGGTACCGCCGCCCGAGGCTGCACTCAGAGTCACCTCGGCGAATTTCGAAAAGGTTGAGGTGAGCATGAAGAAGAGCAGCAATAAGAAAATGACGTCCACCAGAGACGTCATCGAGATCGGCCTTTTCTTATGCGCTCGCTTAAGCATGCTGCGGCGTACCCGCCGGTTCTTGAGCCGTTGAAACCCGCGAGCCTTGTGGCCGCAACACGGTTTGGATGGCGTGATCGGCAATGCCGCGTTCTTCGTCCATCCGCGCTTCCAGCCAGGAATGGATGAGCGAAGCGGGCATGGCGACGGCCAATCCAGCCGCGGTCGTCATCAACGCCACCCAGATACCGCCCGCGAGGATCGACGGGTCCACCTGGCTACCGGCCTCTTGCAAAGCCTGAAAGGCCTGGATCATCCCCAATACTGTGCCGAAGAGACCGAGAAGCGGCGCAAGCTGAGCCACATTCTCAATCGAGCGCAGCCCGCGTTCCAGCTTGGCAAAGCGACGCTCTGCCTCGGTCACCAGCCGGTCATTGTCCTCGCGCGTGGATTGGAAAGCCATCTCTATCACCGGAACCAGATAGCTCTTGGATCGTGACAATTTCGAGGTGGCGACCGCTTTTTTGCCCGCATCCCAAGCCTCCAAGGCTTCATGCAGCGCCTTGTGACGACCAACACCGACGATACGAAATTGCCAGAGTTTGTAGAGGGCAACAGCGATCACATAGATAGACGCGGCGATTAGGATCAGTATGACAGGCCCCCCTAAGTCCGCGATCTGACGCATCAGCTCGAACATCTCGGTCATCCGATCAATTCCACGTCGGTGCGGGAGGAAACCGACAAACCTGTCTCGCAGGCGGAAGGTTCAAGCCCAGGGCCGGTGCATGTGGTGACACCATTGATCAGAACACTGCCGAGCGCGGCACACTCCTGCCCGGGTATGACAAACTGACGGACCCGAGGACGTTTCGGCGGCAGTGCGCCAAAGTCGAAAAGCGTTAGAAGTGTTACTGCGCCATCGGTGTTGATCAGGACGGTTTCGAAGATGACCTTCTCGACACCTTGCGCGTAGCCGCTGGAGGTCAGGAATGTCAGCTGGCAGCCCGCATCCACTTGGCTCACGGTGTTAAGCTCTACTGCGATCTGTGCGCTGCCTTGCAGTTCATCGGCCTTCGCACCTGTTGCGATGCTCATCAAGACTGCTGCGCACACTATGCTCTTCATGTTGACTTCCCCCTCATCAGCTGTGTTCCGTTGCTCGCTGTCAGTGCCCGGGATTTTCGTCTTCTGTCTCAAGCGTGCCACGGTCAAATCGCTCAGCCCAAGTCTGAACGACAGAAGTGTCCCCTTCTTTCCGTCGCCACTGACGGATGGCGTTGCGCAATCCCGCACGCCCCAAACGGGTCTCAGGTTCAGCATGACGCTCTGCGCTTTCGCTAGCTCTCAGCGCGGCCC
>ERZ1740067.656-NODE-656-length-26534-cov-9.604857_pt1 | contig 26534 bp, 35 predicted proteins | sample MGYA00581736_ERZ1740067 | MGnify/ENA primary metagenome ERZ1740067 (study PRJEB43018, sample SAMN04849236) | marine metagenome | isolation source: floating plastic debris | place: Pacific Ocean | collected 2008-08-27 | study: EMG produced TPA metagenomics assembly... | reverse complement strand
CCCGTGGCCGATCGCGTAACGTTTGACATCGAAGGCTTGAGAGAGCAGATTGAGACCGCCTATGCCGACAATCCGCTCTGGAAAAGATTGCCGTTGGCTCAGAAGCTGCGGTTACTGGTTGAGGAACGGTTGAAAGAGATTGAGAACGCAAAGGAAAGCAAGTTGTAGCGTGACCTATGCCTGAGTTTCGAGCGGGTCAAATCATTCCGCTGCGGTACAAAACCCGCGAGCTGAAGGCGATCATCATTGACCCCAATGGCTTGGGGCCAGATAAACCCACCATTGGGCTGGGCTTTCGCAGCATGGATCGACACATTGGCGTGCCCCAAACCACCCTGTCGCGGAGGGTGATGCAAATCGAGGAGGAGAAGTGGTTAGAACTCCCCTCCAGCAATCGTTTCAGGGTGATGCAAATCCGTGCTGATGATGGCAATGAGTACCTGCTGTTGGAAGCATCGGACTGGGTAGCGCTGGCCCAGGACTGGGCCAAGAATCCAGGTAAGTTGAGAAAGCCAGCCCGTGAAGGACTGATTGACTTTCTTGCCTGGTTCGCAGCTGAGGGTATCTATGCTCAGGCGTACACCATCCTGAAACGGGCCTTCACTTACGAAGACGATCAGCGGGTGCAGAACTGGATCATGCAGCGAGAGAGTGGCAAACCGGCTCGTCGCGAATGGGGTTTTGAGGTGCAGGACAAAGACCCCCGTGGCCGCTACGGTTATTGGACCAATTACGTCTATCGGGGGCTGTTCGGCATGGATGCGGCCACCATGAAAGAGGTTTGGGAAACGCCGGTCAGTGGTAGCGATCGCATTGCCCGTAACTACATCCCCCAATCGGCGGGACTAGAGGCAGTCGCCTATTGCGAAAAGATGGTGGCGCAGCTCGACCTCGACGACATCGAGCAGGCCCACGATCTGGCAATTCAGGCCACCCGGATCAAGTTCTCGAAGTATTTTCTACTCGGCTAATCAGCTAATCGCTTAATCAGTTAATCGGTGCCACACGGAGGATGGAATAAAATCATGAGCTTACCCGATTGGATCATTGCTGCTGCCTCTATTATTGGTCTGATTAACAAGCCAGACAGCGGTGCTGACGACAAGAACAAGGCATCTGGCAATACATATATAGAAAATCAGCACAACCACTACTATCCTGAAGCGCACGGCGCGCAAGGCTCTAGCTCAGATGAATCAAGAGAGAAGTCTACCCAGCCATCAACTCCTTCTCAGCACCCTTCACCAAAACCGTGGAGTTGGCAAACAAGGGTAGGTGTAACGGGCGTATTTTCAATGCTCGTTCTGTTTATGCCCTTTTCACAGTGTGTCAATCTTCTGAATTCCAGCATAAGTTCCACTGGCCGTATAGATTACCCCTCCTATAACAACGCCGACAGAGGAAAATCCGAGCTATTAAGAGACTTCAGGAACAAACATCCTGAATTGAACGCTGACGATGTATATGGATACTGCACCTCGGACGCCGCACGCTATGGAATCGTGGTTATTCCTCTAAGCTTTTTCACAGCGTCGTTCCTGGAAAGTCGAATCAAAAAAAAATCCAACTCCAGGAGAAGAACATGAAGACCGCTCCAATATAAAAGCAATCTTCCTGTTGGTCGCTTAATCAGTTAATCGATTTACTGCTTAACCCAATCTTCCAATAGTTCGGCAACTAGATCAGAAAAATCTCCCTCATAATCCACCAGTTGTCGCTTCACGTCCTTGTTCAGTTCCTTCGGGATGTATGAACCCACTTGAATGTAGTTCGGGTCAGATCGCTTCCCTGCCGCCTGCCGCCGCTGCCGCCTCTTCGGTTCGGGGTCTGGCGTCGTCTTGGCTTTCTGCCGTCCCTTCGCCAACTTGTCAAACATGTTTGCCGGATCAGCCATGACTCTCAATCTCCTTTGCTAGCGATTCGTACTCACCCCAGGCAATGCGACCAAAGCGATCGCCCGTCTCATACACCGGCACTCCCGACAGGGCCGCTTTCTCGTAAGCGGTTAAGCGCCTAATCATTTGATTAAACACTGGAATGCTTAATCGCTTAAGCGTTTCTTTGGCTTGTTCGGCAGTCGCTTTCTTGCGGCTGTCTACCATCGTCAGCACTACCCCATAGGATTTGAGGTTTTGCAAATGATCGACGGTGGCCAGCAGCGCTTCTAAAGCGAGAGCATCAGGGGTGGAGGGCAGCACCAGCAGATCGCAGCCTTCCGCCAGGGCCTCCAGCTCATCTTCATCGGGGTGGGCCTCGGTGTCTACGATGACGTGCTCTTTGCCGCGAGACGCCTTGGCCGCTGACATCAGATCGCAAACAGAGAAGGGCAGGGTGCCCCGCTTCGACCAGGAAAGGGAAGAACGGTTAGGGTCGCCATCCACGAGCAGGGTCTTTTCGGACTGTTGGGCGAAGTAGCAGGCCAGGTGGATCGCGGTGGTGGTTTTGCCCACACCCCCTTTGAAGCCAGCAACAGTAATAATCATTTACTTATCCAGTTAAGTGATTAAGCGGTTAATCGAGCGAGTAGCAGAGCGATGAATCGCTTACACAAAAGGATTCTAGCGGTTAATCGATGAATTAGTTAAACGCTTAATCAGTTAATCGATCAATTGATGGAGTGAAGGGAGGAGTGAGATCGCGATACCGTGCCTCGTTCAAACAGCATCAACTCGCCTGCGCTTGGCAGTTAATCGATTAGTCGGTAAGGTGACTTCCCTGAAGTATTCGTGGCTCATCATCATAGAGTCCTGGAATCACTAGCCAAAGCCACATCCGACACTTAAATAACCGCAACGGCAAAAGTTCTTCGGGGTAAGCTTGTCCTCGATGACCTTGCCAGTGCCCTAGATGAGCTAATTGCTGTTTTGCACATGGCGGGCAGAGGTCACCAGGTTGGCCTTTATCCGGACTGAAGATAGGATCAGCATCGTCAAGTGGGAAGGGGTCTGGCAAACGACCGTTTTGTGAATAAGGACAAGGTTTACCGTTTAGCTCTGGAGGGAGCGTACCTGAACAAATGAGATAGTCAGGATAAACCTTGCCATCAGGAGAAAGGAATAAAGCTTTCGGAGAGGGATTGACTTCTTTCACGGAGAGCTTAGGTAGAGGGAAAAGCCCAGGAGTACGCCTGATCGCCCTCATAGAATGTGTGATTACCGCACAAAAGTCAATGCTAAATTGGTGTTTGCCTGTCTATCTTCCGAAGCCAGCTTCTTTGGCTATGTAGTTCAAAAGCTTGCACTTGGTGCGATCAGGCGTATATTTCCCGTTCTCCCATGTGCTGATGGCCTCTCGGCGAACTCCAAGTTCCGTAGCGAACTCTTCTTGATTCAGTCCTTTGTGCTTCCGAAGGGCTCTAATAGCCTCTCCGGTCCAGTTAATTTCCCCGTCTTGCCGCTGGATGATGTCTTGAGTTTGAACCTTCTGGAATATGACCACCTGCTGCTCTAAATCAACCTGCTGGACGTGGTAGCCCGCCTGCATCCAAGCCCCAGCCTGCAAGGCATTAGGACTATCACGATTGCTCCACCAGTTTTTGCACTTACGGGCTGAAGTAGGTAAAGAAGAGCCCATCAGAGACTCAATTTCGTCAAAAGACAGCGATACCGTCTCTTGTTCACACTGCTGCAAATGCTGGTGCAGAGGATAGTATTTGCTGCCCACCTTCATAACTAATCCGCCTCAGTGAGGGATAAAGACCAACACTGATCACTCCGGGGCATCACCTTGACTATCATCATCAGCCTCTTCCTTACCCAAAATCAAACGTTCCACCCGTGCTTTAGATTCCACCACAACTGATTCAGCTTCAGCCTTGAGTCGCTTTGCCTCAGCACGACGTTTTGCAATTTCATCACCCAATTCCTTCTGAGACTCTATTTTTTCTGGGACAGGTAATTTAATGCTTAAAACATCTGAAGCCGAAACACGAGGCAATGATGATCCACTTTGTAGAGGGATAACCTGATCTAGAGTGAGCTGACTTAGCAAAAGAGTGTGTAGAAAACGGACATCTACTTTGTCAGTTTTAGCTCTAAATACCAGCGCCTCACCAGAACACACACCATCAAATTCAGCGACCCATACCTTGTTTAGATAAGGCCGCATTCGCCCATACAAAATATCTCCTTTCTCAAAAGTAGGTGATGAACTCAGAATTTTACTTCCTTCTGTAGGTTGAAAACCGGATAACTCACCCGTATTCGACTCTATATCAGCTAAGCCAATGTAGTTTACATACTCTTTAGGGAAATCTTCAGCCGGAGTGATACGGTCCTTGACCTGATGCACGACTTCGTGAAGCGCAGTTGTTTGTTGATCGCCAAGGCTATTTAAGACATCCCATGTAGTTACAACAGCCTCAAAATCAAATCTTCCACCTTTGACTCTAGCTATTGAAACCAGGTCACTTTTCTTAGATTGAATTGAATTTAGATTGATTCCTAGTCTTTCTAAGACAAGACTTCCTAAACCTTTATAAATATTGTTAGATTGATCTGATTTACGTTGACGATCGCGATAAGCCTCCTGCATTATCTGAGCAATTTGATTCTGAACGGCTCTAGGAGGCAGTGGGATTATTATATTTTTCAGCCGACTGTAACTTATAATTGGAACAACGCTTTTTGACGCAGTCCTTTGTGTTTGTATCCTTCCTAAATTGCTATTTAAAAATAAACTGAGAAAATCAGAGTTCACTTCATCTTTTGGCGTTATTTTCACTAAATTTTGATTTATATTTGCCTCGCCTAATTCAGCTGATACAACAGCAGCGATTCCCAGAGATCCTATGGTGGTCAACAATACATCTCCAGGCTTTAACTGTGATCTTTTTATGCCTGAGTGAACTTCTGGATCAATATATCTGACATCATCAAGCCTAATTTCATGCTCAAATATATTAGTCGTTCGCAGGAGCGGAACACCTTCTAAGGTATGGACAAGGTAACCATGCTGCCCATCTGTCAAGTCTTCAACTATATCCTTAAGTTTAAATATGTTCCATCCCGAATCATTTATTTTATTAATAGTTTCTACGTAAATCGGATCGAAATATTCAAAGTCCCACCTTTTTGCGCTTATCAACAATTGATAATGTACGATTGTTGACTTTATGCTCATCTCCAGACCCTCCTGAATGCTCGATTAAACATAGAAAATAGGTCTTTTAGATCTTTTTCGTTCCTTTCGCTAAGAAAACGATTATGAGCAATTTTTCGTCTTATCTTATTAAGAAATTTGATTCTATCGATACTTCTTCTAGCTCTGAAAACCTCTTCAAAAACTTCTTCCCAGTTATCAGGATCTGAAATAACTTTTTCCAAGGCTGTAAAGTCAGTATAAAAAATATCTGACATAACATCTTCATCATAATGAGTTACTTCATTGGAGTTTGCTTCGTTATTTCTATACCTAAGATAGGTTCCCCCAGATTTTGGCTTTACTCTTCGGTCCCACCATCTCTCATCTTCTATTCCCATAAGCCTGCTTACGATTAGCTTACGCATTTGATTTTCTAAGACATGCAGAGACAAATAAGAAAGCCAGCTCCTCACTGCACCTTCTGTATCCCAAATAAGTATAAAATCTCTAAAAATGTCTGAGAAATCATTTTCTAAAAATACCTCTCTCAAGGTCGTATGTTCTAGAAAATCATCAGCTTCAATTGAAATTAATACAGTCATTGCTTTTGGGGTCTGTCCATTACCTTCTGGAAGAATCTCGGCTGATACAGAATACGAGTCAGCTCGAACTGAATATTTTTTGTTATCTGGATCATGGTCCCATTCAAATGGAGATAGTTTTGCTTGATCAAAAAATTTCAAGACCGTATCTTCTGTAGAGTGATCTACAGAGATTGAAGCTAGAAATTCAAGTCGAGGTTGTAATGTCATATTTACAGCCTCATCATTGATCATTTTTTCAACCAACTCGAGCAAACCGGGCCTTTCAAGAATTCTCTGACTTATTGCATATGCTCGATCGCTGTCAAGCATTAAATACTCCTGCCATTTTTTGAGTAAAATCTAAAATTGTTTCCTTAACCTGAGGAGGTTCATGGACCTCTTCTTCGGGCACCGATAGACGCCCTGATGCGTCATAGCCGATATCATCAATTCGAGCCATGTAAACCGGATATTCTTCTAGTCCTCCCTCTTGCACTTCAAGGCCAATTTCCAGTTGATCACTTCCAGGTAGGACCGATGCTCTTTTTTCCAGTACCACAATGCTTGCTTTAACACCCGCACCGTAGGGTGAGAAAGTTGCTTGTGGAAGACTAAGGACGGCCCTCAATTTTGACCAACGCAGGATCCAATCTCGGACATCCTGCGTTGAACTATTTGCTAGAACACCATCTGGCAAAACAATTGCCAACTTTCCTCCAGGCGCAAGAAATTCGAGGCATCGATTTACGAATGCAATTTCTTGAGGAATACTCTTAACGACTTTTCCTTTTTTCCGAGTCACTCCACCTCTGGCCGCTAGGTCAGTGAGAACTCTATTTTCAGTTACCTTCGATCCAAAGGGAGGATTCGTAAGAATCATCGTTAGACCTCCTGGATAAAAGCCTGGTCTTTCTGGCAGTCCTTCCGTCATACCTCCTGTAATCGTCCCTAAAGGCTGTAAAGCATCCATCACCTTCAAGTCCGCATATTGCGCCCCATTCATCAAACAATTCACCCGCGCAACATGCATTACATTGCGCGAAATTTCTGCTCCAAATAGCTGATTATTGGCAAACGCATTAAACGCCTCTGTCGGCATATCCGGGTCAATTCCCTCCGCACTGCCAAAATCCTCAGCAGTTGCCTCCGCACACTGCTGCTTCCGCACATAGTCCAGCACATGGGTCAACATTCGTGCTGATCCGCAAGCTGGATCACCCACAAAATCATGGACTGTTGGCTGCAAAATCCCTACCATCAGGTTAATTACTGGCGTTGGCGTAAAGTATTGTCCGAGGTCGTCTCGAAATGTCTTCCCCAGAAAATCCTCAAACACACCTCCCTTCACATCTGCACTTGACTTTCGTAAACTCCACGGCTGTAAGCGCCTTACAATTTCCACCGTAGTGTGGGGCTTGAACTGCAATACATCCGCATCACTAAAGGCCAAACGTACCGCGAGGTCTTCGCCGAACTTACCGTGTAACAGATCCTTCTCCCACTGCTTCGCCTTCTCAAAGGTGTCTCGTACCTGCACCATCAGGCGATCCGGGTCCGTCTCTGGCGCAACGCTGAAGACATAGGAACGCATTTCACCTGTTGCTCTTACCAAATCAATGGTCGCCTGCTCGTCATACCACTTTGCAAATAGAAATTTGACCATTGCATCTACAGCTTCCTGTGGCTGCAAGCCCTCGTTATCTCGCAAAATCGCATGACAACCTGATCTTGTATCTCCCAGCACCTCTCGAAACTTGTCACGAGTCAGCGGTTTCAATCCCGTTTGAATGCCATCCGGTTCATTAGGAGCAAGAACAACCGTGTAGTCACTATGCTGAGCAGCTTCGCGAGCACTCTCGTACCTGGGTAAATCTCCAATAGGTTCGAGGGCACGAGGATATTCCAGGTCGCGCTTGTAAATTTCAGTGACCGTTCCACTGGTCAAGATGGCATATCGAGCAGACGGAGACGCACTCATGTAGGCATTGAGACGATTTAAATGCTCCACCCAACCTTCCGGCTCCGTTCCACCATGTCTCTTATTGGGTTCCATAGCCTCCACCATAATGAAGGCTGTATCTAAGCCACCGCCTGCACCGATATAGCGGTCATCGTAAATCACTACATCTGCTCGGCCCATGTACCGCCGCCCACTTTGATGGGTGCCTTCGGAAAAGTCTGCTGATAGCTCCAACTCCATTGCTTCCAGCGGTACACCATATTCTTCATGTAGCAGGGCGATCGCCCATATCGTCACCGGGTCTTCCGCTGGACGAACATAACTACCGTCAGTCTTGAACAACTTAGAGAGACCAGGCGCACTTCGATACCTCTCTGGGACATTCTCAGTCTCTTGGTAGGGATTACTGAAATTATCGAAGGGCATTACGCTAAAGAACTCGTAGTTGGATCTGGGATTTCATAATGCCTGAGATTCATGACATTGCAATCATTCGTCCCAAAATTGCCTTGTAACTATGAGACTCAGCCTCATAGTTAATCACCAGCGATTCTTAATAGATCGCGGTTCTCAACTCAAAGCTTCGCGATCGCGTCTGCCTTCTCCTCCTCCGACACCTCCAAGTACCGCTGCAACGCCGCCATCAAGTCCAGCCGCCCAGGTCTTGGATCGTCTTGAGGCGCACTCCGGCCTTATCCAACTTGGTCGCCCAGGTGCGTCGATTGCTGTGGGTACTGAAGCCGCGCAACCCTAAGCGATCGCTCTCGCCTCAATCTCTCATCGCCGCCAACCGTTGCTCCACCACTTCCAGCCGTCGCCGCAGCTGCCCCACCTCATCCTCCGGCGCTGGGTTGAAGTGGGCATTGAGGACATCGATCACCAACTGCGATTTATTACCGTTGGTGGCCGCCGCTACGATCTCATCCATCAACGCTTGAGGCACCCGGACAGAAAGCAAAGGACTTGGCATGATCATTCGATGAGCTGTCGTTATTTGTCATCATGCCCAGCGGCCTGCTGTCATCACCAGAGAGAACCCCCGTCATCAGGCTGTCGTCAACCTGTCATCAGCTGATGACAGCGAGGGCAAAACCACAGCCAATCTGGAACCAGATTTTTGAGTAGTTGCATTATTCAGCAACGTTTTTTGACAGCATTAAAAAACGCCTATTCCTCTATGGGTAAGGAAAAGACGTTTTAACTGAAAAGCTGATTTATTGATTTTGGACTAGATTTGGACTAAAAAGCCGCTTTGGAGAGGTCAAACGTACTGATTTAACACTGTACTGAAGAGTCCACTTGCCATCCACAGTGACCACAGTACCACTCGCATCGGGGTGGGTCAGTCCGACGAATCGGCGTCTCACAGGCCGGACATCGCCCCGTAAATAGGGGGTGCTCATCTAACAACGCCTGCTGCTCCTCGGGCTGGAGTCTGGGAAACGGCTGCGGTATCCAGTCCCCGGCATAATAGCCACCCCTAAGGGGCTGTCTCACCTCCACGGCCTCAAAGTCAGCACAGGTGTCACTCTCTGGCCCGGCAGGATGAGCACTGCAAACCAGATAGGCACTGTGAGCATAGAGACGACAGCGATCGCAGTCAGAAATTTTAGCCATTCAACATCATTGGTTCTGCCGATAGTCCCAAGGCTTCATCGCGTTCGGGTTAGACCACACACCCACACTCCGCGATCGCGCTCCCTCCTCAACCCCTGCTAGCAGCTGCCCATTTGGGCAAGTATCGCTGTAGCGCTCGTAATGATAGGCATAGCCATCTAAAACCATTTGAGACGTCAGGTGTATCTCGCCCTCTTGCCCCACCACCGGCACGAAAATCTCAGCTACTGTGCGGCCATAGCGGTCTTGCTCCACCGGCAGCACGATTAAAGTGCCGTCGCCCTGGCTGATGAGCGATCGCAGATGGTCACGAGATTCAATCCCCATCGCCTGGTCTTTCTCAGGCGCATCAATGCCACACAGTCGAATTTTCAGTTCCTCGCATTGCTCACCGCAGCGCTTGACTCGTAGCGTGTCGCCGTCGTAAACGCTGCCCTCAACCAGCCGATAAACCTCACTGTCAGGCATTGTATTGGAGGCCATGTCTTGCGATAGCGGGTTGGGTATCAACTCTGGCCAAAACCGCATCACGACCCCGACGGCCACCAAAATCAGCAGCGGCACCAGTCCCCGTTTCTTCCACATAGCAAAGCACCTCAAGTTCTCTCACGGTCTGGTCTTGGTCAATTCGCACTTCATCAATTCGAGCGCGTAAATCGTCGGTCTGCTGCCACATTCGGAGCATCTGATCGGTCGTCCCCTGTCCGGTGCGATAGCTGACCTCTAACACCGCCTGCCGCTGCAGCTGCGTTGCCAGTCGCCCTTCTAGGGCTTCCAGCCTGCGGCCTAATGCCTCGTAATCCAACACCAAATCGATCACGTCCTGGGCAATGGCTTCGGCCACTTCCTCACGTCGTCGAATCAGATCAGCCGCCCCAATTTCCAGCTCTGCGATCGCCAACCGATTCGCGGCCACATCGCCACCGCCCAACAGATTTTGCACCAGCTGCAGCGGGTCAATCGTCAGGTAGTCAGTCCACTGTCGGGCCTCGGCATAGTCCACGCGATCGCGGGCAATTTCCAAGCGCTGGTTAATCGCGTCAATCTCCGATGATTGGGAGATCGCTTGCTCCGTCAGCGTCGCTAGGCAGTCCGTCGAGCTGTTCAGGCAGGGAAGTTCCTGCGCTGTCGCGGACCAACAAAGTAAGCTCCACAGACAGGGCACCATCAGCCCCCTGGCCCAGCCATTTAACCTGCCGTATCCGCCCACCGTAGGGACTACGGACCACCGCCAGCGCTGCGATCGCATTCTCAACTTCCTCAAGCTGTAGCTGCACCTGGGCGAGCTGATAGTCTCTATCTCTCAACCGCTGCTCGTAGTTTGCCCACTGCTGCTGATACTCCAGCGCCGCCCGGTTTTGAGCGCTGACACTATCAGCCAGGGTGACGGAATGGTGATATTCCGTGGTTGAGCGTTTGCCACGGGCCAGCTGATAATCGCGTACCGCTGCGGTGTGTTCTCGCTGCAGCTCGGCCAGCTTCGCTTGCTCATGCTCCAGCACCAACGGGTCAAGGTTGGGCAACGCGGCCAGATAGGTGAGCGCCTGCTGCTGGACGGAGATCGCGGCCTCGGCCTGGTTCACCGTGGCTTCTGCTCGGGCGATCGCGGCGTTTTCTTCTAAATAAGTGGGCTCCAGAATCGGGGGCGCTGTCGCCGGTGGTAGGGGTGCCGTGATGGTTGCTCCCTCCAGTCGCTCTAGGGCGAGCTGAAATTTGGCCTGTTGGGCCTCTAGTCGCTCACGCTCGCGGGTGCGATCGGCGATGAGCTGGCCTTGAGAAACGCGATCGCCTTGCTCCACTTTCAAGTCTTCGGGGTCGGTGACGGCCACCGTAATGGTCAGGCGCGTAGGGCCGCTGTCGTCGCTGGTTTGGGGTGCGATATCCGGGGCACTCTGAGGCGTTGGAGTTGCTTGGGCAACGGCCACCCCCGCGATCGCGACTCCGGCCACCACATATGGAATTAGCCCTTTCATTCTCTGCACCCTGAGAAAAAGCCCTATTTGAGAGTTCCCAATGTGTAATGAACTGGTGGATATACCTCTTGCATCAGTTAGAACATGTCACAAATTATCGAACTGACCACAATCGTGCAGAGCATTTTCACCGTGTTGACCCTCCTAGTTGGAGGGTGGTGGACATATCGGAGATTCGTTCTACAGCGTGAAGATTGCCCAAAACTTGAGTTTGATATCGACCTCAAGTTCGTTGGGATACAGAATGAACGACACCTGATAGAAGTGGCAATGGTCGTTAGCAATAAAGGTCTGGTGAGACATCGATTGTCAGACTTCAGATTCAATGTTCGGTACCTTTTGCCAAATGATGCTCTCTCTAGTGGGGGGCCACCAATTAACCATCAAATCAAATTCAATCACTCGATTAACAACGACGAGAAATTAGATGTTCGATGGGTAGTGCCTTGGCAACCTTTTATCGACCCCAGCGTGACACAGCCTTTCGTCCAGATCACTTCTATTCCTACCAATGCAACCTTTGTCCTAGTCTGGAGCGAATTCAGGTACCGCAATATTCGAGACACTAAACGGCACATTGCACAGAGAGTCTTCAAAGTTCCTGCTATGACGTTGGAACACCCGAAAAGCTCACCCTAGTGGGCACCATAACGATCAGCAAGTAACCAGGTGCGGATATGGAATTACTGTTATCAGCGTTTATGACCGCGCTACCAACTCCCATCGCTGTGGCCACAGATGAGAACTGCGATCCAGCCTATGTCGAGGTCTGCATTCCACCAGCACCGCCAGATTTGGACTGTGGCGATATTACAGAGCAAAACTTTCGCGTGTATCTCCCTGGTGATGGCGATGCCCCTGAAGAGTTCGAGGAATTCGACCCGCACCGATTTGATGGGGATGAGGACGGGATTGGCTGCGAGTCTTACAACTGACCATAAAAGCAAAGGCTAGGACGAAGCGAGTCCCAGCCCTTACGAGTATCAATCGGTTGCTCTGCCACTGAGCTATAGCCCCTAGAAATGGAGCTAACGGGACTCGAACCCGTGACCTTCCGAGTCTTGTGAAATACAGGGCAACAGCGCTGCACCTCTTACTTCTTATTATACAAAAATTATCCAGCCACTCAAAGTAGCGACAACCGTCCGAAGCTATCTAGGAAACCGATACTATTGAACTCTCACAGAGATGTTGCCTGCCACCCACTGATCACTTAACTGCATCGTGACCAACTCCAACGGGTGCAGCTCCAGCGTCAACGTCTCCCCTGACAACACCGCCGTCTGATATTGCCGTCCTGGAGGCTGTAAGACGATGCCCTCGGGATAATCCACCGTCAGTGCTCCAGTGAGGTAAACCCGTTTGCCGGCATTCGCCATCGCGATTTGCTGCAATCGCTCGGTCGGGTTCTCATCAGCAAAGTTCAGCGTCTCTGTACGGGTCGCTAGCAGCTCACCAGCGCGGGCCTTCAGCGACTCCACCACCATGCTCTGACCCGTGTGATAGAGGCTGCTGCCGTCCGTCACGATAAACTCTGAGCCATCACTCTTCAGAATCAGGTATTCCCCATCAGCGCGGCTGCGGTCATCTTGCCAAACGCCTTTGATATCAGCGTAGACAGCATTCTCGGCATTGTCGTTGTAGGTGGCGATCGCGGCCTCCCTCAACCCAATACCTTGTCCCACCGCCACACTCACGCCACCGCCCCCAGCGACTTGGATACCAACCACCAGCAACGCCACCGCCGCCGCCAGCACCCAATACTCACCCGTTCCCCCAGTGCGTAGCCGCCGATTCGGGTTACTCACGCTAATCGCCCACACCGGTACCGGCCAAAAGAGCTGAACACCCTGACGTGTAAAACAATCACTGAAGCTGCTCAGCGCATGTCCTAAAGGAATTGCCTCCCAGTACCAAACACCCGTGCGTAGGCTCAAGAGCGTACACACCACCGCCAACGCACCAGTGGCCACCAGGCTATGGGTAATCGAACGATGGGGAAAGCGATCTTCTATCCAACTGCTCACCGGATACAGCACCTGGCCGATGATGCTGGTGGTGGTGTCGATGTCGGGGAGCTGGGAGCCCAAGACAGCCAAACCCAACGGCAGCGGGTCAGCCGTCCCAAAGAGTAAAGAAACGCCAGCAGTCGCGATCGCGGCGTGAGTGACGGCCATCATGGCGAAACGGATGCGACGAATGGTTTACTCGCTGTGGATGAACAGTTGCCGTGTAGCTCAAACGCTGCCTTCACCAAAGAGTAGCCCTCTTCATAGCTACTGATTGGCTGCGCCCCAAACCGCTTTTCCAGAATAGTCACGATGGCGTGGACGGTCGCTAAATCGAGAGCGAGTGGCAGCAAGAGATTGAAACTAAAGTTCTCCCAATGCAGGGTCAGCGGAATCGAGTCGTTGATCATGCACGGATGCAACCGCAGGGTAATCATGAGCGAACCTCGTAGATGATTCCTCTAAGTTAACCCAGCGGTTTTGATGGGCTCTCAGGCGTTAACGCTTTGCCACGAAAGAGACGTGGGAATAGAGATCGCGGCGTAGGTAATTCCATTATTAGCCACAACCCTTGCCCTGTGTTGGCAGCTGAAACGACACGCACTCAGACACAGTGCTCTCCAATGTCGGCCCTCACCGAGGTCTAAGCCTCTTCCCGGCTTCTAGCCTGCCGTCCCTTGAAATACTTTCACAGGCCATCAAGGATGATGCCCTTAGCGTAGCAACATCTAGACTTACAGGCTACGGAAAGAGCATGTACCCGTTTGGATAAAGAACTGGGTCTATTTCTAACTAACGCTCTTGGCAGTAATCACCAGCATAAGAACCATCAGGAGCGAAGACATGTTCACAGACAATCTCCGGCTCAGAGCTATCCCCTCCTCCTGAGTTGCTTACAAGACGCATACCGACGCCAAAATCAGGATCTCCTTGACGATCAATGCTGTCGTATAAAGCACATTCCCCAAAGAAAAAGTCAACACAAGAACTCATGTAATAGACGATACGATACGTTCCGGCTGACAGCGTCAGGGTAAATTGATCATCACCATACTCTTTTGCTATGGCAAGTTCATTTCCAGCCGCATCATCAAGGGCAACATCTGGATCGCCTGTTGAAGACGACACGCTGAACGTGTAGGTTCCTTCAGGCAAAACCATTTCGTAAGTCACTACTTCTCCAGCTTGCAAGTGAATCGGCGAGCCTTGAGCAGTAGCCTCGCCACCAAACGCGACTACTGCTGCCGCAGTGAGGGCTGACAACGCGAAAGTCTTTTTCATAAGGATTACTAGTTATTGAGCGTCAGATCAAGCGATTTTTGCAACATAACCTGACTTCATCATTGATCCGTAATTCTTCGGAAGAAATACATATTCAAGTAAAGAGCCGCATTGTTTTAACTGCCACTTCATAACAATTTGATGTCAGCACCCTACAAGGCGAATTCCCTCCCTAGACGCTATTGCCCCAACCGCTTCCGCGCCCCTCTCACACTCCCTAACTGCTTCAAAGCCATTCCACTGACTAGGGCCGTACCACCGAAGATGTAAAGGCTCTTGTTCTGCGTCCCCATGCCAATGAACCGGACAATGCCAAAGGCCATCAGCGCCGCGATGAGGATCGGCATGATGACAATGTACTGAGTGTGTTCAGGCCGCTGGTGCTTCAGCCCTAACTGGCGCTGCCTCACCACCTTTCGCGCCAGCATGGGGTTCCGTCCCGCTAGGGGTTGCAGCTCCGCTAGTTCCGATCGCGATAGATGCAGCCCTTGCCGCTGGGCCTCCTTTGTCATTACCTCTCGGATCACCGCATCACTGGGTAAGGCCAACTCAATCTCCAACATGTCTAAGAAGATGTCGCGGCCAGGGTTCACCGGTGCAAAGCAAACAACGCGACAGCCGGACGCGATCGCATCCTCCAACCAATAGCGAATCGACGCCGAGAGCCGTTTGGCTTCCGGCAAAATCAGCAGTGTGTTAGCCCCGACATTATCGAGCAGCTCGTCTTTCAGAGCATCCATCGACAATGGCTTCTCACCTACCACATCGCCGTTCCGGTCAAGCTTGTCTTCCGTCGTGGGAACGTCCAACGCTTCCGCCAACTTTTGAAAGAACAGCTTGCCGCTGCCCTTGTAGACAGCGATCGCGCTATTCAGTTCACCTTGAAACCGCTCATACAGCAATGTGGGGAAGTCGGCCCCGCTGCCAGCTTCCCCCAACACCAATACATTGCAACCCTGGCGAACCGCCTCGACGATGCGTAGAAACTCCGGTGTCTCTAGGCCGCGCACACGGTTTTCTGTTGTCGCCACTGGCTGAGCATTGCTGCCGCCACCTTCTGGGGCTGTCCCTTTGGGTCGGCAGATGCCCTCACATTCTGAATTTTCGACTGTACCGATTCAGGCAAGTCTTCAAAGGTCATCTGCTCCGCGATCGCGCTCACCACCTGCTCACGCATGGTCATCCGCGAGCCCGCCAGCTCAGCCGCTTCTGCAATGATGGACTGAATATCGAACTGCTCGGCCTTGGGTGCTTCAGTGTGAATCTGCTCCGGTTCTGGCTCGGCCATGTCACTGGTGGCCACCGTCGCCAGATCTCCCGGCACCTGAAACCCATCACGCTTGCCGGTTTTCTCAACGTGCTGCCGTAGCGCCGCTAATAGCTGAAACTGCTCTTCATCCAGAAAGCTCTTACCTTCGGAATCTCGCTGTGCCTGGATGCCCAAATGCTTCAGATCACCGTAGTAAGCATCCTTTTTAAGCCCTAATTGCTCCATCGCCTGCTCGGGGCGAATCTGGGGGACGACGACAGAATTCTGGTTGCTCATGACGCTTACACGAATTTTATGCACTCCCCATAATATGGAGGCTTGAACGCAAAAATTCGCTCCGCGATGCCCCCGAATTCTGGTTTAAGTTTCTGTGAAGCCAGAAAAACAAAAGGCCGTTCTGTAGCGGTTTTTCAGGATTAGTTCGGGTATGAATGGTCAGGCGTCGGTTGTGGGGCAGGATAGCTTTTGGCGCGATTCTCTACGGTGCAGAATTAAGAGTGCAACAGCGTTCTTGTTGATATTTTGGGGCTAGCTGCAACAAGGTTAGGTGCGATATCACTGCGGTGTGCCCTTCCCACTGAGGACTCGACCGATGAAAACCACCGCCGTCTTATCCACCCGTCTCACCCTCCACCAGCGCCGTCTACGGGCGATCACGAAACGCCTGATCATTGAGCTGGGCTATCTGGAGCACTGTTTAGCCGAAGGTCTGCAAGATGCCAACGTGCAAACGGCAGCAGCAGGCATCGATACCGCGATCGACTGTTTGAATGAGCATTTGGCTGGATAGTCTATTAGCGCTTGCCTTGAACCATAGTCGCTGTAGCCCTCTCAGCCCCTTTAAGCTTGCGTTGAGGGGCTTTATTCAGGGTTGGTGCGCGAACTCCCGTGAGAGTCAATCACAATGGACTAATCAGACGGGAGCCTTGTAGGCGAAGTACAAAGGCGTGACTATCTTCGTCTTTGTTAGTAGGCCTGTGGTCTTCAAACTGTAGCCGACCAATAAATGCCACGAATGCAGGCTGCTGTGTTTGCAATAGATGCCTCCTAGCGACTTGAAAGTCATGTTCTGGAAGCTCAATAGCCAATTCACCTTCAACACTAAAAACTTCATTAGTTTGGCTGTCTTTAACCTTTCCATAATCACCCAAGTAAAATTTCTTTCTCAGGCAATCAATATTTTCGTTGCAAGGATCATTCACGATATAGTCCCTATCATTTCTGGATTTGCCAACTACATAGGCAGTCCCAAAATCTATTGGACTGTCAGAAGGGTGGAAGCGTCCACCAGAATATTCATTAACTGCTTCGCGTTTGTTGCGCTTAAAGTCGTCACGTAATTGACCAATTGAGAAACATGGAACGCTTCCATAGCCGCTCATTCCAATGACTGCTTGGCAAGCCACTGCTTTTTCAGAGTCTGTCAACCACTCTTGAGCAATATGATTCGCGACAGTATCTCTAACCGACCTCTCGGCTGTATCTCTAAATACCGGAAAAGTAGCGTGGGCTAGCATACCAAGAGAGAAAAATATGCATACACCCATCAAGCAAAATGCCAAAAATATTTTTGGCATTTTTGGAAAAATTTTCAGGACTCTGTTACCCACAGAAGTCAATAGATCCTTGACAATTGCATAGATCACATCAAACATAGAAGTCCCTTTTAACTTTTATGGAAAAACAAAGTTTTAGTTCTTTATAATCATGCTAAATCATCAATCATAAAAAACAGACATGTATTTACTCAGTAAATCTCAGATAAATTCAGGAAACATCAAAAATACTTAGAAAAGCCGATAGCAATTTATAAATAGGAACATCTACAGAGGAATCACGTTTTTCTTGGCTTCACTAAAAAAGTTTCTACGCACTAAATAGGATAATTAAACAGAGCTCATATATCTGCAGAGCGCCCTTCCTCCGGTGCATCGCCTTGGTACGGCAGACTGAACGGCGCTACTGCCCTCGGCATCAGCGACAACTGCAAACCCTCATCCCAAGGGTCATCGATGCAGAGCTGACCGAAGAACTCAGCCTTAAGCCGCTTCTGGGTGGCTCGAAACCGACGATCAAACCGCAAGTGACAGACAGTGCAGAGCGCTTTCAAATTGGCGCGATCGCAATTCTCTGGCCGCTGGTCTAAATGGGCCACCGTCAGCAGATATCGTCGAGGCGCTTCGGCAAAATCAGGCGGGGGCGGCGTATGAACATGACGCCACCCTTTAACTCGCTTAAGGAAAACGGCTAAAGACTCGCTAGGCCGACGACAGGGACGTTTGCACTGCTCACAGCACCAGTCGGCCTCATGCTTCACCTGAACCGCGATCTCCTCCCAGTCATCGGGATACCGAGCACGAATGATGGGCATGGTGTCAGCTCCACTGAGTCATCGCGGCCAACAGCATTTCCATGTCATCGCCATCCAGATCAGCAAAGCGCTTAGACGTCCAGCCGTAGGTCTCAGAGAGCCGCTGCACGGCTTCATCGCGGTTTAGACGCAATCGGTCGCACTCCAAGCCGATTTGCACCAGCACAGCGCTCAAGTCGCGGACGGGCGGAATAGTTGTCCCATTAGGCCACTGTTCTCTGTTTTGCGATCGCTGTTTTGCCTGGTTAGCTGTAAACCCACGTTTAAGTGCGGCATTGAGGAATGCTTGCGGGTTACGGATGTTGTCTTGCTCTTGGAGAGAGGAGAGTGCATTGCGCACTCTAACAGCTGCATTTTCCGGATCGATTTGTTGGAGCTGGGTCAAGGTAGCTGCTAAGGCAGCATTCATGGGGATGCCAGCCGCTGCGATCGCTTGAACGAATGTACCAGTTCTTTCTTTGTCAAACTCCACAGAGGGGTTCGCTTGAGAACCAGTCTGTTTGTTTAAATATTTTAAAACAGATCTGGTACATTCTGTGGAAAACTCAGAATCGTCAAAACCTATTCCCTGAAAGGCTTCCAGGCTTTCCACAGGCAAGGGGATTTGACCCTCAAGTGTTGCCTCACGATCGTCTTTGTTGCGTGGCGATCGTCTTTGTTGCGCTGGTGCAATACCGTTGTTGTGAGGCAACACTTTTTCCACAGCGCTTTCGCCGATTTGTTGTACTGGTGCAACACTGTTGCGTAGAGGCAACACTTTTTCCACAGAATTGCTGGTGTGCAGCTTCACCCTGGCCGACATAATCTCTAGGTCGATCCAGCCTTTTGCGTCCAGTGCCTTCAGTGCGCGGCTAACCGTGCTAGGGCTGACATTTAGTTCCCCGGCCATTTTCCTCACCTTGATATCGATGGGGTTGTCGCCAAAGGGATCTAGCGTCCGTAAGTAGTAAAGAATGTCTTTTTCGCTAGGCCTAAGCTCTCTACAAGCTCTTAGCCATTCCTCCGAAGTCAGGCGGTAATGTAGATTTCCGTCACCCTGCCTCGTCTGATGCTCGCTGTTGTGTGCCATCATGATCTTGAGTTTGTGTGAATTGTCTAGACTCGTGAAGTTTTCAGACGATTCCTCCGATAATTCCCGGCCCCCCCAGGCTGGGAATTTGTCGTTTAAAGGGCTTCGTCGTTCTTAATTTCCTGTTACTGGAGAGTTACGGCAGCTTAACCTCCTTATAGTCTTTCCAACGAATCACCAGTTCGCCGCCCATCGCTTCCACCAGTTCAGCGATCGCGCTGTAGCGGCGTCCATCCGGTTCTTCCAATGCTTTAGCCACGGCACTCGACAGCTTCGAGATCGTGGTGTCTCGCCCTTCTTGCTTCCGCAGCTCCACCACTCGGCGGGTTAGCTCATATTTGGTAATGTCCAAGTCCTCTAGCCGTTCTTGCAGGATGTCTTTCATAGTCATGATCTACATGGGGCATGGATGTGCGTGATCGTACCAGCGAATCTAGTAAACGGATCACTTGCATTATCCATAGTTCGAGCTAATTCTTGGAACGGGTTTAATGCATCATCGTGCTAGGTGGGCTGTTAAGCTCTCGTCAGCTAAGTGATGCCAGCTAAAGAAAGCAACGGGAAGGGCGCTAAGCGTTCATTGGGCGCGGGGAACTGGGCGATCGCGCAGGTTGTCATCTCCTAGTACCTCCCCGGCAGGGAGCGATGGAAAACGGCGATCAGCAAAATTTCAAGGTGTTGGGCTGCGTTGCGTTTCCCACACACCCTACCTCCCCACGCCCGTGGGAAAGACAATTTTGATTAGGAAGAAAGACCGCCTCATCCCCGACCACCACCCCTGAAGAAGAACAGGGCAAGGTCGGGGCGGCGGCGTTGGTGGCCGCCTGGTCGTTAGTCGTCGTAGTCGGTTTCTGGGGGAAGCTCCACCAGATCAGTGCTACCGCATCGAGGACACTGCTTTTCATCGTCAGCATCCCAAGCGTGGCCACAGTCAACGCATTCAGTCAGCCCGTCGAAGGTGTTGGGCTGCTCTCTATCCCAGTAGGGCGGGTAAGCCAATTTCCAAGCATCGTAACCGGGTAAGTTCATGGGTGATTCGCTGTAAGTGTGCAGGTGGGGGCAGGTGCCCCCGTGGGTTGGGTCAGGCCACTAACGAGAGGCCGTCATCACCAGCGACCTGGTCAGCGATCGCTCGTTTCGCCTGCAACTTGGCAACAGAGAATGAACCCCGTAGCAGTTCCAGTTTGATTTCTTGTTGGGTGCGTTGCTCTTTGAGGTTTTGCAGCAGAGATACCCAACCCAAAAATTGAGCATCGGTGTAACGGTGTTCCTTCAATGCAGCGCGGCGCTGGGTATCGTTCCGCAAGTCAGGGTTATCAGCCACCCAGCGCTCAAACTTGGCACTACGGCGGGCAATGTCTTCTTCAAGGTCAAACATGCGCTGATCCAAACGAGCGATCGCCGCTCTCACTTCCGAGATCGCTTCCGGGTATTCCGCCAACTCCAGCCGCTTCAGTCTGGGTTTATAAGTCGTCTTAGCTTTAGTCATGATGTTCAGTTCCCTGGGTGTTAGTGGGTGGGGGCAAGTGCCCCCGTGAGCTAACGGTTACTAAGCTGGCTTCTTGCCATACAGCCGCTCATACAGTTCGGGTGTGAGTTTCACTAACCCCATGTCTGAGGCGATGCTGACCATCTGCTGTTGAATGTTCAGCAATGTTTTGCTTTTCGCTGCTGCTGTCTCAACCTGGTCATCTGGGGTTGTTTCTCTTTCAGCGCGATCGCTCAGCTTCAAAAACTCATCGATCGAGTTCGCCAGGTCTGCTAACTCCTCTCGATCCATCTCTGCTGCCATCTCTTCTAGGGTTTCGTCAGTCATCACGCCCAACGGGTACTCGTCGCCATTGGTTGCAAAGTCGTTGTCGAGATTCGCTTCTACATGCGTTAGATTTTCCATTGGTACTTAATTTCCTTGGGTACTAATTGGCCCTTCCTGTTGCCGCAGGGGGGCCGTTTTCGTGTGAATTAATCACCTCTTAATTATAGCGTAATCACGCTATAATTACAGCATATTTCTGCTATAATTGTGAGTAGCAGGGCGGGGTAAAGCCTTTGATCGCAGTAGAGGGGTTTACTCCTCGCCGTAAGTCGAGATGTTGAGCCTAACCGCTGCCTACCCACTGCGCGGAAACCGACCGGAGTAAAGGCCAGAGCTAGCCAGGGGCGCAACGCTAGCAGCAACCGAGCAACGGCAGCAGACGCCAGCCAGAGAGTAGGCAACCCACCACAGCTATGGCCGTAGCTGTGGGCATAGGGCAGAGCAACACGCTTAATCAGGCACTCTGCCCACACCAAACAAGGCACAAACATGAAACAACTGGAACTGAAGCCAGAAGCACTAAATGATTGCCAATGGGCACGACCTAGCAGCGCCGGTGAGGGTATAGTGTTGGCCGTGCGAGAGCCGATGACCCACGGCCTAGCGCCCTGGCTGCACTCGCGGGGCTGGCGGCTGCGCGAGTATGCCAAAGACCGGGGACAAGCAGCGGCCTGGATGGTGGGCGGCAATGCTCAAGAGCTGCTGCTGTGGCTACCACCGCCACCCAGCCAAGGAAGCCGCACCCCTGGAAACTACCTGCCGTTTTGACCGGATGCCCCTTCAGGGGGCCGCTAGCGGCAGAGCCGCCGCCGCCGCCACGCCTCAGAGCCGCACGAGCAGGGTCCCGGTGGCAAGGCCGGAACGAAGTGGAGAGCGCAGCGGGCCTTGCTCACTGGGGCGAGTGTGGCAACCTGTTTGGTGGGCGGGGAACGGCGAAGCCGCGAGAGAAACGCGACCGGAGGGAGCAACCTTACAGGACAGGCGGACAGGACACAGGACAACTTGCGGGGCAGACCGGAGGGAGACGCCGCCATCTTCAATAGCTCGGCTGCCAGCGGAGCGGTACTTCAACTCAGCAGAAATCGCGCTTATTCCCGATGTTCACTCACAAATTACTGACATGAAGACAATCACCTTTAGCCTTGAACTCACTGAGTCGGAAGCCTTTGCAATAGCTCAATTCTTCAAACGCGCGACCTTCTCGGATTATCGACAACGCGCGATCGACGATGACGAAGCCTACGAAATGATTGCGGCCTCCGGCAAGCTCAGAGAAATCCTCGCAGAGAAAGGGGTCGAAGCCCCACCTAGCTAAGGACACGTCTCACAGCGGCAGAGCAGCCGGCGCCACGCCTAAGAGCCGCGAAATAAAAACGGAGCAACTTTTACTGAGTCGCTACTCATCTAAAAGATCTCTGTAGGCCACATACCATGGATACAAAACTATGGCGGTTGCAATGGCCATACTTGCATAGTTTTGAAGTGTTGCATCACTTCCAAGAATGTTTTCAGTTGCCTGAACACTTATGTAAGTTGCCAAAATACCTGCACTAGCTGATATCACATTCAAAACAACTTGGAATGTTTCTCCATAAGTAAATAATAGCCTTATAGTAATGTAGATCATCGAAATGACATAAACACTACCTATTACTATCGTTGAAGCAGAAATACTAATCAGACCTATCCCATAAAGATTCGTCTTGTCTGCATCAAAAGGAATTCTCATGTAAAGCCAAGCCAGTGTGAATGTCAGAGAACAGGAAAGAAGTATCAGATACTTTCGTAATTGCGCCTCTCTGCTTTTTCGTTGTGGTGAATCTTCATCTAACCCAGCAAGATATTGATCTCTAAATTTAGGTATTGACATGAACGATATTGCTATAAATTCAAAGAATACAGCTGCTAGCTGGATTATGAACGATACAAAGTAAAAGTATTTTGTAATAGACCAATTCTGTATTTTTTTTGATGCTACTGTAATTATCTCGTTAAATTCTTCGCGAGTTTTTGCTATTTCTTCTTTTTGTCTTTTGAGTTCAACCGCAGCCTCTAGCCTGTCATCTACAGGATCTAAAGGAGGATTTATAAAGTGAGCTATAAATTCATTTTCATTATTTATATTTCTTGAGGTATTCGAAGAATTTAGACCATTGATAGTTTCAATAATAGCTGATTCTTTTACTTCCCATATTGCAGGATTACCGTTAAATTCTAAAATAGAAATCATTAATGTCATTGTTAAAATGAACACTAATAAATCTCTACGTCTCAGATTAAATCTATGGCTCTTCTCTAAGCCAAACAGAAAAGAAATTGGGCGCAGCATAAAATAAACAGCAATGAATCCAAATATTAATGGGTAAAAGTATAAGGGGGAATAGAATTTTGCATATAACAATCCCTTATTTGTTCCAAATTCAGAAATGATGACAGCTAGTGGGATGAGGCCACAAAACAACCAATACAATATTGAAACAACGAAAAATTTATGTTTACGCAGCCAATTCAAATGAAGCCGAAATCTATTAAATATTTGTAGGGGCATATTGTTTTTTTTGCTCTCAGAATCAATTAAAGCTGATAAGACGATTCTTGTTGAGGTTTTCTGTAGTTCTTATTCTTTACTTAAACTTCAGAACTCTCTTTTCGAGAGGCCGCTCCCCTCCCCAATGCAAAAAAAGGGGCCGCAGCCCCCGCAAACTAGCCCATGAGCTGACACCGCACCCGACCGCCCCGCTGGCCACCCTGCAACTGAATGTGACCACCCGGCACCACACAGGGAACTGACACCGCGAACCGAGCAGGCCCAGAGCTGGGGCACCGGACGGCCACGGCGTAACCGACGACCGCTGACCACCGCGCCGCCAAACCGGACGGCAGCGACGAGAACCACACCTCAGCCACGAACCCCGTGAATGACCTATCAGACTCGCGCCAGAAACACTCAACTGCCCCAAACTCAGCGGCAATGGACTGGACGAACTCATAAGGAACTGACTGCATAACGAAATAGCCAAACGCAACGCGGTCTTTCCACGCCCTCTGTTGGCTGTTTGAAAGGGATAACACTAGGCGCAAGGGGCCGGAGTGTAGCGGAGGACTTGCGAAGCCCTTGCGCCGGGATCTTTAGGCGTAAAATTGCGTTCCCTGCGTTGGCTCACCTCAGAGATCGCGCTTCAGCACGGGGGGACGGGGGGAACGACCGGGGCCGCCGCGACCGCGACGGGCGGCCATCCATCGCTGAAGCTGAAGCGCGATCGCTGCCACTAAAAAAGCCTCTGCTGCCCAGCAGAGGTGCTGTCGGACTTTGCGTGACTGTCGGTGACTGACGCCAGTGGATAGGAACTACGGTGTGGAGCCGCTGGGTTTTATCCGAAGTCAAGGTGGGAAAGTCGGTCATCGCTAGGGGACATGAACTTTTATAAATGGGCGATCGCGCAAGAGGCGTTTTTGAGAGGTTGCATTGCCCTTGTATTTGTTCGCTGTCGAAGCACTCTCTAAGCCACTAAGGTGGGTCTACGAAATTTTCATGGATTTTGGAGGTCGCACCGCTTTACTTTGAATTCTTGGATCATTAATCAAAACCCATGATTGGCAGGGGTTGCACGTGTGCTAGGTTGCTGAAACTTCCTCCTTAGAGACCGCGAATCATGGGAATGGTCACAGTTTATTTAGAAGATGGCACTGTAGTTGGAGAAGGACGAGGGACTCGCAAGAATCCAGGCGAGGACTACTCTTTCTCCGCGGATGATGTTTGCAAAGTTGAGCCGACCAACGCGCTCAAGAAAAAGCATCGAGGGCGAATTTGTCGCTTGACGGGAACATATCGGGAGTATGGGCCTGGCACGCTAAAGATAGGCGCTATCTTTCTTGATACTGGAAAGCTTGGGTACGTTGATGCCGGTGACCTAATCCCTGTGCCGCCCGATGAAGTAGCTGCTCAACCACACCAATGAGTGCGAAAGACCAGGCGGCCAATAAAAAAGCCCCTGCCGGATAGCAGAGGCTTCGTCATGGTGTGGTTTTGAAGCTAGGCGTTGAAACCCGCGATCGCGCCTAAAGACTGTAAGTTATTCAACCGCTCGTAGCAGGATAGGGGATTCTCCAACCCCTGAGCCTCAGCGAGTTTCCCGATAGTTGTCACAGCGTAGACCATGCCCTGTTGAGCCGCCAGCAGAATCTCATAACAGCGTTCCTGACCAGGGGATAGCTGCCCCACATAATCCGGGTCAACCCAGACATAAGAACAGTCTTTAAGAACGCGATCGCTGTTCTCGACGTCAGAGAAAATCAGCTTCATGTCAGCGGTTTCGCGCTCTAGCTCTTCGTCGCGTAATTCTGGATTGTGCCCGTCATCATGTTCCAGGGCCAGGTTGAAGTTTTCTAAATGGTTGATCTGTTGCATGGTGGCCTGTGTGCTGTGTGGGAGTACAAAGCTACTCCCACATCTTAACCCGCTAATCAGTTATCCGAAAATGTTCCACCAGCCTCCTTCTGCTGGCTGTTCGTCGCGCTCGGTGACGCTGTCGTCATCTCCTTCAGGCTCTAAGTCCTCATTAGGGCCGACGACACGACTACCCCGCACCCGCAGCTCATCATGGTCTCGTCTATCCCATCTCTGATCGGCGCGGGCCTCATTTGCCAGAGACTCATCCCTGTCAGTTTTGGCACCTGCTCCGCTTCGCGTCCAACCTTCTACGTCCAGCGCATCGTCATGGGTAGGAGTATTGACAACGATGTGAGTGCCACGATCGTCACTGATTTCCACAAGGGAACTATCTGCCGGTTCTTCTTCCGGTTTTAGCCAGCCAAAAATTCCCATTTGAGCCTCACTTAATTTCAAATCCTGTCGCTGTCATGCCGTCGTAATAAACCCAGAACTCTCGCCCTGAGCCCTCTTCGATGTAGAGGTCTGCTGTCTCTGTGCTGCGATTGGCAAGGCCAAAGGTGCTCGTCATCGCGTCGTAGCTCTGGGGCCAGGTCAGCCCCTCTAGCCATGCCGCCTGATCAGGGGTGATGTAGCCCATGCCCCCGCGATTGACAGATTCTGACTGAGGCAAGTAGCTAGATTCGCTCGGCGTGTTCCAGGGGGTCGGCTCAGGAGCCGTAGAACAGGCCGCGATCGCAGCACCAGCCAGCAGACCTAAGACTTTCCCCAGATACGCGACCTCTGTGCGCCTAGGGCGCGGGAATCGTGCGTTTTAACATGCTGCATCCGTGCAACTCCTTATCTATGAGTCACCCAAACCCTTGCGGGTTGGGCATTTCAAGACGCGCGTTCGCTGTGCTTGGCTGGCACGAATCCTGTACGTCACCTGCACAAACAATGCGCCATGAATCGGATCGTAGCGTTTAGTTATTTTTGATGCAAGTTGAATCGAATAGAATTAAGTCGAAATTATTGCACAGGCGTAGGCTAGGCAGTGACATCCAGACGTAGTGAACCCGTGGCCGATCGCGTAACGTTTGACATCGAAGGCTTGAGAGAGCAGATTGAGA
>ERZ1740067.655-NODE-655-length-26632-cov-5.806223_pt1 | contig 26632 bp, 24 predicted proteins | sample MGYA00581736_ERZ1740067 | MGnify/ENA primary metagenome ERZ1740067 (study PRJEB43018, sample SAMN04849236) | marine metagenome | isolation source: floating plastic debris | place: Pacific Ocean | collected 2008-08-27 | study: EMG produced TPA metagenomics assembly... | reverse complement strand
GCCGTGGCGCGATTCGGTCCGGCCGCGTCTCATGGGTAAAGTTCGCATGGATTGTATTGTCTTCGCTCATAAGATACACAACGGACGAATGATCCATCGTATAGCCCGCGCTGGATGATGCGTCCTCCACCTTCCGGTAGTAGACCTTGTAGGCTTTGGCCGCCGCTTCGATCTGTTCCGGCGTCCCGGTCAGACCGATGAAATCGTCCCCGAAATGCTCCACATAGGCTGCCATTGTTTCCGGGTCATCGCGCTCCGGGTCCACGGTGACGAAGATGGGCGTGAACGCGTCTCCTTCCGCCCCCAATTCCTCGAGCGCCACTGACATGACTTGAAGTGCGGTCGGACAGACATCCGGGCAATAGGTGAACCCGAAATAGATCAAGGTCTTCTGGCCGGCAAAGTCTGCGTCCGTCACCGGCTTGCCAGTCTGGTCAACGAGCTCGAATGGGCCGCCAATATTGGGCACACCCGTTACGCGGGTGGGCGCGGACGCTGAAATGTCCGTGACTTTTGGAGACGACAGTCCGCCTGTCAGCAATAGCCCAATGCCTGTCAAGGCCACAACGGCAGTGGCAGCGGTAGCCACAAGCAGCAGTCGGTTCATGGTCGGTTCAGCCTCCAATGCGCACGCTGTGGTCAGGCGGGGTGCTTGACGCGCCCGAGGCAGCATGGCTTTAACAGTCGTGTTGGGCATATTTGCGCCCAAGCTTGTAATATTCGCGAGACTAGTACGTTCAGGACCAATGATCATGCAGACCAAGCGTCGCACACGCGATTGTGTTCATTCCGCCCAGGGCATGGCGGCAAAAACGTTCAGTGCCGTTGCAGCATTTGCCCTTGTCGCAAGTCTGGTTTTCGCGCCCTTTCCATCAGCCGCGCAGCTTGTGGACGAAAATGAACTTGTTGAAGCGATCCGCGACGGGGATGTCGCAGATGTTGAAGAGGCTTTTCTGGCAGGCCTCAACGCCAATGAACGCAGCATCAAGGGTGTGCCCGCCCTGATTGAGGCCGTGCGGACAGGCAAACGGTCGATTGTGGAACTGCTGCTGGATCGCGGCGCTCGCGTAAACATCCCGGGTCGGCGAGACGGTGTTACCGCGCTTGAGGAAGCCGCCCGTATCGACCGCCCCGACATTGCCCAGATCCTGATAGACGCAGGTGCGGACGTCGACAAAACAGGCAAGCAGGGACAGACGCCCCTTATGGTGGCCGCCACACTTGGCCATACGGCAATCGTCCAGGTTCTCATAGATGCGGATGCGTATCTCAACGACACGGATTCTACCGGCCGCACACCCCTGACCCTCGCAGAGGAACGCCGCCACAAGCAGACTGTAGAATTGCTCAGGTCTGCCGGCGCTGAGTGACCAACATGCACCCGCCGCACACTTGCCACCTGTGGCTGAGTGCGTATATCGAGGAGCATGGCAGCCAAACCGCCTCAAACGCGCGACCCGATACTCCCTGAAGTAACCAAGCCGTGGCATCATTTGCCTGACGGCCGCTTTCGCAATCCTCCAGGCAGCCCTAATCGCACAGCGGGTCTGAAAGACATGCTGCCCTTCATGCAGCGTATGTTCCGTCAAAGCTTCAGCGATGTGGATGTGCCCGAAGATCACGTTATGCCACGCCCGCAGGCGCTCGCCGCTCTTAGAAAATCCTATGAGCCGGCGCACGAGAGCCGCGGTGTCGTGACGTGGCTTGGCCATGCTTCCTTTTTGTTGCGCATGGGCGGCAAGACCATTCTTACCGACCCTTATCTCACCTCCTATGCGGGTCCTGTCGGTTTCGGGCCGAAGCGTTATGTGCCGTCTGGCATTGCCATCCGAGACCTGCCACCAATCGATGTGCTGGCCATCAGCCACAATCACTACGACCATCTGGATGAAACGGCCCTGCACCGGCTCCCTGGCAAGGACACGATGACCGTTGTCGCGCCGCTTGGTCTTGGCGATTTCTTCCGCGAGCGCGGCTTCAAGATCGTGGTTGATGTGGACTGGTATCAGACCATGGCCATGAATGATCTCTCCATCCGGGCGCTGCCCTGCGTGCACTGGTCCCGTCGCTCGGGTCTCGACACCAACCGGTCGCTGTGGGCGGCCTTCTCCTTTGAAGGCCCGGAAGGCCGTGTGTTCTTCGGCGGTGACACGGCTTATGGCCCGGTCTTCGAAGAAATTGGCGCCCGCGACGGGCCTTACGATCTGGCGCTCATTGGCATCGGTGCCTATGAACCGCGCAGCATCATGAAGGCCAGTCACGCAAATCCGGAAGAGGCTGTGCAGATCGGCATCGATATTGGTGCTCGCACGCTGGTCGGCATGCACTGGGGCACGGTAGTGCTGACGGAAGAACCGCCCTTTGAGCCGCCCGTGCGTTTTGAGGCGGCCGGCCGCGAACGCGGTTTTGCCGACGATGACATCTGGATCATGCGCATCGGCGAGACACGCTTCCTGCCGCAACACACCAACGGAAACGTTTAGTCCGACCGCAATTGGGATGACTTACTCGCCGATGGTGAGCAACATGCCGCGTTCCTTTGCCGAACGCAAAAACGCCATGAAGATCACATACCCGGCGGCAAAGAAGGCCACGTTGAGAGCGCCTGCCCAGGCAAGCCGGCTCCAGTCAATAACCTGGTCAAACAGAATGCTCCGCATTCCTTCAAACACATAGGTGGGTGGGAGGCAGAGCGCGATGGCTTCGAGCAACCCTGGCATCACACTCACCGGGTAGTAGATGCCGCACAAAGGCACAAAGATGAAGGGTACCGCCCAGGCCAAACTCTCTGCCCCCAGGCCGTTGCGCAATATGATACCGGTAACCACAAGCGCGATCGCCCAGCCGAAGACGACGAGATTGGCGAAGAACGCCACGAGGGCAATTCCCAATTCAAACAGATTGAAGCCGAAGAACCAGATGGCAATGATCAGCGCTGGCGCCATGCCGATGATCGTCCGGATGATGCTCATGCCGACAAGGGCCGCGACAAATTCAACGGGTCGAAGGGGGGACACCATGAGGTGTCCAAAATTGCGGCTCCACATTTCTTCAAAGAATGAAATGGTGAAACCAAGCTGACCGCGGAACATCAACTCCCAAAGCAATACCGACCCAACCAGCACGCCGCCGGCCATGGCAAAAACATCGGTCGTTTCAGCCAGAAACGTCTGAAGAAATCCCCACATGACCAGATTCATGGAAGGCCAGTAGCCAAGCTCAAGCAGGCGCGGCCATGACCCGCGCAACAAGTACCAGTAGCGCAGGACCATTGCGTTGATACGGGCAAATGAAAATGGCGGGTTGTGCCGTTCAATTGGCGGCAGACCTTCTGTCTGATCGGTCAAAGGGCTGCCTCCGATGAAAATGCGTCTTCAGCCCGAATGCCGGTACCGCGTGCCACGTCCAGAAAAACATCTTCCATGGTCGTGCGGCCATACCGCGCCAACAGGTCGGAGGGGCTGCCACGGTCAACGATCTTCCCCTGGGTCATCATCAGCACATGATCTGCCAGCCGCTCCACTTCCCCCATGTTGTGAGAGGCAAGCAGAATACTGGCGCCGGTCCGGGCCTTGTAGTCTTCAAAATGGCTGCGCACCCAATCAGCCGTATCCGGATCAAGTGACGCCGTTGGTTCGTCCAGCAGCAACAGCTCGGGTTCGTTGATCAGCGCCTTGGCCAGTCCGACCCGCGTCTTCTGCCCGGCGGACAGCTTCCCTGACGGGCGATCAAGAAACTCAGTGAGTGCAAGATCATCTGCGATGGCAAGGACCCTGTCACGAACATGATCCAACCCGTAGAGGCGGGCATAAACGGTGAGGTTCTCGCGGACAGTGAGCCGCATCGGCATGTCCACATAGGGGCTTTCAAAATTCATCAGCGCATTGGCCTGCCGACGCTCGCGCAATAGATCAAAGCCGAGGGCGCGCAAGGTGCCCTTTGTGGGTGTCACGAGGCCCAGCACCATGGCGATGGTCGTTGTTTTGCCGGCGCCGTTGCCGCCCAGAAGCGCCATCGTACTCCCGCGAGAAATAGAAAAGCTGATGCCGTCGACCGCCGTCACATCGCCATAGCGTTTTGCAAGGTCAACAACTTCAAGTGCGGCAGTGTTTTCCGTCACATCCGGTGCATCTGCAGTATCGGGCGGAGACATCAAGGATCCTTGGATGGATGAGTGTGCCGCATGGCACCGGTTGGCGTGTTTGGACTAGTGTCGCCGCATATGCCAAAAAATAAAACGGCCTTTGCAGCAAATCTCGTGTAGCGGGAGGCCGGTCACAAGCAGGCCTCTTCACATGACCGACAGCGTTCCATCCGACAGCACCTTCGCAACCCCGCCTGATCAGGCACAAGGCGGCACACTTGCCCGTGTTGTGTCGGACATTTTCGAGGCTGGCCGCCTGAGGCTGCAGACACTCATTTTGTTGCGCTGGCTTGCTGTCGGCGGACAAACAGCGGCCATTGTCTTCACAACATTTGTTCTGGGGTTCGAATTACCGCTCGAATGGTGCCTCGGTGCTATCGCAGCATCCGCCTGGCTCAATATCATTCTTACCTTGCGTTACCCGGCGCCGCGGCGTCTGGGCGAACGCGAGGCAGCCGCATATCTCGCCTACGACATTCTGCAACTTGGTGTACTGCTCTATCTCACCGGCGGTCTCGAAAATCCGTTTGCCTTCCTGTTTCTGGTGCCGGTCACGATCTCAGCAACAACGCTCTCCTTGAGAGCAACAATAGGCCTCGCCACATTGGCCTTTGTGCTGGTCACGATCCTCGGGCCCTACCACCTGCCGCTGCCATGGTTTGCGGGACAGAGCGTACTCTTGCCGGACTTGTGGATTCTGGGCATGTGGGTGGCGCTCGTGTTGGGGCTTGCCTTTATGACGGCCTATGCCTTCCGCGTGGCGCGGGAAGGACGGCGTATGTCGGCGGCCTTATCGGCGACACAGCTGGTGCTTGCCCGCGAACAACGGCTCTCGGCACTTGATGGCCTTGCAGCCGCAGCAGCCCATGAGCTGGGGACACCGCTCGCCACAATCTCGCTAGTTTCAAAAGAGCTGAAGCGGGAAGCGGGGCCGGACCTCGACCCGGCTCTGCTTGAAGATCTTGAGTTGCTGCACAGTCAGGCAGAGCGATGCCGGGACATTCTCGGCAATCTAAGCATGAAGGGGCAGGCCGGGGACGAAGTGCATGCGCGTATGTCGCTGGCGGTACTGCTGGACGAAGCCGCAGCCCCCTTCCGTGACAAGGACCGCGACATCGCCATTGAGTTGTCGCCTGAGAGTGAAGCTAGCGCAGGAGAACCACCGGATTTTGTGCGACGTACCGAGATCATGTACGCCCTGCGCAACTTGATCGAAAACGCCGTCGCCTTTTCGCGGGCCAAGGTTACGGTGAGTGCGCGCTGGTCCACTGAAAGTGTGGAAATTCTCGTCACTGATGATGGGCCAGGCTTCTCACCTGATGTAATCGACCAACTGGGTGAGCCCTATGTCTCCACACGGCGGACCGTTCCAGGGGCGAAAACTCCGGAAGCTGACATCGACGGCGGCGGAATGGGACTTGGTTTCTTCATTGCCAAAACCCTGATTGCGCGCACCGGTGCGCGCCTTGTGGCGTCCAATGGCGTGCGGGGACAGAACGGTGCGATTATTCGTCTCATCTGGCCGCGTGCTGTTGTGGAACCTGCTGATTAACACTCGAAATCTGTAAGTCACCCCAGAGGTCTATGGGTTTTCGAAGATTCCCCGGTCAGTCATTAACCCATTGAAAATCAAGGGGATAACTGACGCGTTGTGCCGAATCTACGTTGATCCCAGGTAGATTTCCGCCATATAAAGGCAATAAGAAGAAGCGCCGGAAAATTGGGCGCATTATCCGAAAAAGGCACTCCCCCGATGACTGCGACGGACACCTCTGATCTCCCGCGTGACACCTCTCGTGTAGATACGCTTGAGGACAAGTCGCTACTGCTCGTTGATGATGATCAGCCCTTTCTCAATCGCCTTGGACGCGCGATGGAGCGGCGGGGGTTTGAGGTGCGGACGGCGTCCAGCGTCGGTGAAGGTCTGGCCGAAGTCAGGCGAGCCCCGCCGGCCTTTGCTGTTGTCGACCTGCGCCTTGAGGACGGCACAGGTCTCGATGTGGTGCAGGCCCTCCATGGCGCCCGAGAAGACGCGCGCGCCATCATGCTCACAGGCTATGGCAACATCACCACAGCGGTGGCCGCTGTGAAACTCGGCGCCGTCGACTATCTGGCGAAGCCTGCTGATGCGGACGATGTGGAATCTGCTTTGCTTGCCAAACCGGACGCCCTGCCGGAGCCGCCAGAAAATCCGATGTCAGCAGACCGGGTGCGTTGGGAGCATATTCAGCGCGTTTATGAGCTTTGTGGACGCAACGTGTCAGAGACAGCACGGCGCCTCAACATGCACCGCCGGACGCTGCAGCGCATCCTCGCCAAGCGCTCACCGCGCTAGGTCTGCTGGCTTAGCGGTAGCTGTCGTCAGCTTCTAGGTAGGTCCGGACATAGTCCGCCACGCCATCTTCCAATGATGTGAAATCTTCGGTGTACCCGGCCGCGCGCAACCGTGCCATCCGGGCTTGCGTAAAATACTGATACTTGTCCCGGATCTGTTCCGGCGTATCCACATATTCAATGTTGGGTTGGCGATTGAGCGCGGCGAACACCGCCGTCGCCAGATCCTTGAAGCTGCGCGCCTCTCCGGTGCCCAAGTTAAACAGTCCGTTCACCGATGGTGTGTCCAGCAGCCAAGACACGACCTTTGCGCAATCCTTCACATAGACAAAGTCGCGCAGCTGGCCGCCATCCTGATAGGCTGGATTGTGCGATTTGAAAAGCTTCACCGGCCCGCCGCCACGCGCGTCCGGGTGGATATGCGCCACAACACTTTTCTGGCCTCCCTTGTGATACTCATTCGGCCCATACACGTTGAAGAATTTCAACCCTGACCACTGGGGCGGCGTCGCGCCACCTTGTGCCAGGTGCCGCGCAATGCGCTGGTCCACAAAATGCTTGGACCAGCCATAGGCATTAAGGGGCTTGAGTTGCGCAAGCGCACTGGTCGTCATGTCATCATCAAAACCGGTATCGCCATCCCCATAGGTGGCGGCGGAAGAGGCGTAGATTAGCCGCGTGCCAGTGGCAACACACCAGTCCCAAAGATCAATTGTCAGGCGGATATTGGAACGGACGATCAGATCGACGTCAGTCTCCGTGGTAGACGAGATCGCGCCCATGTGAATGACCGCATCAATCTGACCTGCGTTCTTGTGCAGTAAGTCGAACAAAGCCTCAGGCGCGATGACATCTTCAAGTTGGCAACCAGCAATGTTCCGCCATTTGTCATCAGTCTCAAGCCAGTCGCAAACCACCAGGCCAGTTTGTCCGTCTTCGGACAATTGAGCCAGGATATTGGAGCCGATGAACCCGGCGCCGCCGGTAACAACAATCATCTGGATATCGATCCTGCGAAAAGGCAACGGGTGGTGCCCGTCTGATCCTGTCTACGAGTTGAGGCGCTCAATGGTCCGCGTTGTGCTTTGTCCGGGTACCAGCTCTGCCAGTACCACCCGGCCGCCATGTGCCTTTACGATGTCAGCGCCCACAACTGTGTCCTCGGTATAGTCCGCTCCCTTTATAAGCACATCGGGTTTGAGCGTGCCGATAAGCTCCAGCGGGGTGTCATCTGAGAAGATGACGACCATGTCCACATCTTCCAGCGAGGCAAGAACAAGCGCCCGGGCCGTCTCGCCTTGAAGAGGGCGGCTCTCACCCTTGAGCGCTTTGACGGAGCTGTCCGAGTTCAGTCCGACAACCAGCCGGTCGCATTCCGCCCGCGCCTGCCGCAACAAGGACAGGTGACCTGGGTGAACGAGATCAAAGCAGCCATTGGTAAAGCCGATGCTTTGACCCTGGGCCCGCCAGCGGGCGGTGACATCCTGCGCTTCAGTGAACGAACAGACTTTCTGGTCGGCCTTGGTTACATCCGATGCATGCAATGCGCGTGTCAGTTCATTTGGATAGACGACAGCAGTTCCAACCTTGGCCACCACCAGTCCGGCCGCTGCATTGGCAATAGCTGAGGCCTGAACAAGGTCAGCACCGGACGCGATGGCCAGGCCGAGAGTTGCAAGGACCGTGTCACCGGCGCCTGATACATCAAAGACCTCAAGTGCCTGCGCCGGGAAGTGGCTTGCGTCCAGCGCCTCACCGTCGCGTGTTACGAGCGTCATGCCGGCCTGCGACCGCGTGACCAGTATGGCTTCGGCATTGGCGCGGGTAAGCGCGTCATGGGCTGCATCCAGAACTTCCGCATCTGTTTCACACGGCATGCCGGTGGCCAGGGCCAGTTCTTTCAGGTTGGGCTTTATGAGCGTGGCACCGCTATACCGTGAAAAGTCTGTGGACTTGGGGTCCACAATAACCGGCAGCCCCATGTCGCGAGCCGTGCCGATAATGGCCTGGAGCACATTGTCGGAAAGGCAACCCTTCGCATAGTCAGACAGAACGATGGCACCCGCGCCTTCCATCTCCGCTCGGGCAGCCTCGACAACACCATCGACAGACGCCTGCGAGAGCGGCAACGCGACTTCCTGGTCGGCCCGCAGGAGCTGCTGCGATCCTGCGACAAAGCGCGTCTTGACGGTGGTGGCCCTGCCCATATCAGTGATCAGGTCCGGCTCAATCCGGTCTTCCTGGGCAATCAGCCGAACCACTTCGCGGCCCGGGTCATCATCACCGATGGTTGCCAGCAGACTGGAGGCGCCGCCGAGCGCGGCCACATTGCGCGCCACATTGCCAACGCCCCCTAGCATGGCTGTCTCGCGATCAACCGCGATGACCGGGATCGGCGCTTCAGGAGAAATACGATCCACGCGTCCATACACATATCGGTCCAGCATGATGTCGCCCAGGCAGACGACCCGCGCCGCATCAAACCGCCCGATGATCTCAAGTTCGGCGGCAGTGTCATGGTAAGGTTCGGTCTGAGAGGGTGTCATTGTCTCTGGAGCTAGCAAGTGGTGTGGGACGCCGCAACCATAGGTCCACCATCGGCAGGATTAAAGATGCGCGCATGATCAATCCAGATGCCGGTTAACGCATCAGCGAGTAGGCGAGAATACCCATTTATGCCCGCAGTCATAGCAGCATCTGCGGGCGTTGTGTGGCACATAGGGGCTTGCAATGCCGAGCAGCAAGAACATCGTCAGAATGATCCATAAGCGTTTGCGGCGCCGAATATTGAAGCTGCCGCAGTGTGGGCAGAATTCCCAACCAGGTGCATCTTCCGCATCCCGGAGAATTGCGACGGCATGTTTCTGGTCTGATTCAAGTGTTGCCAGTCGTGCCCCTACAGCAATCGAAAGGTGCGGCGCAACCTCGGCATGATGTGAGCCCAGGAGCCATGATGGGATACCTTCAGATCGCAACGCCCCTAGAGCCAGATGTCCTTCGTACGGCGTATGGAACGTGGCAACGGTGACAAGCTGCCCGGGGCTGGACTCACCTTCAGGAAACGACGCTAGCGACCGGTCAGCCAAGGCCGGCCTCGGGGTCAGCAAGGCGCGACAGTCTCAATGATCCCGCCCGTGCGATGCGCAAGGTAACGGCCTTGCGCCTGGCGGCCGCCAGCTTCTCAAGCGGCGCTTCGCGCAACAGCTCGGCACCGTAGCGGTCGGCAACCATCAGGCCGGTGCTGCCGGGCAGTTCTGCTATCGGAAAGTCTTCGGGAACGGCAAAAAAGAGCCGGTCACAGAAGTCCACATATTCCGGCCATTTTGAATCCGCCCGGAGGTCCGCAAGGCTGGTCTTGATCTCGATAATCAGGATTTCGCCGCCGGACCCCAGCGCGATCACATCCGCCCGCCGTCCGGTTGCCAGTGTGAATTCTGTCAACGGAGCGTGCCCCAGCCCCATCAAATGGCGGCACACGCCACGCTGCACATCCAGCGCGCGGGCCGACTGACGTCCGTCCTCCGGCATGGATAGGTCCTGCCAGCTTTCTCTGGGGGTGGGCTGCGGCGTAATCATGCATGAACGCTAGTCGGTGAAGGAGAACAAAACAAGTCCATCCATGCTTGCCTGTGAGAGTGGAAGCTGACTAACCGCTTGGTCTGTCGAGCGCTTTCAGCCGCAGTAATGTGGCATCTCTGGCTGCGCCCGGATCAAGCCCGGGCACGGTTCCCAGTGTGGCGATGGCCAGGGTCCCCAGCGCGTTCAGACTGAGCGCCGCCGCGATCCGCGTTTGGTCCGGCGTGACCCCGCCCGCCGCCTGATATCCTTCTGCCATTGCCTCTGCCGGGCCGCCGATGTCGTGCATGTGCCGCAGTTCAATCTCAATCGGTCCTGACTGAGCCTCGCCCCAGTCGACAAGTCCGACGTCGCTGGCGGCGATAGTGTCTGGATTGCTGATCAGGGCGTTGCCGCCGTTGATGTCGCCGTGGAGAAAGGGGTGCTGCGGTCCTGCCGCAAGCACAGCGCCAACCTCCAGGCAGGCGGTGCGCATGTCGGGCACAATCTCGGCGATCTGCAGCAACCGGTCCTGTGAGACGCAAGGCAATTTGGTGTCGCCAGTCAGAAGCCTGGCACTTTGTCGATGAAGCTCCGCTGCCGCCATACCCAGTCGCCGCATGAGGGCCTCCTGCGCAGGCGTATCCAGGCCGTGGAACAAGACCTGTGAAGCGGTTTTGCCGGGCAGACGGTCCATGCGGATCCATCCGCAGTAGTCCTCCAGGCCTTCCGTATCCGGAGGAATGGACGGGGCATCGATCAGATCGGCAGTCTGGATGCCACTTGCGAGGCCCTTTGTTGCCTTCAGCGCGGCAACCTCACCTGCAAATATCTCGGCGCCCGACCCGATGCCGCCCTTGTGACGGACAATCTTCAAAACACTTCCATCTCCCAGATCAAAGACATGCCCCCACACGCCTGTGCCAAGAGTGGTCCAGGGGGGCGATGGGAAGTCTGGGTTCTGAAGGGCGTGATGGATGAACGCATCCACGGGGCCTGAGTGCGGCGCGGGCTGTGTCATGGTGCAAGCCTAGTGCATTTTGCCCTTAGCCTGCACCCAAAGAAAAACGGCCCGCTGACTGTCAGCGGGCCGTTCAAATAACGTGGAAGTACGCCCGTTAGGGGGGCTACTCAGCTGCAGTCACATTCTGCAGGGCGTTGGTGTTAGCGCCGAAATTGATTGTCTGAAGGTATTTGATGCCTTCTTCAGCAATGTCGTCGCCAACCATGTGGTCGCCTTCCGCCTTCAGCTCATCCATGTCCACATAGGTGGCGTAGAAGGCTTTCGTACGGTCAGTGATGATACCGGCCTTAAGAAGCGTCTTGATCAGCACACGGAAGATATCCGTACCTGACTTCATGCGCTCCTTGCGGTCTTCGTCAGTGAAGGCCTCAAGCATTTCAGCCTGTACCTGCTGCCAGTCGAGACCGAACTCTTCGTAGATGACTTTCTTCTGTTCTGGGTTCACCAGATTGAACAGCAGGGTCTGGAAGCACTCAGCCGCCCAGTCTTCAATGATGTGCTGTTCTTCTTCTGACAGGTTTGGAACCGTGCGGTCTGCCCAGATCTTTCCAAACTTGTGGTGGAACGCTTCGTCGGTCATCACCAACTGGGTGAGGCGAACAAGAAGCGGATCCTTTGAGTTCGTGTAGAGCGCAGCGAATGCACCCATCGCGAGACCTTCCACCAGCATCTGCATGCCGACGACCTTCTTGTAGACTTCCTTCGCGTTGACGATGTCGACGAGAAGGTTCTTCAGGGTGTCGCCGCACGGAAGTGGTGTGCCCCAGCGCGCCTTCACATAAGCAGAAAAGCCCGTGACGTGGCGTGCTTCTTCGCGTGTCTGGTTGGCGGCATATTCCTGCGCACCTGGGTCACGCAGGATATGGCAAAGCGAAGCTGACAGGCCAAGGGCACCGGCCTCGCCGTGCAGAATGGCTGACAGCATCCAGCGGGCGTTCTGGCTAACAAAGCGAACGCGCTCTTTCTGAGTGAACTTCTGGAAGCATGGCAGCTGCAGCTCAGGCACCATGTCTTCTGGAAGCATCATTTCGTTCTCCATGTCGAACGGCTCGGAGAAATCGATGTATTTGGTGTCCAGCGGATCCCAGAAGTGGTCATGGGTCGCGGAAATAATCTTGTCGAACGCAGTGGAGCGGGCGCCGTAGCGATCCACTTCAATCATTGCGGCGAAATCATCAGGGGCCACTGCATCATAAGCAGCGTCATGGGTGATCTGGCGTGTGGTCATTGGTGAGTTGTCTCCTCCAAGAAACCGGAAACCCCCTCACGAAAAGGGCCCGGTCAAAACAGCTCTCAATGGGCAAATGCCCGTTTCTGCCAATCCGCCCTAGCGCGGCCTGTCGGCAGCAAAATAAGTCTCATTTCTGCGCAAATTGCGCGCCAGTCTTCTTCACTGAGAAGCCCTGCTGACAAAAAAGTAGGTGCGGCTGGTCGTGCGGGCAAGGAAAAAGTGACACAGGCGTCACTTTTCGGATCACAATCCCGGCAAACCAAGTGTTGCACGCGGTGGGAGAAGTTGATTGTGATTAACCATATTGAGAGCAATTGCAGCCCCATCAGGGCATTCGCCATGGTGCTGGTGTCGCAAATTTGCTGATGTTTCTTTCATGTTTTTGTACCAACGATGTCCATCCCGTGCTATCGGGAACGCTTGGGATTGTTAAAAATGCGCCATAGGCATGGTGATCCCGAGGTGTAAGAACAGAAGCCGGCCCGCAAGCCGGACAAAACCAAGATCTGGTGACAGGCCAGGCTGACAAGGAGAAACCATTGGGGAGGGGTGCATTCCGGCGCAAGCCAGTGTGCCGCTGGTCACCGGGGGGCGAGGCATCGTTAGGTGCATTGATCGCGAAACGTGACCGGCAAGTACGACCCCTGACATTGGTGCGATGAATTGACTGAGGCTCTGCGAGCGCACAACGCGCAGCAGTGGTTTCGGCCGGGGATGTTTATGCCGTTAGACGCGGTGGGGCCTTTGGGTCCGTGTGCGTTTTAGTGCGGTCAGGCAGTTCCGGCATCACAGATTGGGTTGAGTACGCGCATGCGTTGGCGGCTGAAGAACCGCAAGACGTGGCGCAGCGTGGAGTGAAACGGAACTTAATATGATCAAGCTGCTGGAAAACATGCTGTTCGGCGCGAAGCCCATAATTCTTGGGCTCTTCGCGCTCGTGACAATCTACTGCGCGTATTTTGCCTTTCAGCTCCGCATGGATGCGGGCTTTGAAAAGCAGCTGCCGACGGGTCACGAATACATCGAGACCTTCCAGGAGTATCGTGACCGGCTCTTCGGCTCGAACCGTGTGATCATCGTCCTGGCCCAGCGCGACGGCACGATCTGGAACGAAGACTTCTTCAAGACCTACAAGGAAGTCACCGACGAACTGTTCTATCTGCCCGGCGTTGACCGCCGTACGGTGACGTCCCTGTGGACACCCAACACCCGATACCTGGAAATCACCGAAGAAGGCATCAACGCCGATGACGTGATCCCGGGCACCGTGACCGTCAACAACATGACGCCCGAAGCGTTGGAGCGCATCGAAAACAACGTGGTCCGGGGCAACTTCCTCGGTCGACTTGTGGCAGAGGACTCAACAGCGGCCATGGTGGTGGCCGAGCTGTTGGACATTGATCCGCAAACCCAGGAACGCCTCGACTATTTCGACCTCGCTGATCAGCTTGAGGACAAAATTCGAGGGCAATACGAAGACGAGAACTACACCGTCCACATCATCGGGTTCGCCAAACTGATTGGTGATATCGCGGACGGCGCGCAAACGGTGGTGGTCTTCTTCATCATCGCGTTCATTCTCACCGCCATATCCGTGCACCTCTATGCGCAATCCTGGGCCCTGACTTTCCTGGCGCTGTTCTGTTCGCTGACATCGCTGATCTGGCAATTCGGTGTGCTGCACATACTGGGCTTCGGGTTGGATCCATTGGCGATCCTTGTGCCCTTCTTGGTGTTCGCCATCGGGGTGTCCCATGGCGTGCAACAAATCAATCTTATAACCAAAGAGATAACGTCTGGCTCGAACGGCGACGAGGCGGCTCGCGCCAGCTTCCGCCTCCTGTTCATCCCGGGATCCATGGCCCTCATCACTGACCTTGTGGGCTTTGGTACGCTGATCCTCATTCCGATCGGCATGATTCAGGAACTCGCCATCACGGCATCCATCGGTGTGGCACTCAAGATTGTGACGAACCTTGTGATGCTGCCGCTGTTGGCCAGCTACTTCTCGTTTGATGAGAAGTTTGTGGACCGCGCCAACCGCGCCCGCGACTTCCGCCTGCGCGTCATGGCGCATGTTGGCCGCCTTGCTGAGCCGCGTGTGGCTGTTGTCATCTTCTTCAGCAGCATCGTTCTCTTTGTCGTTGCATTCTGGCAGAGCACGGGCCGCCACGTGGGTGACCTTCATGCCGGTGCACCCGAGCTGCGTGAAGACGCGCGCTACAACGAGGACAGCCGTTTTGTGGTGGACAAGTTTGCCCTCGGCCTCAACCTGCTCACTGTCATCAACGAGACCCCGTCCGAAGCGTGTATCAATCACGACGTGATGAACTATCTCGCCCGGTTCTCCTGGTACATGTCGAACCGTGAAGGTGTGGCGGCAGTGATCTCGCTGCCAACAGCTGCCAGGGCATCGTCAGCCGGCTGGAACGAGGGCAACCTCAAATACCAGACACTTCCGCGCAACAAGTTCGCGCTTGTGCAGGCTGTGGGCCCGGTTCCAACGTCTTCCGGTCTGCTCGATGTGGACTGCACAACCTTACCGCTGCAGATCTTTACGGATGACTCCAAGGCAACAACGATTGAAAACGTGATCGCCGGTGTGAAGACATGGCGTGAAGCAAACCCGCGCGATGATGTCACGATCCGTCTGGCGTCAGGCAATGTGGGTGTCCAGGCGGCTACCAATGAGGAAATCGAAACCTCAGAGCTGCCAATGATGCTGTATGTGTACGCCACCATCATTCTGCTCGTGTACCTGACCTACCGTGACTGGCGCGCAACCATCTGCTGCTGTGTGCCGCTGACGCTCGCCACCTTCCTGGGCTACTGGTTCATGAAGGAGCTGGAAATCGGCCTCAAGGTCGCGACCTTGCCGGTGATGGTGCTGGCGGTGGGTCTGGGCGTGGACTACGCGTTCTACATCTACAATCGCCTGCAGTTCCACCTGGCCGAAGGCCTCGACATCACCGACAGCTTCAAGCAGTCAATGTTCGAGACCGGCATGGCCGTTGTGTTCACCGCCATCACCCTCGCGGTCGGCGTGAGCACCTGGACCTTCTCGCCACTGAAGTTCCAGGCGGACATGGGCCTGCTGCTCACCTTCATGTTCCTCACGAACATGATCATGGCGATCACGGTGCTGCCTGCCATCGCCGTGGTTCTGGACATGGTGTTCCCGCGCCGTGCGCCAATCAAAGCGCCTTCGGGCATCTTGGCTCACTAAACACGAAGTAATCGAGTAAGGGGTGTATCGGCTGTAAGGCAGGTACACCCCCCAAAGCACCGGTGTTAAACCAGAAGGTGCACTCGCAAGGGGAAGCGAAATATGCTGGATCGAATTGTAGCCTTTCTTGAAAACCGCGCCGCTCCGGGCGGTGAATCGTCAGACCCGTTCTCGGTGAAACAGGTCGCTGCCGCCGCCCTCATGGTGGAGGGTGCCCGTCTGGACAGTGATTTTGATTCCACCGAGCGCGCCGCCATGGAACGCATCGTCGGTGAACGTTTCGGTCTCAACGCCGAGGACGCTCAGACACTGATCGACATTGCGGCCGCCCGTCAGAAGTCCAACTACGACAACTGGCAGTTCACCAATGCGGTGAAGAAGAATTTCAGCACCGACGAGCAGATCGACATTCTTTCCATGATGTGGGAAGTCGCCTACGCCGATGGTGAGTTGCACCGCTTTGAAGTGCATCAGATAAAGAGCGTGGCGGACCAGCTTGGCCGTGGCGACTCGGATCTTGAAAAAGCCCGCAAGGACGCTCAGGCACGCCTGGGCATCTCCGACTAGAGGCAACGCTGCGCTGACATGAAAAAGCCCCGGCCAAGGCCGGGGCTTTTTGCATTTGGCTGCTCGGGTGCTGGGCTTACCGAAGCGGGAAACCCACAACAGCTTCCAGGTCCGTCAAAGCCTGTTCCGCACTGGTGACCTTGATGGCCTTCATACCCACCTCATGCGCTGCCTTGCAGTTGATGCCCAGATCGTCGAGATAAACGGCATCTGCGGCATCCATACCCAAAGCCTCAAGCGCCATTTCGTAGATCTTTGGGTGAGGTTTGCGGACGCCGGCCTTGCTGGACTCGATGATGTGTTCAAACTCATCCATGATCGCCTGAACCGCCTTGGCCTTGTCATGCGTGCTCGCCATGCCCGCGCCTTCACCAGCCGAGACATTATTTGTGATACAGCTCACACGCAGGCCTTTGGCCTTGATGGTCTTAAGTGCTGCCAGCATTTCCGGGCGCACATCACCGGACAGTAGTGCGATGATGTCACGGCCCCGGACATCATGGCCAAAGGCCTTGGCTTCCTGAGCAAACAGTTCGTCGAATTCATCCATTGTGACGTCGGAGCGCTCGAATTTCGCCCAGGCATTGTCCAGATGATTGGTAGAGTTGATCTTGCGGATCAGGTTCTCCGGCAAGCCGCGCTCGCGTTCAAAGCGCGCAAAGGCCTCAAACGGGCTTGAGGTAAACACCCCGCCGAAATCCCAGATAACTGCTTTGACCATGCGCTCTAACCTTCTGTGTTTTTGCGGGTGCCCCAGATGTGCACCACATCCACCATTGCGGATGTGATCTGCGACAGCTCGTCCGCAGAGATCACCAGCGGGGGCGTTGTATAGACAATGTTGTTGAACGGTCGGATCCAGACGCCGCGCGAGATGAATTCAGCCTTCATCCAGTCATGGTCGCTGTGAGGCTCAAGTTCGATAACGCCAATGGCGCCCTTCACCCGGACGTCCCTGACGCCTGCAAGGGTGCGGGCCGGCTCAAGTTGGTCAAGCAACTGGTCTGCAATACGCGTCACGCGGGGGGCGGGTGGATCCTGTTCAAACAGGTCCAGCGCCGCGGTGGCAGCCGCACTCCCCATGGCGCTACCCATATAGGTGGGCCCGTGCATCAGCGCGCGCTCCGGGTCATCAGACAAAAACGCGTCAAACACATGGCTACGGGCCAGTGTCGCGGCCAGGGGCAGGGTGCCGCCGGTCAGTGCCTTTGAAAGCGTCATGATGTCCGGCACGATGTCTGCCTGTTCGCAGGCGAACAGTGTGCCCGTGCGACCAAAGCCGGTAAAAATCTCGTCGAGGATCAAAAGGACACCGCTCCGGTCACATGCGTCACGAATAAAGCGCAGTGTCTCGGGTGAATGCAGGATCATGCCGCCTGCACCCTGCACCAGCGGCTCCATCACGACGGCTGCGATCTCCTCGGTCCGTGAGGTAAGCAACGCCTCAAACGCATCTCGTTTAGCCGCGTCGGTCGGGAGGTCTGTAATGATCTGCTCGGCCAGAAGGCCCGAAAACAAAGAGTGCATTCCCTCTTCCGGATCACACACGGACATCGTTGCAAACGTATCGCCGTGATAGCCGCCGGTGAATGACACGAACCGCGAGCGGCCCTCGGATCCTTTGTTGATCCAGTATTGGACCGCCATCTTCATGGCGATCTCGACCGACACGGAGCCGGACTCCGAAAAGAACACCCGTGATAGATCGCCCGGCGCCATTTTCGCCAACCGCGCCGCCAGTGTGTAGGCCTGTTCATGGGCAAGTCCGCCCAGCATCACATGAGGCAGGGTTTCAAGCTGTTTGGTGACGGCTTGGCGAATATGGGGGTGGTTGTAGCCGTGGGCAGCCGTCCACCAGGACGCCACGCCATCAATGAGCTCGCGCCCGTCTGCCATAATGAGCCGGCATCCCTCGGTGCGCGCGATTGGCGCGGGCAACGGAGCATCCTGCATCTGGGTGTAGGGCAACCAGATATGCTCAAACCCATCGGTTAGCCAGGTGGGGTGCGGATCAGCCATGCGTATGTCGAGAAGTCCTTGAGGGCGGGTAGGCGGCAGAGCATAGTGACCCTCAACGCAGGAACAAGCCCCCCGCCGATGTATCAAATCCGGGCAGATAAGAGGGTCTATGCCAAGCCTAGACGAGTTCGCCAGAGAGAAACTCGCTGATCTGGAAACCAGAGGACAGCGACGCGAATTAAATGACACCGCCCGCGGTGCCGCTGGGAAAGCGCGCAGGAACAAGCGCGATGTCGTCTCCTTTTGCTGCAACGACTACCTCAATCTGTCGCAGCACCCGGCAGTCAAGCAGGCAGCCATTGAGGCGACACAAGCCTTCGGTGTCGGGTCTGGCGCGTCACGGCTGGTGACAGGTAATCACCCTTTGTTTGCCCAACTGGAAGGCCGGTTGGCCCGCTTCAAGGGAACCCAGGCAGCGCTTGTATTCGGCGCGGGCTATCTGGCCAACACCGGTATCATCCCAAGTCTGGCGCGTTCGGGCGATGTCATTTTCGCAGATGAACTGAGCCATGCCTGCCTCATGTCGGGCGCGCGGATGTCCGGTGCTCAAGTTCATGTGTTCCGCCACAATGACATGACGCACCTGGAAACGCTGTTGAGCGAACATCGCCCTTCAGCGCGCAATGCATTGCTGGTGACTGATGGTGTGTTCTCCATGGATGGCGATCTGGCACCGCTGCCCGAGTTGGTTGCGCTTGCAAACGCCCATGACACATGGCTGATGACCGACGATGCGCACGGGCTTGGTGTTGTCGGTGAGGGCCGCGGATCTGCTCATGCCTTCGGGGAGGTTCAGCTGGATGTGCCGCTACAGATGGGCACACTGTCCAAAGCGGTCGGTGGCTTTGGCGGCTATCTGTGCGCCAGTCAGCCTGTGATCGATCTTCTCAAGAGTCGCGCCCGGACCCTGGTCTATTCAACCGGACTTCCACCGGCGAGCGTCGCCGCTGCGATTGCAGCACTCGAGATCATCGAACACGATCAAGCACGGATCGCGAAGCCAGTCGACAACGCAGCCCGGTTCTGCCGAGAAGCAGGCCTACCGGCGCCCCAAAGCCCGATCGTACCGGTCATCATCGGCGATGAGCACGAAGCGCTTGCAGCATCCAGAATGCTGTTCGACGAAGGCTTTCTGGTCACGGCGATACGGCCACCAACCGTTCCTGCCGGCACGGCCCGGCTGCGGCTCACATTCATGGCCGAGCACGAACCGAGAGACATTTCACGACTGGCGGCATTAGTCCGCGAACGGATCATTGGACGCCCGGCAGCATGAATACGCGAACCTTTTTTGTCACTTCATCCGGCACAGAAATCGGCAAGACCTATGTCACCACGGGTCTGATCCGCGCGTTGCGCGAGGCAGATAAGCCTGTCGATGCCTTGAAACCTCTCATTACGGATTTCACCGCTGCGACCCGCGATGGCAGTGACACCGTTCTCATTCTGGATGCACTGGGACAGGACGTGACAGATCAGTCCGTCGACTGTGTGTCCCCCTGGCAATACAAGGCGGCACTGGCGCCAGACATGGCGGCTGCAAGGGAAGGACTGACGGTTCCCTATGGAGACGTCATCGCCTATTGCAAGAAAGTCCGTGCCGCTCTGGATGAAGAAACAACGCTCATCGTTGAGGGGGCAGGGGGCGTGCTCGTGCCTGTGGATGACACCCACACCATGCGCGACTTGATGACGGATGTGGCTGCCACACCCATTCTAGTTGTCGGAAGCTACCTGGGCACCATCAGCCATACACTCACAGCTCTGGAGGCTCTGACCCAAAAGGGGCTGCCGCCCATCGCAATCGTTGTAAGCGAAACCGAGGATGCAGGTATCCCGCTTGAGGAAACCTGCACGGCCATCCAACGCTTTACCGGCGACATTCCCTTGATTGCCGTCCCCCGCGGAGATCAGGTGGCGTTTGGGGAACTGGCCCGGCTGGTGACGGCCTGAAAGACCATGCTTCATCGCATTATGAACAAAGAAAAAGGCGGGCCCGCATGGCGGGGCCGCCTCTTCTTTACTTATCTCACCGGCACTATGAACTAATGGTGCGGGTGTGCCTTGTAGAACGCCATGCGACGGGCGAAGGATCGCTCATCTTCGGCGTTGTGGCCCGCATATGGATGGCGGGACTTGTGTTGCTCCTTCCGGGAGGTGACCCCGAAAGAGAGCCAGTACATCATATTCTTCAGCATGGGTGGCTCTCCTATCTTGCAACGGTTTCAAAACATCGCCGGTCATCGACGGTGTCATAAAACCGTAATATGTATCCTATATACGCACACTGTGCGCAGAGGTCAAGAAAAAAGCGCACATCGTGCGTAAACGAAGTGTTAGGGACCCATGGCATCGGGTGGCTCAGGTATGGATGAGAAAGAATTCAAGCGCTGGAGAAAGTCTTTAGGCATGTCTCAAAAAGATGCTGCAAAAGCACTTGGCCTGAAACCGCGCATCATCCAGTACTATGAGAAAGGAGAGAGGGATGGTGAGAAAGTAAAGGTCCCGCTTTCTATTCGCCTTGCTTGCTATGCGCTGACGCAGGGCATTACAGACTACGATGGACCAAAAGAAAAATAAGAAGTTAACGCAAGTTAACCAAGACTAGATGTGTCACAATTGGGGTCTGACACAGTCCAAAAGAGGCCCTAGCTGACCAATTCTTTTGCGGACAACCGCGGCCTGACGGGTGACATGGCCTGTTGACGCTGTCGCGTGAAGCTCTATCGGGTTGGGCAGAACAACCGCCAGCCGTGCTGCCTCGCGAGAGGTGACATCCTTGGCGGACACACCAAAATGATGCCGGGCGGCTGCCTCTATGCCAAAGACACCCGGACCCCATTCGGCAATATTCAAATAGACCTCGAAAATCCGCTCTTTCGGCCACAGGGCATCAATGAGTGTCGCGATGTAAAGCTCCAACGCCTTGCGGATGTAGTTGCGCCCGGGCCAAAGCATCAGGTTGCGCGCCGTCTGCATGGTAATGGTGCTGGCGCCGCCCTGGCCCCCGCCATCGATCTCCGCATCAAGCGCCTGGCGCAACGCCGTCCAGTCCACGCCGTTGTGGGTACAGAATGTATTGTCCTCGGAGGCAATAACTGCGTAGCGAACGGATGGAGCAATGCGTTCAAGCGGCACCCACTCCCGTGTCAGGCTTTGTCCTTCCACAAGTCTCAACACCATGACGCTCGTCAGCGGTGGCGGCACGACCCGGTAAAGCAGGATCAGCCCAACGGGCAGGACAACAAAGACGACAACCAATGCGACGACTGCCCACTCAAGAGCGAGCAGCTCTCGGCGCACGAGGCGTGCAGCGAAGCTCTCTCGCTCGTTTGTGCTTTTTCGGTTCTGGGTGTCTCGGCGCAGCACGCGGTTGGCTCCCTGTGGTCAATCACGGCATGAGCCATTCGGCCGCCGTGATCACACGTCGCGCAAGTCTAATCCGCAACTGCAAACAAAGTGATAGCCGGCCTGCACCACTAAGGGGCAAAAAACCGGGACCCGCATGAAAGACGGATCCCGGTTATTCGCGTCAGATGTCCCGATTGGAGCCGTGGATCGACCTAGGCAGCGTTCATCTGAGTAAGGAAGCCATCAATCTCGCTGCGCAACTGAGCAGCGTGCTGGGAAAGCTCACCGGCTGCAGTCAGCACCTCACCTGCGGATGCCCCTGTCTCACTGACAGATGAAGACACGCCGGATATGTTTGCAGACACTTCCTGAGTACCTGTCGACGCTTCCTGTACGTTGCGGGCAATCTCCTGTGTGGCACTGCCCTGCTGTTCAACAGCTGACGCAATGGCCGCAGAGATGGTTGAGATCTCGTCAATGGTTGACTGGATCGATCCAATGGCATCCACAGCGCTTGAGGTCACGTTCTGAATGGCGGAGATCTGCGTGCCGATGTCTTCGGTCGCCTTTGCCGTTTGTGTGGCAAGCGCCTTCACTTCAGATGCCACGACCGCAAAGCCCTTGCCGGCTTCACCGGCGCGCGCCGCTTCAATAGTGGCATTGAGAGCCAGCAGGTTGGTCTGGCTGGCAATGTCCGTAATCAGGCTCACCACATCGTCGATGCGCCCGGCCGCTTCAGCCAGGCTCTGCACCGTTTCGTTGGTGCGGGTCGCTTCATCCACGGCCCGAACCGCGATTTCTGATGACTGTGCGACCTGACGGCCGATCTCCTGAACCGAACTGGCAAGTTCTTCTGCAGCACCAGCGACGGTCTGCACATTGGTGGATGCTTCTTCCGATGCAGCAGCAACGGCGGACGACCGGCTGCTGGCTTCTTCAGCTGACCCGCTCATGCCGCGGGCAGTTGCGTCGAGTTCTGTTGAAGCGGATGCCACGACATCGACGACCTCTTTGACCTTTTCGGCCATCGCGATCTGCGAGGTCACGACACTCCAGCTCACCATGGGGCCGGCATAGCTGCCATCGGCATTGGTGATAGCGGACACGTTGAGTTCCAGCTTTTCCGGGCCCAATTGAATGAGTGCCTTGTGCGGCAGGTTTGCCGGGTCAGAAAGCATGGTGCGTTGATGCACCGGGTTCTTGTGGAAGACGTCAATCGTTGCGCCGGCAATCTCGTCAACTTTGATAGGCAGCAGGTGCTCAATCGAGCGCAATGTGTCCAGGCTGGTCTTGTTGACGTAGTTGATCTTGAAGTCCTCAGGATCACACATCATGACGTTGATTGGCATTTCGTCGACCATTTGAGACAGCTGTGCTGATTTGCTCATGCTATCCGCAATGGTTGCGATGGCTTGCCATTGTGCGCCAGCGGCGCCGTCCCGGGCGCCCTCCGGCACAGAAATCTCTTCACCAGCGGCCAGGGCCAGGATGGCGGATTCAGTCGAATTCTGGTCTTTCGCACCGCTTTTCTTTTTCGATGCGGTCTCTTTCACTGCGGCGGTAATGCCGCGATCAAACATACCCATGATTTTCCCCTCTCATGTCCACCTGCAGTGAGCCGGTGTAGGGGGATTAGAGATCGATACAGTAAAATAAACGTAAAAGTTGCAGTACTCGATTAACACTCGTTTTTGTAATATCGATCTGCTGTCCGGTTTTGCACAACCAAAACGAGAATTGTTCTTAGCGCTTGAGCGATCCCAGAATGCCGCGGATCAGCTCCCGGCCAAGTGTCCGACCGACCTGGCGCATCATGGACTTAACAAAGGCCTCGGTCGCGCCCTGACGGCGCGATGCCCTTGGACGGGCGCGGGCTTCCGCTTTCTCGCGCTCCTTGCGCTCTTTTTCAGCAGTTGCCGCTTTTTCTGCTTTGGCGCGTTCAGCCTCAAGCTCAGCACGCCGCTTCTGCAGGATCTCATATGCAGACTCTCGGTCGACTGTTGCATCATAGGTGGATCCGATCGGACTTGCCGCCATGGTTGCCGTGCGTTCCTCCGGTGTGGCTGGTCCCAATCGCGACTTGGGCGGGCGGATCAGCGTGCGCTCCACAATTCCGGGCACGCCTTTTGCGCCAAGTGTGGAGGTCAGTGCTTCACCAACACCCAGCTGTGTGATCACTTCTGACGTGTCCAGGTTCGGATTGGCTCGGAATGTATCGGCCGCCACCCGGACGGCCTTCTGGTCGCGAGGTGTAAAGGCGCGCAGGGCGTGTTGAATGCGATTGCCTAGCTGACCAAGCACCTCATCGGGAACGTCGAGGGGGTTCTGGGTTACGAAATAGATGCCCACGCCCTTTGAACGGATCAATTTCACAACCTGCGCAATGCGGTCCACGAGATGTTTGGGCGCGTCGTCAAACAGCAGATGGGCTTCGTCGAAGAAGAACACGAGCTTTGGCTTGTCCGGGTCCCCGACTTCCGGCAGCTCCTCAAACAGTTCCGACATCAGCCAGAGCATAAATGTCGCGTAGAGCTGAGGCGCCTGTATGAGCCGGTCCGAGGCCAGAATATTTACCTGGCCGCGTCCGTCATAGGTGGTGCGCATCAGGTCCTGGAGCCGCAGGGCCGGCTCTCCGAAAAACTTGTCGCCGCCTTGCGTTTCAAGTGTCAGAAGCCGTCTTTGAATGGCGCCAATGGAAGCTGTCGTCACATTGCCATAACGTCCGGATATGTCCTTGGTGTTCTCGGACATGAACACCAGCATCTCACGCAAGTCTTTGAGATCCAGGAGCAGCAAACCATCTTCGTCCGCAAGTCGGAAAGCAATTGTCAGCACGCCTTCCTGTGTATCGTTGAGCCCCAGTTGCCGTGACAGGAGGATCGGACCCATCTCCGAGATGGTTGTGCGGACCGGGTGACCCTGCTCACCGAACACGTCCCAGAAAGCGACGGGATATTGCGTGTACGAATAATCGTCCAGGCCAATTGTGGCGGCGCGCTTCTCGAGAAAATCTTTCTCAACGCCCGATTGGGACATGCCGGACAAATCACCTTTGACGTCGGCCATGAACACCGGCACCCCGGCTTCCGAAAAGCCTTCAGCCAGAATTTGCAGTGAAACTGTCTTGCCCGTGCCTGTCGCGCCCGCTATCAGGCCGTGACGGTTGGCGAGCTTGAGGGACAGGTGCTGGTCTATTGCACCTTTGCCAATAAAGAGCTTCTCGGTCATGAGATCCGTTCGTGTGCTGAGTTTTAGTCTTTGAGGAAGTCGCGGGCGAGGCCCATGAACTCATCGAATTTATCATGATGAACCCAGTGGCCTGCACCTTCAACATTTATGGCCGTCGCGTTCTTGAAAGCCTTGATCCGCCCGTCCTCGACCGGGTCTGACGCCCAGCTGTCGGTGCCGCGCACCAGCATCACCGGTGCTTCAATGCGTCCCCACAGAGAATCGGTTTCCTCCGAGTCCCACCTGTCCGGCGGGAAGGCCCGCACATAATTGTCGAACTTCCAGGACCATGTGCCGTCCTCGTTTTGAATCATTCCGTGTACGGTCAAATGCCGGGAGTGGTCAGGGCTGAGATGCGGGTTCTCCTCCTGCATCCGCTTCACGGCATCCTCAAGCTCGGGGTACTTCCGTGGTGTACGTCCTGAAAGGCCGCGCATCTGGTCAATCCAGCCGGACAGGCGCTCATGTGCGGGCTTCCCGGCGCGGTCTGCCAGCATCTTGGGGGGCGGTCCAAGACCTTCAATCGCAATCAGCTTCTCAACTGTCTCCGGGTATATGCCTGTGTACCGCAGCGAGATCGCGCCGCCGAACGAGTGCGCCAGGATTTTGAGTGGCGCCAGCTTCAGCTGGTGGATGAGCTGGGCAATGTCATAGACGTAGTCATTGATGACGTAGGTACCGCCAACCATCCATTGGCTGTCCCCATGACCGCGCAGATCAGGCGCAATGATGTGGTAGTCATGGCGCAGCTCTTCAGCAACCCAGTCCCAGTTACGGCAGTGGTCCCGGCCGCCATGCACCAGAAGCAACGGTGGTGCTTCAGGATTGCCCCAGTCCACATAATGAAGCCGTAAGCGTTGAGAGTAGTAGTTGCGTGAGGCAGGTCCGACGACCAGATCAGTTTTCTTTGTCATGGGCACAGTTTACCCGCGTCCATCAGGCGAGGGAAAGGGGCGCTCGACGGTCAGTTTTTGACTACTTGTCAGCTTGAACAAACACGTCGCGCGGTGAGGCGGTGTAGGTCTACTCCCTACCTTCATAGGTGTGGAGGTGCACAGAATCGACCCGAATGAAGACCTCAGTTAAGCAGGAGGCTTCAATGATTGAGTGCATGACATTCTCGACGGCAAACGAATTTGGTGACGCCCTGGTGGACTATCACCGCATGCGCTACCGGCTGTTCATAGAGCGTGAAGGCTGGGATATTCCGCATTTTGACAACCTTGAATATGACCAGTTTGACACCCCGGCGACCGTTTATCTGATCAAGCGGCGCCCGGAAACAGGAGAAGTAATGGGGGGGATGCGTCTTATTCCGACCACCCAGCCCTATCTGGCAGAACATGTCTGGCCAAACATCATCCAGACAAGGCCAATTCCCAAGGACCCGAAAGTCTGGGAGGGAACGCGCATGAGTGCCGCGCCGGAACTGTCGACAGAGGAAAGGCGGCAGACGCTTGGTGAAATCGGAGTGGCGTTTGTTGAGTTCCTGTTGGGTGTGGGGGCTGACCGCGTGATCTTTGAGATGCCGCCAAAGCTCCTGGAGTTTCAGTCCAGCGCGAACCCGGAGTTTATTGAGAAGCTTGGTGAACCCATAACCCTTGAAGATGGAACGCTTCTCGTCGGTGGCTGGGTTCATCTAAGTGACAAGACGCTCGCTGCCTATCGGGCTGGCTCCGGCATTGAGGGCAATATCGTTGCGTATCCCAAGGCACGCATCCCGTATCGTAAAGCGGCCTGACGCAGCTAACAAAACCCCAAGAGTAAGGCCCGGGTGCTCTCGCACCCGGGCCTTTCGTGTTTGAGACAATTGACTAACGCCTCATTGAGGCTGCTATCGGGAAATGCTTGAGAAAAGACACGATGCTCTGCGAGACTCCCCAAAAACGACAAATGTGATTCCATCTGGATGATGGCTGAACCCGAGACGGGAAGGGGAACATCGACTGTGTT
>ERZ1740067.654-NODE-654-length-26658-cov-6.706950_pt1 | contig 26658 bp, 19 predicted proteins | sample MGYA00581736_ERZ1740067 | MGnify/ENA primary metagenome ERZ1740067 (study PRJEB43018, sample SAMN04849236) | marine metagenome | isolation source: floating plastic debris | place: Pacific Ocean | collected 2008-08-27 | study: EMG produced TPA metagenomics assembly... | reverse complement strand
GAAGGGCATCATCCTAGCTTACTTTTTCTCTACTCAGAGGATGACGTGCTCCCGTCTCATCTGTATAGTTCTACTAGTGCAGATCACAATTGCCAATGGATAAACTCAAGTTTGCTCTGGGGCCGTATGAAGTGCTTTCGTCCATTATTGGAGGATCGCCTTTAGTTCTAGCGCTTTTCCTGATTTACAACCCGGTCGGCGATCTCCAAGCGACATTTCTCAGCATTAAGGGTGAACTATCGTTGTCTTTTGTGCTTTTGATAGGTTTTTGTAGTTACATATTGGGCAGTTCCATACAGGGAATAACGTGGAAGTATTTTCTGCTGTTGTGTAGAGTCTTTCGTCAGGACTATAGCTATTTTGGCAGTATGCTCGCCAAAAAAGATGCTTTGCTTACAGAAGTACAGCATCCAGCCACAGCGGCAGCGCTTGGTTTTGAAGACAAGTTGGTTTTACGCTTGCGGGAAAAAATAGGAATTACTGAGAGACAGAGCTGGATGAATGCTCGGCTGGCTGCTTATTTGAAAGCTATTGGTAGCGAGGCCGTTGTAACTTCAGAATCGTATTTAGCCAGTCACATTATGCACAGAAACTTATCTTTCGGATTCTTGATTCTACCCATCATTATTGTGATGAATTTTTTCCAAGGTGGGTTTTCGCTTGAGAAGGTGATGCTGATTTTCCTGTCTTTACTGATTGCCTACATGTCGTTTTCTCGGTCTTTGTCATTCAAGCGCTGGCAGAATAGAGAACTGTTGCTAGGCTTCTACTTTTCTACAGAGAGTAGAGCCAAGGCTACTAACGAATAGCATTATTGGCAACGTTCTCTAATTGCCTAATTGATTTCATGTTTTATTAGAACAGCATCCGCGTACGCTGGAATTAGACGTCTGCAAGCGCATTGTCTAGGCCAAATTGACCACAAATTTAGGGGGCGTCTGGCCCAAAGTATTCGCTCGTAAAGCTGCCGTGCAATCCGTAGGGAATATGGTGCTTTAGCTTGAGGGTCGCTATTGGACCGAGCGAAATATCTTTTGCATCGAAGATAGTGATTTCTGTTCGCTCGTTTGCCGCATTGTAAATCCATAACAGCACCCAGCCGTCATCTTCTGCTGTTCCATTTGGCCGTGCCACAAACAACGGCTCCCCGCCGAATCCTCTGGGCGCAGCGCTCCAAAACTGTTCTTCTCCGGTTTCCATATCGCGCTTGATAAGCGCCTGCAACGGCGCATTCTTCACCGGACCATGGGTTGCACCCATGAACAAATATCGGTAGTCGCGGCCTACATTCTCTGGATTGAGAGTTGGAAACTCACAGGGCCGCTCAATTAACTTTTCAACAGAAACCTTTTCTGTTGATAGTTCCACCGTAAAACGCCACAGCTGACTCGCAGGCACTTGGTCGAAGTCCACTGTACTGTAGTCTTCCGCATCGTCTAGGGTCGGGAAGCTGTCGTAGCAAACCGAATCAAGAACTAGCTGGCCGTCTTTTTCAAACGCGTTGGCATGGTGAAAGACAAAGCAAGGGGCCGTATCAAAGAACCGGACTTCTCCTTTTCCGCTGCGCGGAATCACCACAATCTTAGTCGGTTTCTTCGGGTTGAACTGAATGCATTCAGCTGCACCCTTGAATCCTAGGGCAAACGGCAACGGATTGAAACTCACGGGGTTTTGCACAAAAATGCAGTAGTTCGGCGTAATTGCGAAATCATGCAAAAAGGCAAATCCTGGCAAGCTGTGCTTGTGCTGATGAGCTAGCTTCCCGTCTGGCGTAAACTCGTACAGACTAATGGTGCTCGACAGCCCTGTCTTGACTCCAAAGTTCAACATCCTAGGTGTCCCTTCACAGTTCGGATCGAATTTGGGATGCGCTGCGAACGCCTCTCCTTGGCTCAATAGGCCATCTAAATAGTCGAGGCCGATCGTCTCTAACGTGTTGGGATTTAGCCGATGTGGTTCAGCGGCTTCCCAGAGTGCCAGTAGCTTCTCACCCCAGTACACCACGTGTGTATTCGCAATGTTTTTCATATTGAGGTCAAAGGCATTGGCGAGCCATCCACCGGGCTTCTGCGTGCCAAAAACGCCTCGATATTCGCACTGACCACTCTTTTGCTCCGCAATGTAGCCTTCTGTGCGCACAAATTTGTTGCGATAAAATGCCTTTCCATCTTTGAAAGCAACAGAATTGATCATGCCATCGCCATCAAAAGGATGCTTGAGCCGGTAGCCGTTGATATCCATTAGGCCAGGGCCATTGCGAAAGACAGTGCCTGTGAGTTCTGTTGGAATGTCTCCATCAATCTCTTCTATCCAGTAGGCAAATTCTTCTGGTTGGGAGCGATAGCCTTTTGTCCAGTCTTCGCGGGTGTAGGTGGTTTCTGTGGTTTTTGGCGTTAGAGTTTGCATGGGAGAGGTAAGAGTTTGAAAAGGAAAAGGGGGAAAGGGGAAAGGGGGAAATCTACCGTAGGCACAGGCGTCTCGCCTGTCCGCCTGGTCAATTTCTGATTTGCCGAGAGCGCATCACAGCGTAATATCCAAACGGACTGCGGCATCTTCAGATACTTCAGGAACAGAAAGAACAACTTCTGGGACTGTCTCTGTATTCTCAGAATCGCCTGGCTGTAAGGCAGACGCTGCTGGCAGCATACCCAGTAGCGGCAATGGTAAAAGCGTTGTGAGATTGGTCACGAGCACTAGCAGCCACAGGTTGCTGAAGTCGGTTTCAGTAACACCAAGCTGATGGGTCAGCAGTGCGCCTAGCTCATGAGACAGTAAGCCCGACAAATTGACAACAGACATCAGCAGAGCAAACAGGGTTGCCTCCACGCCGGGTGGACACAGCCTTGCCGAGAGAACCAGCACTGGCATAAAGGCTATTTGCCCAGCGACGGTCAGCACTAAGCTATCGCCCAGACTAAACCACTGATCGTCTATGCCGAGTGTGCGGTTAGCATGGGTGACGAGGATTAAAGTCGTCATTCCTAACAGCGCAGAGGCCACTGTTGCCCAGCCAAAGATTTTGCGAAAGGAGACTTCTTTGAGAAATCGCTGGAAGATCCAGATGCCGATTAAAGAAGCTAAGCTGGTCACTAGCCGAACGCGGCCCAGGAATTCAGGTGCAAAGCCTAGCTCGTTAGTAGAAAAGAAGAAGAAAGCAGAGTCAGCTGTAGGTGTAGCCTGCCACAGAAAGAGGAATAAAGCAGGCATCCAAATGACTTTTTGAGAAACCGCGTTCTTAAGCAGTTTGACCTGGTCAACGACAACTTTCAGATTGGATTTTTCAGTAACAGGATCTTCTGAAATTAACCAGGCTACCCCACAAACAATCAGTGGAAAGGTGGCTGTAATGCCAAAAATAATTTGATTACTGGTCTGCTCTAGCAGCAGTCCACCCAAATACGCGGTGATGAGTCCACCGATTGCCGACGAGCCCCACGCGAGCGATTGCAGCGTTCCTGCATTCCCTTGCCCCTCTTCACGGGCACGCTCTACCACCAGAGAATCGACAATGACATCAGAAATCGCCACCGATAGAGACGTCATCAGGATGGCGATGGTTGCTAACAGCGCAGTGTTGACCACCGTTGCCAGAGAAAGCCAAGCGATCGCACCCAAAATTCCTGAAAGAATCAAATAGGGCCGCCGCCGATATCGAAAAATTGGCAGCCCATCGGACAAAAAGCCAAACACAGGCTTAATCGTCCAAGGTAAGGCCGCAATTCCCATCAATGCCGACACCTCTGCTGGCGAAAGCGCAATATCGTCCTAGAGGAAAAAGCTCACCGCCAAGCGAGCCAGTCCCAAAATCCCTTGCACGAAATACACGAGCAAGATAGCGCTCAGCTCCAGCGTCAGGGGCTGACCCAGCAATATTCGCTTTTCTATAAAGCCTTTTACTCGCTGCTTCGCAGAAAGCTCTGAAGGGGAAGACGCCGTCATGTTAAGAAGTGTAATGTCCCTATTATGATAGCGGGGTTCTCCCTTTTGTTAAGAAAAGTATCTCAGTTGATATAGGCAGGCCGTGACTCCGCTTAGCCTACGTGACTCTGTTTATCCTAGCCAAAGGTGGTCCCGTTCCAACCCCACATGGCACCTTTGCTGTCTGCAAATTCGATGTAGGTACGGTTTGGGGGGACGCCCAATGCAGCCTGAACTTTAGCGCAGAAGTCTTTGCTCATGTTTTGGGTGCGATCGCCCCCCATTGTTCCCACACTCTTGATCTGAATGTAGCAAGTTGGGTCGCTCGTCCCACCAAAAGTCATTGCCGTTCCTGGCTCAAACGCAGTCATCACATAAGACTCGGGCTTGCCTAAATGCTTCGATAGGCTTGCCGATAGCTGCTTGAGCAAATCTTCAACGGTGGTTTTCGCAGGGGCGTCGACAGACGTTTGAACTTTAATCAGGGGCATGGCTTAGTACAGGTTTAGAGTACAAATTTTGCGTGCAGGTTTTGGAAAGACTGCCACTACAGCGTTAGCCACTTCGCTCACTACATTATTGAGCTTTGAAACCGTGAATTTCTAACGGCTAAGTGGCGCGCAAGCTTACGTAACGCCAGAGGCGTGGCAAGGCCAAGACGCAGTCTCGCTATGCGATATGCATCTGTACGCTTGCTATATCATCTCAAATTTTTGAGATGAGGGCGGTTTATTGTTCAGCAGCAGCAGCGGGTTTCTCTTCCTCTCTTTCGACCCCAAAGTACTGATCGAGTACCTGCTTCACCATCGGTGCAGCAAAGGAGCCTCCGCCACCGCCAGAGTGCTCCCCAAAAGCCACCACGACAATTTCAGGATTTTCGTAGGGCCCGTATGCCCCAAACCACGTGTGGTTTTCGCCTGGCGGTGCTTCTGCGGTACCACTTTTTCCAGCAATGGCTGGCAGTTTCGGATCGTTCACGGCCCCACCTGTTCCATTGGAGACGACTTGGCGCAGGCCCTCTTGCAAGACTTTTATGGTCTTAGGGTCCATGCCGATGGATTCTTTCCATTCGTCAGGCTGCACGTTCTCATCCATGACGAAGTGGGGGGTGACGCGATCACCGCCATTGGCCACCGCTGCGAACATCACTGCAATTTGTAGCGGTGTGGCGAGCACATTTCCCTGCCCAATCGACGCATTAATCGTGTCGCCCAGATACCAAGGCTCATCGAGTACTTCTCGCTTCCATTCTTCATCGGGTACGAGTCCTACATCTTCTTCAAAGCCAAGTTCAATGCCCGTTTTCTCGCCCAATCCATACTTGCGCATCCACTCCTGTAAGGGCTTTTCACCCATGCTACGACCAACTTGATAGAAAAACGTATCGCTACTCCAAGCAAGGGCTCCGCGAAAACCCAGCGGACCAAATCCGGCGTTATTCCAGTCCCAAAACTGAATGCCACCAATATTCAAAAAAGCATAGGTTGGCAGCACCACTTCAGGATCAAACTTGCCCGATTCTATTCCTGCTGTTGCCGTAATTACCTTAAACGTACTCGCAGGCGGGTACGCTCGCATAGCTCGATTGACCAGTGGATAGCCGTTCTTTGTAATTTGATCCCACTGCGCTTGGGTAATGCGTGTCGAGAAAATATTAGGATCGAAGGTAGGCCGGCTTACCATTGCACGCACCGCACCGTCACGGGGGTCAATAGCGACAATCGCGCCTATATTGTCACCCAGCGCTTTTTCCGCAGCCTGCTGCAGTTCCAAATCCAGGGTGATTTGCACATCCTGACCAGACTCCGAACGTTTTTCACCGATGACGCTCAACACCCGCCCACTGCTATCGACCTCGACCTGCTGTCCGCCCCACTTGCCTCGTAGGGTTGGCTCTAGGGCCATTTCCAGACCCATTTTCCCAACGACATCCCCAAGGCGATATTCACCTGGATCATCCTTGAGTTCTTCTAATTCAATATCGTTCAACTCACCGGTATAGCCCAGCACATGGGCCGCCAAATCACCCCTGGGATAATTGCGAACGGCTTCTGCCTCTACCCGGATGCCTGGTAACTCAGCGGCATATTCGGCCAGTGCCGTCGTCTGTGCCGAACTGACACCCCGAGAAATAGGTACAGACTTGTTGAGGTTGTAGCTACTCTGAGCCAGCCGTTCATCGATTTCTTCGACCGGAACATCTAGTATTTGGGCTAAGCGTTCAATCACCTGCCGCTTTTCGGCATCATCTTTAGGCAGCGCCACGGGCCAAATGGAAACTGAATGCGACAGCCGAGAGCCCACCAGTACTTTCCCATTACGGTCTAAAATATTGCCTCGCGCTGGACGCCTAGGCAGCAAAAGAATCCGATTATCTTCAGCTAGCTCGCGGTTACGCTCTCCTTGTACCAGCTGTAAGTACCCTAGCCGACTGCCAATTCCTCCAATCATCAGCAAGCTCAGCAGCAGCATAATCACTACCGACTGGTACTGACGACCAACAGTACGGCCTCCTTTCTTTTCATTCAGGCTAGGAATGGGCGCTCGCTGGGAAAAAGCCATATTGTTATGCGACGAATTCGTAAAACAGAGCAGAAGATATCAGCCACAATTTTAGCGTGTGGATTCAGCACTGATAGCGGCGTTTCTTTGCCATGGAACAGGGTCGGTGGCGCGAATAGGTCCTGCCCTAGCTCTGTGTGCATGACGCGATCTGCAACATGCTTTTCAAAGCAAAATTGTAGGCAGGAGTTAAAGGAGTTTGTCTCTTACTAACAGCCTGCCTTAATTATCCAAAACACTGGGCCTTGGCGGTGCAGGGGCTGGTGCGGGAGCAGGGGCCGGTGCAGGCGGCGGTGGCGGCGGTGGTGGTGCGGGCGCCGCAGGCGGTGGGGGTGGGGGTGGTGCGGGAGCAGGGGCTGGGGCAGGCGCAGGGGCCGGTGCGGGAGCAGGTGCTGGTGCAGGCGCAGGGGCCGGTGCGGGAGCAGGTTCCGGCGCTGGAGCACCACTAAAAATAGGCGAGGGCGGTGAAGGTTCTTCAGGGGCAGACACCGGCGCTAAATCGTCTTCGCTGTCGTTGTCTGAATCGCTGCTTGTCTCAGAGGATGAACTACTAGCCTGACTTGTTGAATCATCGTCATCATCGTCCGTCTCTCCTGGGCGATCTGCGATGACACGTCCCGGATACAAGGGCTTAGCTCTCAGAGTCCCATCGCGACCGCTCAAGCTTGGCAGGTCAGGAAATTCTTCAATGGGTAGATCATCAATAAATTGATCAACAAACTTGTACCAAGCTAAAGCTGCTGTGCGGCTAGCCCCACCGGTTGGTGTACTGTCATCATTGCCCATCCACACGCCTGCGACTAACTGCGGTGTGTAGCCAATAAACCAAAGATCTCGGTTCTTCTCTGAGGTGCCTGTTTTTCCAGCGACTTGCCGCCCTGGGATCGCAGCGTTCCCGCCGGTTCCGCCGTTCACAACGCCTTCCATCATCCACGTCATAATCGACGCGGTATCTGGGTCTACAGCTTGCTTGGGCTTTTCATCAAATTCGTAGATGATATCGCCTTGAGCATTTGTAATTTTGGTAATGCCGTGGGGAGCGACATGCTTGCCTTCAGCAGCAAAAGTGCCGTAGGCGCTGGTGAGTTCTAGCAGGTTGACTTCTGAAGATCCTAGGGCTAACGAGTAAGCTGGCAATAGCTCAGAGTCGATACCCATGCGATGGGCCAGCGCAATCACCGGATCAAAGCCCACATCGACCAGTAGCTTGACTGCAACGATGTTGATAGAGCTCGTGAGGGCCCGGCGCAGATCGACGTAGCCGCTGTAGCCGCCGCCGTAGTTCTTAGGCTCGTAACCGTCAACGACATAGCGAGCATCTGCATAGGACTTATAAGGCGACATGCCGGTTGCGATCGCAGTCGCATACACAAAGGCTTTAAAGGTAGAGCCGGGCTGCCTTTGCGCTTGGGTTACCCGGTTGAACTGACTATCGTCAAAGTCAGTGCCGCCCACCATGGCACGAATTTCCCCCGTTTTGGGGTCAATTGCCACGAGCGATGCCTGCTCAAAGCTCTGCCACTGACCGTAGTCTTCAATAATTTCTTCTACCGTTTTTTCGGCGGCCCTTTGCCACTCAGTGTTCAAGGAGGTTTCCACAACCAACCCCCCTGCCTGAAGCTCTTCTTCTGAGAGAATCTGCTCCAGCTGCTTCTTGATATAGATGGTGAAGTAGGGAAACTCGCTGTAGAGGTATTTCGGTTCTTGGGCCTCTAACGTAACGTCTGCCCTGTAAGCTTCATTGGCCTGGGCTGTGGTGATCACCCCAGCAACTTCCATTCGGCTGATAACCTTGTCACGCTGCCGTCTCGCTGCCTCAGGATCGACTAGTGGTGAGTACAGGCTAGGTGCAGGAGCCATCCCAGCGATTAAGGCAACATCGGCGACGCTGAGCTTATCAACTGTTTTGCCAAAGTAAATCCAGGCCGCATCCGCCACACCATAAGCGCCCGCGCCCAAATACACCAGGTTGAGATAGCGCTCTAGTACCTTCTCTTTACCCAGCTCCTTCTCCAACTGCTGGGCCAAAATGGCCTCGCGAAACTTTCTCTGAAAGCTCTGATCCTGATTGAGAAAGGTGATTCTTGCGAGCTGTTGAGTAATGGTACTGGCACCTTCTACCACGCCGCCACTGGTGACATTAGCCACGGTTGCTCTGGCAATGGAGCGGTAGTCTACACCATTGTGCTCATAAAAGCGGCGGTCTTCAGCTGCAATAAAGGCTTCAGTGACGATTTGAGGAATTTCGTCAAAAGTTAGACTCTCTTGGGCAGTGGGGCCAACCTTCTGCAAGACTTGGCCGTCTGCGGCCCGGAGCGTGATGGTGCCGCTGCGCTCGTAGGTCAGTGCTTTGGTCACATCAGGAATATTTTCCTGAAGATTGCTGTATAGCAGATACAGGCGAGCACTAGGTCCCGCAATACCTGCACCCAAGAACAGTAGCAACCAGAAGCGAATGCGCTTGTAAGGCTGCTTTTTGACAGTACTGATGGGCTTACCCACACTCAATCCGACAGGATTATTTTTCGGCTGAGACTGTGCCGCACCCCTAATGGGGGTTTGTCCCGATGTCCTAATGGACTGAGCACGATCGACTCTGCCGTTCGATGCTCTCGTTCTGCGAATTTTAGAGCCTGAGTGTTTGGGTGCTGAACCTGTGAGCTTATTAGACCATTGTTTCAGCTGTGAAAAGAGATTGGCCACGTCAGTAGATTCTCCGGGCGGCCTGACCGCCAGTAACTGTCTTGTTGTTCGATGCTGTGGTAGTTCGATGCTGCTACAAATTAGCTAAATGCTACCACGTGCGGCAAAAGTGCAGCCGGGAGGGGTAGACCAGTTAATTGTGGAATTTCAGCAGATAGATGTTAACGAATAAACCTTGTTAGACTCGCTGTCTAGCTCACGAGTGAGCTGTGTCCTAGTGCGATCGCCATTACCAGCATCCCTAATACCAAAAAGGGCTGAGCACTGGCTTGGTACTTTACATCGTTCTCCAGTGGGTCCCGTAAGAAATACATATCTTGGAAGGTGATTTGCGGAATAATCAGCAAAATCAACAGCACAGCATACAGATTCTTGTGAATGGCCATCAGATAAGCAGCCATTCCACCCTGAAAAACATCAATCATCAGCACGCAAATCCATGCGGCGCTCTGCACACCAAACATCACTGGGAGTGACTTCAGACCTAGTTGACGGTCACCTTCTACGGCTTTGAAGTCATTGACAACTGCAATGCCCAACCCAGCCATGCTGTAAATCAGCGTCAGTACAATAATGGTGGGATTGAGCTCACCAAACAGAGCATGTCCAGCCCACCAAGGGAGTGCGATGTAGCTAGCGCCCAGCGCATAGTTTCCTAGCCAGCCATTTTGCTTGAGCTTGAGTGGCGGTGCTGAATATATATAGGAGATAAATGAGCCCCCGACTGCCAGGGCAAAAACTGTAGGGAAGTCGTGGCCGGCCCATTGGTCCAGCCCGTAGGCGACCGCTAAGCCGCTTAGCAATAGCACCCAGATCTGGACCTGTACTTGCTTGAGGGAAATCGCGCCAGATGGGATTGGACGATTAGGCTCATTGATAGCATCTAGCTCGCGGTCGTAGTAATCGTTGATCGTTTGGGTGTAGCCAGTAAGTAGCGGCCCCGACATCAGCATGCAAGCCGCCGAAATCAACACTGTTTCTATACTCCACACAAACTTGCCAGAAGATGCCGCACCACAGATGACGCCCCACATGAGGGGAATCCAGGTGATGGCCTTCATCAGCTGTAGGCGAATCTTCCAGATAGAGGTTTCGCCTGCTTCAGCACCTTTCATGCCGAGTAGCTGACGTGCTTTGCCTGTGTTACCTGCTTTGTCGTCGTCGGCAGCTTGAGCACTAGGAGATACGGCAGCCTCTGTCTGATCAGAGGCTGTGGCTGAAGCGGCCTCTGGTTCTGGCATGGATAGTTGAGTGTCTTCAGACATTCCTTGAGAGATTTCCTACGATGTGTTGGTCTTTTTATTCTATAGTTCAGCTTCTGCAGTTCAGCAAAAAGCTGCTGAGGGTGAAAAGGTAATCGCTAAAAGGCTACTGCTCAGTTCTGCTGAGTAAATTTCTACTGGGCAAAGACCTTTCAGATATGGAGCATTAAGATACTGGGCATTCAGAGACTGAGCAATAGTTAAACTGAGTTGCGTTAGCGCTACATATACGGTCGATTGTTACTTGATTTTGATGGCTAAAGAAGTCACTTAGTGCCAAATGATGTTTGCCACGAGGCTGAAACTGATTGTCTAGCTGATCAGAAATATCATCGACAATAGCCAAATTTATTTTGTTGGCCAACGTCTGTATCGCCTGTAGCTTGTCAGAGAGAAAGTCTTCATACCGAATCAAAACCATCTGGCTTTGATGATCGAGATAGGTGCTTGTGGCCAAATTCCAGCGGTGGGCTAACCTTTCTATGTAATTTTCGCCTGCGACATTGGGTGCTTTCCCTTCTATGGCGGGCAGCCACCCAGAGAGCGGATTTGCCTGCTGGTACTGCTGCGCGGTAAGGCGCGGCTGATCGCCCGGCAGCGATAGTCTGTCTAATACGCTTTTGATGGTGGCCTTGGGTTCCCTGACGACAAAGATATAGGTCGCACTAGGGAAAGTTGATGTCAAACGGTCGTAGAAGTAGGTGAGCTCCGGCTCTTTGATGATGTCTGCTGATAGATATTGGCTATTCCTGCGAAGAAAGCTATCGAGCGGAAGCCTACCGTCGTGTAGCATCGCCCTAAAAAAGGGTCTGCTTTGGTTGTTTTTATAGAAAAAATCTAGGGTGAGCGTTTTGCCCGTGGCCTTGGCCAGTAAAGCGGCAATGGCTGAGGTTCCTGACTTTTGATGACCCAGAATAATGATGGGCGCAGGGTTAATCGTCGCTAATTTCCCATCGATTACCCTTTTTATCCGCTGCAGAATGGACATTAAGAACCGACTGCCTCCACCAAAAATTTTGCTCTTATTTGCTCACCCTGATTTTGCTCTGTTGTGGCAAACAGCTACCCAAACGAAATAATTAAATAGCCTGACTGAAATTTAGCGCCTGTGACTTGGCGGCCATTGAGCGGGGTGGGCAAAGAAACATTATGTCGCTGATCGCCGGCTTCGACTGTTACCTCAGGGCCGTATTGAGTTAGTTTTACCTGAGTTTTGTCAAAGCCAGGTAAAAACAGCTTCACCGTACTAGAAGCAATATCTACACTCATCGGACTCGGCACGCCGACGGGCTGATCGAGCGTGGGCAACGCGCTGATGATGGGCTCCCAGCGATTTGCTGGTTCTGCATGTGGCAGGCTGATGGTCGGGATGGGCTCGAAAGCTGCAGTTGCCGCAGCTGGATCAACCGATAATTGCCTCCCTGCGTTCACGAAGGCACCTGCCACCGTGAGCCCTATTTGTTGCGCTGCGCTCCAGAGATACTTGCCGGTTGCGATCGCGCTTTCCTCATCACTAGTCACTACGTAGGCGCGTAGCTGCATAGGGTCGCGCACCAGGGCTTTCCCCTTCGCAACCATCGCCTCTACACTTTGTGTCTCCGGTTGAGTCCAAATATCACCAGAGAGCCCACTGCTCAGCACCGCGCCCGTCACCGGGGCAATAAAAGGCGAAATCGATTTGTAAAACTGTGAGGATTGCAACACCTGCTTGAACCGGCGGAAGTACCAGTCCGTGCCGCCTATCGCGCCCCATAGTCGTAGACTATGTTGATCTCCTGTGCCGTCGTGCACGATGACATCGTATTGATTGCTTTCGGTGTACTCACGAATGGCATTGAGCGCCAAAAAATCATCCATCCCAGGAATGACACTCAGCTCCTGTCCAAACACCGCTTTGAAAAACGGATCGCGCAAGTACTGAGCCTCAAATGTTTTAAGTTGCTCCCAGTTTTCTTCGAGTAGCTGGGTGGTTTGCAGTTGCACGGCCTGGAATCCGCCTGCCAGCCCACTGGCCGAGCCCACCGATGTTGGACTGGCCGTGACCGTGCTTCCCACCATCATAGAAAGGGCTGGACCCGCTTCCTGGGAGAGCAGCAGTACTCGCTTACCTTCGTTGGTGAGCTTTTGTGCAGCAGCGATCGCATCCGTTGAGCGACCCGTACCGCCCTTACCGAGAAATGTGAGAATCAGCGTCATGCAACTTTATAGCTTTTGTAATGGGCTGTAGTGGGCAGCTTTTGTTGGCGTTTAATGGGTTCAAGCCAGCAGGCTCAACTTAGTCATAGCAAGACTTAGACGAAGTACTATCTATATTAGATGTTAGTGCTGTCAGCCAACTGAGTAACTCAACTGATAACTGAGTTACTCAACGGGACGTAGCTCGTCTTCAAAAAACCATGTGGTGAAGTCATCTTTTTCAAAGCTGACAAGCGCACCAATGTTTTTGCCATCTAAAACCTTAAATTCTTTGACGATAGCGATATCTCCAAGACGAGCGGCTAACTCTTTTGCCACGCGGTCACGCATCCGACGTACTTGAACCCGCTGTCCGATTTCTAAATCCATGCCTGATAAACTGTATCCTTACTTAACTGCGTCTCTCAAGACCGCTGTACTCTGGGTTACTCTGCCAACTACCTCGCAAGCGAATTAGTCTGCTTTAAGGGTTGCTTAACAAAGTGATATATACAGTCTATCAGCGACTTGGACCCCCTTATCAGCGTTTTATCCCCCAGCGTGTTCCCTGAGTAATTAGTCCCATGCTTGCCAAACGAATTTTGCCCTGTCTGGATGTCAAAGCTGGCCGTGTGGTCAAAGGTGTGAATTTTGTCGATCTTAAAGATGCAGGCGATCCGGTCGAGTTGGCCAAGATCTACAACGAAGCTGGCGCCGACGAACTCGTCTTTTTGGACATCACTGCCACCCATGAAGATCGTGACGTGATTTATGACGTGGTGTATCGCACCGCTGAACAGGTATTTATCCCATTAACTGTTGGTGGCGGTATCAGCTCGCTTGATACGATCAAAAAATTGCTCAGAGCTGGGGCGGATAAAGTCAGTATCAACTCAGGCGCTGTACGCAATCCTGAACTCATTGATCGGGCGAGCGATCGCTTTGGCAATCAGTGCATCGTCGTGGCTATTGATGCCCGTCGCCGCACGGCAGCTGGTGGCGGGGCACAGGCAGCTTCCGGCTGGGATGTTTTTGTTCGAGGCGGTCGTGAGAATACGGGACTGGATGCTGTCGAATGGGCTAAGGATGTGGTCAGCAGAGGGGCAGGTGAACTGTTGATTACCAGCATGGATGCTGACGGTACCCAGGCGGGATATGACCTGACGCTTACAGAAGCGATCGCTAGCCAGGTAGATGTTCCTGTGATTGCGTCGGGTGGGGCAGGCACCTGTGAGCACATTTACCAGGCACTGACTACTGGTAAGGCCGAAGCCGCTCTTTTAGCTTCCTTACTGCACTACGGTCAGCTCAGCGTTGAGGAAATCAAGACGTATCTGGCCGAGCGAAAGCTGATGATTCGTCAATGAAAGCTTTAGAAAATGAGCCTTCAAGAGAATAAGCGGCTAGGGCAAGCAGCAAATCTATTGTTGAAATCTCATTGAGATTTAGAGGAGTAATCAGTGCCTTTTCGTCAATGGATTATTGACAAAACATTATGAATTTCACAGATATCTACATCGTCTACTAATGTTAAGAGGTAGCTCAGCAGCTCTTTCCTTGACTTTTCAGTTGGCTTCTGGGAATGATTTTCAAGGAAAAAACCTGATTTTATAAGGCATAGATAGCTATGTTCACTATGAACTTTATATCCTTCTAAGGTGTGCACTTATCCGTGTCAAAAACTGATAAGCGTGTTAAGCTATGTAAAAGTTTTTTGTTCGGTGAGATGGATTTCGTCTGTTGGCGTGGCCTCTGATTGTTACTGTGTGCGCGATTAAGCAGCGATAAGCTCATTTCTACTGACTGAGGGCTGGTTCCTAACGGCAATCCTTCTTCCATTATTTTTGTCTTCAAGGTGGAAGGCGGTGTGCTTGTCGGTTGAAGCGTAGGTTGGTTCCAAACCTCAATAATGATATTTCTGACTCTAACAATTGTGATTGGCTTGGTCTTTTGGGCATTGCGCCTGATGGACAGGGCTGTCGAAAACGGAGAGTTCTCGCTGATGCTGGCAGGCTTTTTGGTTGCCTCTTCTGCGGCGGCAATTGTGGGAGTTTACTTCTTAATGAGTGACTACCTCACCTTTATCAACCATGCAGGTGCAACCTTTGATAGCTACGATACGGCTTTGATGGGCAGCAGCGACTTGCCTGTTTGGCTAGAGCAAATGGATTAACTCACAGATTAGATTAATTCCCAGACAGCGCAATCTTAGCCCAATGCCCGCGTCAGTGCATCCCAGGTAGACGGACCAACAATCGCATCGACTTCTATCTGTTGGTCAGCCTGGAAGGCTTTTACTGCACTTTGGGTCATTTCACCGTAGATCCCGTCGATTGCGCCGTTGTAGTAGCCCAGTGCTTGTAACTCTCTTTGTAATTGCGCCACTGCGGGCCCTTCCGCATCCGGTCTCAAGATAGGTGGACCGCTGGATACAGAAGGTGTGGCAGGTTCTGAAACGGTTTCGCCTGTTGGCTCCTGTGGTGCAGTGTCAGTTTCTGGTGTCGCTGCAACTGTAGAAACATCTTCAGGTGTTGGGAATAACTTGCGCCAAGTGCTAGGCCCAGCGATTCCGTCAATTTGAATGCCAGCGGCAGATTGGAAGCGTGAAACGGCAGCTTGAGTTGTTGGGCTGTAGTTACCATCTACATCACCTTGGTAAAAGCCTAGTAGCTTGAGCGTTGCCTGCAGGCGACTTACTGATTCGCCTGTGCTACCTGCTGAGAGCGTGGGATAGGTAATGGGTGTAGTTTGGGCCAGTTGTAGCGGTTCGCTTGCATCGACGGCAGTTCCCAGCCAGCCTAAATGGCAGGTTACTGCCGTGAGCGTCGCTAGCGCTAGCGAGTTCTTGGTGCGCCGATTCACTCTTTTCGGCCACAAACTGTTCCAATTTTCAGGGTTGCGTAATCGCCCCATTGTGGGTCTCCTCAAAACTCGCGCATGGTATCTATTGCTAAGCCATATCAATATATACACATCCATTTACGCGTGCAAAGCTAAATGGGCCAGATAAATTGGGCCATATTGATTGGCCCAAGTAAATTGGATCAGAGTGAACTGGGGCAGGCTTTGGATTGGCTACAAAGTTTGCTAGTGCTTACATTCGAGATACTAAGCAAGGTTCGCGAATGGCTGAAGCAATTGCCCACCCTCTCAAGTATGAATCTATGGAGATTTGGACATAAAAGCTCAGGAATACAAAGCAGAAAGAAGAAGAAATACACAGAAATAAGAAACACAACTTATGGGTTTGTCCAACGGCTTCACCGTTACATCTTGTGTGGCGAGCGAAAAGAATAAGCGAAATGATGTGGTAGCTAGCTGCGTCTCCCAGAAAGATCGCTTTCGGGGGGCTATGTTGGGACTAGTGCTTGCACCTGTTGCGGTATCGCTAACGGTTGCACAACGTTCCGGTATTAATACAGCCGAACAGTTGACTGAAATACGAGCTGCACTCTCTGGCATCATGGAGCAGATTTGCTCATTCGTATCAGTCCCGTCTATCCCTTTTCAGCGTGCTTGCGGAAAGACCCTCGATAAAACCACTTGGCTAGACGCTGTGCCTACCCTCTTGCGATACCACGGGCATCCTGATAGACGTTCCTTCTGGCAGTCCGATGCGGCCACAACCGCTCAGTATTGGGTGCTCAGCGACATTTTGGCCTGCGTCATGCGTAACCAACCTCTAGATAAGACGTGGCTAATGCGGCAAGTACAACAGACCTTGCAGGCTGGGATCGCATCCTCCGTAGCGCGCCACTACTGTTGGCTTTGGCACAATCTGGAAAAAACACTGTTAAATAGCCGCCCGCGCACTCCAGAAAATGCTGACTATTCTCAACCGCCATCCTTTTCAGCCTCAGAGAATCTGACATCTCACGAAATGGCCTCCCATCACGCTGTAGTTAGTGGAGCAAGCTGCGCTTTGGCTGCTATCTATGAGGAGCAAGTTGCGAATATTAGCTGTAATTATGGACTGTCTGTTGCAATGGCTATGCAACAAGTGTCGGTAAGTGGGGATTGGCATGCCCTTCTTATTGCTGGTTTTATCTCAGGTGCTATCGTCGGACAGGGCAATCTACCCGTATCTTGGCAACAGAGGCAGTTCTATAAGCAGAGGAAAGAGACTGTCTCTACTGTCTCTGTAGAGCGATCGCAGCGTTCATCCATTGCTGTATCTCTCGCGGATGCTTTGTATCATCAATGGTCTGGCTCGTTAGTTGACCCGCAAGCTTTATCGCTGACCTAAGCACAAAACAGCAGACCTGCTGTCCGGTTCGTCATCGGTTCAAACGTTACCAAAGAAATCAGCCGACTATAATAAAAAGATGATTTACTCTTCAGCTCAGCATTTTGTAAGACTTGTAGCCGTTTGTAGCTTTGCTACAGCGGTTCATTAGGTGAGCTAACCGGTAGAGCTCATGAGCGTTCTGCGTAACATTGCTAGTTGGGTTCGTACGCTTTGGGCGCAGTCGTTTCTGTGGCTCAGGGCTCCTGGCCGCCACAGGCAACGAGTTGAACAGCAAGTGGGCTATCGAACGCAGTCGTGGCTGGATCATATACGACAGCTCCTGCTGCTCGATCACGGATCGGGCGCGCTCGCCCCAAATCAGGTTCGACATACTGGCCAGGTTCGCAAAGTGCGAAAAGCCTATTCTAATGGCCATGTTCGGATGCTGTCTTCTAAGGGCTCGCATCAGGCCTGGACCGCCACGCTTCTAGCTGTTCTGCTGCTGGCGACCTGCTTTGGTCAGCGATTTTATCGCCAGCCGGGCTTGGATGTGCGATCGGTTTCACCTCAGACGTTCTACGCTCCTGCGATCGCGGTTGTAGAAGATAAGAAGGCGACCGAAAACCGCCGTGAGAATGTGCGCAATGGCGCGGAACAAGTGCTCAAAATCGATATTGAGCAAACGGCAGCTGCTGAGCGATCGCTCAAAACTTTGCTGACTCAAGGACGAGAGCTGCGATCGCAAGCAGGCAGACCCAACTTTCTCAATTTAGATACGCTTTCACGGCCCACCCAAGACTACCTATTTCGCTCGACAGAGGCGGAGTGGGATACTCTCTGGCGTTTGGCCAAAACTAACTCACTAACGACCGCTTATCTCATTGCAGACGATAGGGCCACGTCCAACGCGCCAGCCAGCAGACCGCGGCCTACCCAGACAGAAGATGGAAGTCCAAATGCCTCTGGTGAAACGCCGTCAGAACCGTTGCCAGCTGAAGTAGTGGCCCGCATCAAAAAGCTATCTCCTATTCAAAAAGACGTTTTACAAGAGCTACTCGCCTATAGAGAGCTCACGAATATTCCTCGACTGACACAGCTCCAAACGCGTGTCAAAACCCGTAGGCAGCAATATCTTCAGGCATATGAAGACTTTATCGAAGCGGCCAGCACAAAAGATCAGCCCCTCTACAACTATCGACTGTTTGAACTCAGTGAGGCTGAGTGGATTGCACTAGAGAGCAATGCCAAGCAAATTTTCAATGAGATGATGTTGCAGGGTATCAGTGTTGGGATGCCAGATGATTTGCTGCGGCGGGCAATTGAAGCGAGAGTTCCTGTTGAGCCTAGCCCCGCGGTGAGGCAGCTCACGGCTGATGTCCTCGAGGCATCTGTGATGCCAAACCTTGTCCAAGACGAAGAGCGGACTTGGCAGCTAGCAGAGCAGGCTGTTCGTCAAATCGACCCGGTTATGGTGTCAGTGAACCAAGGCGAGTTAATTGTTAGAGAAGATGAGGTGATTACCTCCTCAGATTTTGCATTGCTAGATCATTTTGATCTGACGGATCGCTATTTCAATTGGATTGGGCTGAGTGGATTTACGCTACTGATTGGCTGTGCGGCTGCGTTTTACCTGTGGGTGGACAATCGTCAGATGAATCAGCTGAATCAGCGAGACCACTGTCTGGTCATTTTGCTGTGCCTGGTGGTGTCTATTCTGGCGGCGTTGCGGGTGCCGTCCGTGGGCCTGCCAGCGGTAGGGCTACTTGTGGGTAGCTTCTATGGCTCGGCGCTAGGGATGACGGTGGTCGGGTTGCTAGCACTGGTCCTGCCGATCGGATTGAAAGTGAGTACAATCCCGCTGATATCCGGCTGTGCGGCAGCGCTGCTGGGTACTTGGATTGCTCCCCAGCTGCGATCACGAGAAGAATATGCCCTGCTGGGTGGATTTGTGGGTCTGAGCCAAGCGAGTGTTCACCTCGTCTTGACCCTAATGCGCTCTACGGTCGGTGCGCCCCTATGGCAAGCGATATTTGTAGGCTCTGCGCTAAACGGTCTATATGGTATTGCCTGGAGCGTGGTTGCGCTGGGAGTTAGCCCATATCTGGAGCACTTTTTCGATGTGGTGACCCCGATTCGCCTGGCTGAGCTGGCCAATCCCAATCGCCCGTTGCTCAAACGCTTAGCGGCTGAAGCCCCCGGAACTTTTCAGCACACGATGTTTGTCGCTAACCTGGCAGAGGCTGCTGCAAGGGCCTTAGGTCGCAATGTAGAGCTAGTAAGAGCTGGGACGCTCTATCACGACATTGGCAAAATGCATCGGCCTGAAGGATTTATCGAAAACCAGATGGGTGGGCCCAACCTACACGATGAGTTAGACGATCCGTGGGAGAGTGCCAGCATTATCAAAAAACATGTGACCCAAGGGCTGGTGATGGCCCGCAAGTATCGGTTGCCGCTGGCCATACAGGCATTTATTCCTGAGCATCAGGGTGATATGAAAATTGGCTACTTTTATCAGCAGGCCAAAGCTCGTCAGGAGAAGGAACCTTCGCTGGTGGTGAATGCAGCTGACTTTAGTTACGACGGTCCTATTCCGCAGAGCCCTGAAACGGGTATTACGATGCTGGCGGATTCCTGCGAAGCAGCGCTGCGATCGCTCAATCCAGATGCCTCTATGGATGAAGCCTATGCCATGGTGAACAAAATTCTGCGCGCCCGCTGGCGCTGCCGACAGCTAATTGACAGTGGCCTTTCCCGTGATGATATGGACATAATTGCCAGTGTCTTTATTCAGGTATGGCAGCAGCACAATCACAAGCGCATTGAGTACCCCAAAAATGCCTTGGCTGAACAAGAAGCCTAAATTAGACCAAAGATCAAACTTGAGACAATAGTTCTTATGTATTATTGTCTTCGCACGGTTGTGCTCCAAGCTAAAGGCTGCAAATGTTTCAATCTCCTCAATCGTGAGTTTTATCAGCTTGTGAGTTTGCTTGTCGTGAGCTGGCTTGACAGGGGGCTCCGCCCTGCAATTCACTCGAAAGCCCATACAAAACGGTGTCGCGCCGCACAAACTCTGTCTACAGAGGCATGTATTCTCCGATTAGAGAGTAATTAAATATAAGTTACAAACTCAACAGCCTACTTTAAGAATTCTCTGTAAAGAACTCTAATCCTTTGAACGCTCCGTTCTGACCATTCCGTCTAGAAAAAGGCGAAGGTGTTGGAAAATGTGAGATTTGACTTCTCTAGAGATTTCCCTTTTTCTATGATTCAGAAAAATAAATGAGAAGCTGCCTCTCATAATTGTTACATTCTGTTACTATTGAATAACCTTATGAAAGGTATAACGCCACGGCCCATAGAAGGGCTTTCAAGTTTTTAGTCCTCAACTTATACGTTCTTTATTTACCCTCACCGCCTCCTTGTTCATATGAAAGCTGCTTCTTCTAGTGATTTGGTCCGCACCTACTTAAAGGAAATTGGCCGAGTGCCACTGCTCACCCACGAAGAGGAGATTATTCTGGGTAAGCAAGTTAAGGAAATGATGGCGCTGGTTTCCATACAAACTGAGCTTGCTGAAAAGTTAGATCGGGAGCCAACCCACGTAGAGTGGGCAGAGGCTGCTGAGATGCCTGAGGAAAAGCTAGCAGTAGTTTTAGAAACGGGTGAGCGCGCCAAGCGCAAGATGGTAGAGGCTAATCTTCGTCTCGTTGTCTCAGTCGCTAAGAAGTACATTAAGCGCAACGTGGACCTGTTAGACCTGATCCAAGAAGGGACGATTGGTATGCAGCGTGGGGTTGAGAAGTTTGACCCGGCGAAAGGGTATCGATTTAGCACTTATGCATATTGGTGGATTCGACAGGCGATTACGCGGGCGATCGCAGAAAAGAGTCGTACCATTCGTCTTCCGATTCACATCACCGAAAAGCTAAATAAAATCAAGAAGGCCCAACGTCAGTTCTCACAAAAGAATGGGCGCGTTCCCACCATTGCTGAAATTGCAGAAGAAACGGGTTTGACCACTAAGCAAGTTAGAGAATACTTAGACAAGTCTCGCCAGCCGCTATCTCTCGATTTGCGCGTAGGTGATAACAAAGATACGCAGCTTAGCGATTTGCTAGAAGATGATGGTCCCGGTCCTGATGACTATGCGACACAGTCTTCACTCAAAAGTGACTTGCGCCGTATCATGGCAGAGCTCACACCACAGCAGCAGCGTGTGATCTCACTACGTTTCGGTCTAGAGGATGGCAAAAATATGACGCTCGCTAAAATTGGCGCTTTGCTAGAAATTAGCCGTGAGCGTGTTCGTCAAATTGAGAGAGAAGCCTTGACTAAGCTGCGTAAGCGTCAAGGTGATATGCGAGAGTACCTGGCAGGGTAGAGTCCGCTCTCTAATTCACTCGCTTTAGTTAAATTGCTTCGAGTGAGTTGCCTGTGACGCTAATGTCTGTGGATCTGTACAGGGACGCAATAAAGATTATATGGTTTCAGCCTATTTTTCATGTACGGAGAGATGTTAAAAATAATCCGCTTGGCGATTGCTCGCAGCTGTTTGAGAAAACCCATTTAGTCTGGCACATACTGAAGCCTGTGAGTTAATAGCGGTGAGTAGAAACAATCTTCAACCTTTAGAAATTCTTGAAGTCGGATAGTAAATGCTGCTGTCTTTGTCTATGACTCTTTGAGATTGGCATTTTGCCGTAGTGACGCCGCTTGTGGGTAAATTTCGAAGCCGGCGAAAGATTTGACTGGGTAGGGCTGAATCAATATTTCAAGAATGATTCAAAACCTGTTTTGGAGAATTTGCGAAAGCGAGACTCAGGCGACAGCGTGAGAGTAATGATCTGGCGTCCTGTCGACCACGATGCTAGTGCTTTCGACCCTCATCGATTACAACACATGTTACGAGTCTATAGGCTAACTTCGGCGGGAATAGTCCTCCTTTTTGGGGTAATTGCGAGTCTGCGTCGGGCGCAAAACGAGGCATGTATGAGACTCCTCCGGCCCGGCAAAGATGTGCTTGCTTTGGCTGAGGAGATTATTTGGAAGACTTGACGGGCAGTAACAATATTTGGTGGGTTGCCATCAGCCCTTGCAAACCTGGATTGCTTGTCTGTGTCTGATGGGACTCGCTCTCTCGAATCGACAGTTTGCTTGAGAGCTGAGGCTACACAAAGATGATTTGCATCAAATGACGGGTGAATTATTGTCCCAATCCATGGCAGAGAAACGGCTAGAGGTGTAGCTACCAGACAGGGTAGAGTTCAATGAAATCTGCTTCATTACAGGTTGCGAAGGCCACCCGATCAAAGTAAAAAGGGCTGCACAGGACGATGGTCTAAGTGCAAAGGGGCTCGGGACAGGGGAGGGGCACACAGTTTTTGCGAAGTCTATGCCAACACGATGGAAGGGGTTTGGTTGCCATTACTCCTCTGGTTATAACCCCGTCGTGGTATCTCTCAAGAGAAACCGCCAGTTTATCTTGACGGCGAGTTCGTTCACAATGGTATTGAAATAGGAAAAGACTTGCTTGGTAGTCTTTTCAACATCTTGTTCGACTAGAACAATCTACTCGACCATTCTGTTAAACACCGATTGAGTTCTCAACGCCTGCTAAACAGCCCACTGTAAGACGAACCAGGCCATTTAGGAAGTTCCCATGATGGCTATCCTAGTCAAGCCTTTAGGCCCATTGACACCCTACAATCTGACCAATTTTTCCGGACTAATTGCTCTGTCTAAAGCTCTCCTTTTTGGTTCAGAATATTCTTGTATTGAAAGATGGACTTTTTGATGAAAAGTTCCATTCTCTTCTAAGTTTCTATCTTTCAGCAGTCGATGATGCCCTATGCGTAAAAGTGGACAGTAAAAAGGTCCGAAAATAGTATAAGAAGCACATCAATGTAGTGATAATCACTGAAAGCCCTACCCCCATTTGCCTTAAAATAAAGGCAATAACGTCGGCATACTATTGTAATAGCGTAATCTATGGAGTAGCCTAGCGCTTATTAATGACTTTGAGAATTAAAGTGGTGAAAGTGACGAAATTTCGTAGAGTTTGTTGCTTTTATGGAACGAGTTTGCATCGTTTCAGCTATTCTTTCCCGAGCATCGATAAAGAACGCTAGTTACAGATTCAAGATTATGCGTACCGCAGCTTTATTATGTGTAGTGGCAAGTGTAGTATTGAAAAGAACTTTCGAGACTTAAAAAGTAGGGGTCACAATAGGGCTATTACTCTACAGCCGATAATTTATGGCTGACAATGCATCGTTAAGCTGCCATCTTACGCAGTCTTTCAAGGTAGTGTTTTCAAGGTGGTTTCCCAAGACAGTTTTTCTCAAGATATTTTCTTAAGTTTGTTCTGAGTTGTTTTCACGCTCCTTCAGCTTTATGGCCCCTCGCCTCCTCGTTAAACATCCTCTAAGATTATGACCTCAGACAATATTGGCGTAGTTGCGATTGGTCGTAATGAAGGAGAACGTCTAAAAGCTTGCTTTGATTCGCTGAAGGGACAAGTCTCTGAACACTCACCCATCGTCTATGTGGATTCTGGCTCAACTGACGACAGTCTCAATCTAGCTCGCGAGATGGGTGGACTGAGCGTTGAGCTTGATCCGGCCAAGCCCTTCACAGCGGCCCGCGCTCGCAATGCGGGATTAGCCTACCTAACGAAGCATTTTCCTACCCTCAGATATATTCAGTTTATTGACGGTGATTGCGAGCTATCCGCAGGTTGGCTCTCTGAAGCTTACGAGTGCCTAGAGCAAAATGACCAGCTGGCGATTGTGTGTGGGCAGCGAAGAGAAATCTCTCCAGAGTCCTCCCTTTACAACCAATACACCGACCTTGAATGGTACAAGCCACCTGGAGAAGATGTCAGCGCCTGCGGGGGAGATGCCCTCATTCGGGTAGAGGCGATTCAAGCGGTTGGCGGGTACAACAGCGCCTTGATCTGCGGAGAAGAGCCCGAAATGTGTATTCGTCTTCGACGGCTTGGCTGGAAGATTCGGCGGCTGGACCGAGTGATGGTATTTCACGATGCTGATATGCAGCGTTTTTCGGAGTGGTGGAAACGCGCTGTGAGAGGGGGCTGGGCGGTTTCTGAGGGCTTTGCCATGTACGGTCACGCGCCAGAAAAATACATGGCTCACCGGTATGTGAGCGGCTGGGCCTGGGGTGCCCTTTTGCCTGGGCTAGCGCTGTTGGCGAGTGTGTATACCCACGGCTGGAGCCTGCTATTGCTATTACTATATCCAGTGCTGGCGCTGCGTATTTTTCGTTATTGTCGTCAGATTAATGGATACGCACCATCTGAGTCTATGGTGTATGCCGCCTTGTGCACCCTCTCGAAGTTTGCACAGGCAGTCGGGCAGCTTCAGTACTGGCTCACGCGCTGGCAGCGTAAAACGCCGCTCTTGATTGAATATAAGCGAACTGCTGCAAAGTGAAGGATGATTAATCACCCTTCACTTTGCAGCAGTTTCTATAGATAGAAAACCCTAACAAACAGCCTACACACGGAAGAAGTATGTGGTTAGAAACCCTCTGATGCGGGATGCTTACGGATGTAGGGTGGGAAGCATCTGTAAGTCACGAGCTGCTCCCGATGGCTGGATATTATCCAAAGATGTGTTCATCCCCTCCCAGATGTTGGCATAGCTGCCTAGCGTTTCAGCGATTCTTTCCACTTTGGGCGCGTAGGTTTCTAGCAAGTAGTCTTTCACTACGCGGGGCATAGGCCGGGGCTTAGAAGCATTAACCCGTTTCTGATAGCTGATGTTGCCTTCTGCAAACGCTGATATGCCAAGAAATGCTGTCACCCCTGCCATTAAACCAACTGGGTCGTGCTTTATCGCCTCGTAAAAGCAAACAAGCACCTGCGAAGAATCGAAGTGCTCAAGATAGTTATTTAAGGTCCGCTCGTAGTCTCCACGGAGAACAACTTTAGGCTGTTGTAAGGCCTCGATGATGTCGTCAGGCGATTCTAGGTTAACGTCTAGACGGCCTCTGTCAGAACCAAAGCGAATATTTGACCAAGCCCGGTCAATGGGATCACGAAGCATCAATATAAGCTTCATATCCGGATTGAGAGCTTTGATGCGGGCAATATCCTGCGATTCTAGTATCGAATAGGACGGTGAGATTTCACCGCAAGTATTGTATCGCGCTGACTGGTGAAACAGTGACGTGTACCAGTCTTCGTCGTAATAGCCAAACAGCCATTTTTGGTACCACTCTGCCCGTTCGAAATCGGTGGTTAAAGCACACTTTACCATCCGCATAAAATCAACACTCATTTTCCTAATGTCCCGTGGCTCTAGCTTGAATGGCCTCAACAATGGAGAAGATTCCGCTAAGGTGTTGGGGCTTAAATAGCGTGGCGAGCGGTCGAAAAAGTGAATCTCTTTCTTTGGAGGCATATAAACTTCTGGGTGACCAATGAGTTGTTTGTACAACCAAGAGGTACCTGCTTTATGTGCTCCGATTCCTAGAAAAGTAGGCTTGTTGTTGTTCATGACTTAGATGCTAACCCCAGTACTAAAATTCGGCTGAGCGACTTTTCAGTAACTCCTCGTAGCAAGACTGAATACCGAGTTTTGCCTACTTGACGGCAGTTACAAAACTCGTATTGGCCATACTTTTAATACCTATTTACCTAAGTATATTATCAAGATGAATGTGTAGAAAAACACATTTTTATGATTAATATAGGTGCTTTTTAATACGACTTTCCTAAGTGTATTCTCTGTACTGCTGCCACATTTTTCTGAACGAATTCGTGCAGGAAAATGTGGCAGCAGGCTTATTCGAACAACTGTTCTTTGAGATAAAAGAGTCGTCGTTAGCAAGGCTGAAAAGGCTCTGAAACACCAGGTGATATTTTTGTTGTCAATAAACGCTTGCTCTAGTAGCTGATGTTGTTTTTGGCTGAGGCAACTGGTCTGTGACCCAACCAGATATAGGTGCGATCGCAGCTGCGCGGAAATTCTTGCAAGATAGCTCTCGGCCTAGCCACCGTCCCAAAATCGCTAAGTCTTGATCAAGCATGGCTTCTAGCTCAGCTTGCTCTTTGGGTTTGAGTTCAGGGCGGCTTTGCATTTGCCATAGCCCTTTTACCCACTTTCGAAAAGATTTAGGTACGAGATTTTTTCGAATCGTGCTCAGCACTGGTGCGTTGACAAGCGCATCGCGCCAAGCACTTTCCCTTAGCCTTTCTTTGGTGGCATGCTGGTGACTAGCCGCCGCTTGCCAAGCCACAGGCTGCGGGCAACCAACAAACTCTCCGATGCGAGCAAGCTCTTCCTGTGGAAATTGTTTGACCCGCTCAAAGAACACGGGCAACACATTCTCGGAGCCAAATGTTTCCAAATAAGGCTTGAGCTGCATGCTGTACTGGCTGTAATGATAGAGCTCGGGGTGGCGTTTGAGTGCTTGAGAAAGCGTGCCCGTTACAGTTCTAGTACTCCACTCATGCATGTATTGAGATACAAGCCGCTCTACCGGGTGCCGCATGACATAAATTAGCTTGACGTTCGGGGCGTACTGTCTGAGGCGCTCAACAGATTTTGGGTAGGTGGGCAGCTTGGTGTAGTGCGTGCTAGATTCCCCGCATAGTTCGCCTGGCTGGGCCGGGTCAAACAGCGATAGGTACCAGTCTATTCCGTGTTGAAACTGGTCATCATCACTAAAAAAGTTGGGTTCTTTGAGCGCACTCATAAAGACCCCAGGCTGAGCATTGAGCTGCTCGTGTAGCGTCGTTGTGGCGCATTTCATCGCACCCATAATAATAAAGTCGGGGGC
>ERZ1740067.653-NODE-653-length-26670-cov-6.460116_pt1 | contig 26670 bp, 28 predicted proteins | sample MGYA00581736_ERZ1740067 | MGnify/ENA primary metagenome ERZ1740067 (study PRJEB43018, sample SAMN04849236) | marine metagenome | isolation source: floating plastic debris | place: Pacific Ocean | collected 2008-08-27 | study: EMG produced TPA metagenomics assembly... | reverse complement strand
GAGTTTGCGCGCTTTGCTGCTGATCCGCGGGTCGGTCGTGTAGACGCCATCGACATCGGTATAGATGTCGCAGCGTTCGGCCCCGAAGGCTGCTGCAAAGGCAACGGCGGTCGTGTCGGATCCGCCGCGCCCCAGTGTGGTGATACGCCCCTCAGGCGAGATGCCTTGAAAGCCCGCTACCACCGCGACGCGCATACCTTCGGCGAACTTGGCGCTGATATTGTCGGCCGGAATTTCCTCGATCCTTGCAGAAGCATGGGCGGAGGTCGTTTTCAGCGGCACCTGCCAGCCTTGCCAACTGCGCGCGGGCACGTCCATTTCCTGCAATGTCAGCGCCATAAGGCCTGCGGTGATGTTCTCGCCCGAGCTGACGACGGCGTCGTATTCACGGGCGTCAAACAGGGGCGAAGTTTCATTGACCCAGCCGACCAGCTCGTTGGTTTTGCCGGACATTGCGGACACGATGACGATCACATCATAGCCCTTTGCCACCTCGACACCGACGCGTTTGGCGGCGCGTTTGATGCGGTCGAGTGTGGCGACCGAGGTGCCGCCGAATTTCATCACCAGAACTGGCATTGATCTTGTCCCTTACGTTCTGGCGGGGGTGATATGGGAAGGGGCGGTTGAGAGCAAGGTGTTGCGCCGCGGCTGCGCTGCGTCGCGACGCTTGGACCCTCCCTAGGATATTTGTGCCAAATGGAAGGTGGGATCAGTATGGGTGGGGTTGGCCTTCGAACGTCTCGAAGCAGCCCGTACTGGTGAGATCAAGCGCATCGAAGCGCTGGATCAGACCTGCGGCAGAGGCTTGCGGCGTTGTGGGGGCGCTGCCGCCGCCCATGTCCGTTGAGACCCAGCCGGGGTGGTAGATGCCCACAGAGATGCCAAGATCGTGCAGATCGGTGGCAAGGTTGCGGCCCAGATTAAGTGCAGCGGCTTTGGAGGCGCGGTAGATATAACTGCCCCCCGGCGCGCGTTCATGCGACGCCATTTGGGACGACATGATCGCGATTTTCGGCTGAGCGCTGCATTGCAGTTGCGGCAGCAGGGCCTGCACCGTCAGGAAAACGCCGGTGACATTGATCGCGAAACTCTGGGCCCAGAGATGGGGCGCGTAGCCACCCGCAAGGTTTTCGCCCTTGTCGAGGTACACGCCCGCATTGCACACCAGCAAGTCGATTGTCTTGCCGTCCAGCGCCTTGGCCAGCGCATCGACAGCGGCCGGATCGGCCACGTTAAGCGGCAGCAGGTCGCCGCTGGCGTTGCGTGCGGTGCCAAGGGCTGCGCGGCCTGCGGTTTTGTATTGGTGCAGCAGTTCAGCGCCTATGCCGCGATTGGCGCCGGTGATCAGGATCGACATATCAATTGGCCTTTCGGTTGGGTGTGAAAGGCAGCGGCACGACCGGCACGCCGTCTTGCAGCAGTTTGCGCGCCTCTTGGGCGTTGGCCTCGCCATAGATTGCGCGGTCGGGGGCGGTGCCCTCGTGGATCTCACGGGCCTCTGTCGCGAAGCCCTTGCCGACGTAGTCGGCATTCTCCTCGACATGTTTGCGCATCTGGGCCACGGCCTGTTCGGCGGGGCTAGCAGGTGCGGAGAGCGGGGCCTCAGTTGTCCGCGCAGAGCTGACGCGCGGGGCCATGATGTCTTTTTCGACCTTGCCCGAGCCGCATATCGCACAGGTGACGTGACCTTGGGATTTGAGCGTTTCAAAGGCATCACCAGAGGCAAACCAGCTTTCAAAGCGGTGGTCGTTGTCGCATTTCAGGGCAAATCGGATCATCGGGCCTCACACGCTGTGCTGGGCGATATGTAACCGTTTTGTAAGGGCGATCAAGCGTCTCAGAGCTTGAGGCGGCGCGGATCGAAGCCTTTGAGGATGGCGCGCAATTCCGGCTCGGCGATCTTTTCGGCAGCGCGTTTGAGCGGCAGCCATTTACGGCGTCGTTCGCTTTTTTCGGGATAGTCCGAAAACACCCGTTTTACTTTCAGCGGAAAGACCATCGCAAGGCAGGGCAGATCGGGTGCGCCTTCCATGTACTTGTTGTAAGAATAGACGCCGATGCACATGTCGTAGGGCTTGCCGCGCACGCCTGCTTCCTCGAAAGCCTCTTCGGCGGCGGATTGCGCGGGCGTCATGCCATCCATCGGCCAGCCTTTGGGCACAATCCAGCGTTTTGTGCCACGGCTCGTGATCAGCATGACCTGCACTTTATCCTGCACGATGCGATAGGGCAGGGCCGCAAATTGCGTGCGCACATCGCGTTTCGCGGCGTCGCCTAACGAGATCGGCCTTTGGTATGTGCGCAAGAGGGACATGGATTTCTTAATATTTGAATCTACTTTAATCGGTAATTGTGGCGGCAGGATACCGCTTTTGGCGGCGAATGCGACTGCAAACTGGCGTTTCACGCGAGTTTAACACAACAAACTGCGCTAAATGCGGTGCACTCCACCACATTTGGTTAACATGAGCCGACACGCAGGAGGCAATGATATGACAGGTTTGACACGGCGCTTCTTACTGGCCGCTTTTGGCGCGGGCTTTGCATCAGCGGGGTTTGCGGGGGCGCAGGACTTTCGGTTCCCGTCGATTGACGGGGGCGATCTGCGGCTGAGTGATTGGGCCGGACGACCGGTGTTGGTGGTGAACACGGCCTCGCTTTGTGGCTTTACCTATCAGTATGAGGGCTTGCAGGCGTTACAGGATCGCTATGCGGATCAAGGGCTTGTCGTGCTGGCCGTGCCATCGGGGGATTTCCGGCAAGAGCTGGGCAATGAGGCCGAGGTCAAGGAATTTTGCGAAATGACCTTTGGGCTGGAATTGCCGATGACAGAGATCACGTCAGTGCGTGGCGCGGGTGCGCATCCGTTTTACGCTTGGCTGCGCGAGGTCCATGGCTTCACACCGCGCTGGAACTTCAACAAGGTTTTGATCGGCGCGGACGGTCAGTTTATTGAGGCGTTTGGGTCAAATGTGCGGCCCAATGCGCCCAAACTGGTCAAGGCAATTGAGGGGCAGCTGACCTCTTGAGCCTGGACGCGCCGCTATTTCTGGGATCAGAGGTGTATCGCGGCTCAAGCTACGGGGACTGGCATCCGTTGCGAGTGCCGCGTGTGTCGACCGCAATGGATTTGAGCCGCGCACTGGGGTGGCTGCCGGACGCGCAATATGTGAACTCACCCCGTGCGAAGCCAAAGGCGCTGCATGTGTGGCATACGCCTGAATACATCGCGGCATTGCAGGCCGCAGAGGCGACGCAAGACATCTCGGACGAAGATCGTAATCGGTTTAGATTGGGCACGGTCTCGCACCCTGTCTATCCGGAGGTGTACAGGCGGCCCGCGACGGCGGCGGGGGCGGCTTTGCTGTCGGGCGAGTTGTTGCGCGAGGGCGGTGTGATTTATCACCCCGGTGGTGGGACGCACCACGGGATGCCGGATTACGCGAACGGTTTTTGCTACCTCAACGATCCGGTCTTGGCGATCCTGTCGCTCAAGCGCAATGGCGCGCGGCGGGTTGCATATGTCGATATTGATGCCCATCACGCCGACGGGGTGGAGTACGCCTTTGCGGACGATCCTGACACGCTGCTGATTTCGGTGCACGAAGAAGGGCGGTGGCCGCGGACTGGTGCGCTGACGGATCGCGGGGTGGGGCAGGTTTACAATCTACCGGTGCCGCGCGGTATGAACGATACCGAGATGGCGCTGGTCCGCGACCTGCTGATCCTGCCTTTGGTCGAGGCGTTTGCGCCCGATGCCATCGTGCTGCAATGCGGGGCGGACGCGGTCGAGGAGGACCCGCTGTCAAAACTGGAGTTGTCGAATAATGCGCATTGGGCGGTGGTGGCGGGGCTGAAAGCGCTGGGTGCGCTGCGTCTTCTGGTGCTGGGTGGCGGTGGGTACAATCCATGGAGCGTGGGCCGGCTTTGGACGGGTGTCTGGGGGGTGTTGAACGGATACGACGTGCCCGAGGTTTTGCCCCGCGAGGCACAGGACGTTTTGTCTGACTTGCGCTGGGATGGGGCGCGGCGCGGCAAGGATCGGCCAGATCATTGGGTGACGACCCTGCGGGATGCGCCGCGCGAAGGCGTGGTTCGGACGACGGTGCGTGACCGGGTCGACTGGTTACTGAGCACGCCGATATCGCGAGCAGGTTGACGGCGGTGTTCCCGTGTCGGGCATGACCTGGAACCTTTTGCCGTAAGGCCCTGGATCAGGTCTGGGGTGCGGCGTTCTCTTGGCTCAGATCGTTTCTCGGATCGTGTCGATCAACGGCTCCAGCGTACCTTCTTGAGCATGATAGCGTTGCGCGGCCTGGCCCATTTTCCGAAGCTTCGAGGTGTTGGGCAGCGCGATGAACGCACCTTTGAGAGCGTCTGCGTTGGGCAGGATTTCAGCTGCGCCCGCGTGTTGCAGCGCTCGAAAATGTGGCTCGAAGTTGTCGATGTGTGGACCGGTGAGCAGGGCCATGCCATGTGCGGCAGGCTCGAACGGGGTGTGCCCGCCGCGGGTGATCAGGGACCCGCCGACAAAGCAAAGGGCGGCGGTGTTGTACCAGTTCGGCATCTCTCCCATGGTATCAGCGAGCCAGATTTTCTTACTTTGATCAAAGGGATGGCCTGCGCTGCGCTGGGCAATGGGCAAGGCATGCCTTGACGCCGCTTCAATGATCGCAGGCGCGCGGCGCGGGTGGCGCGGGGCGATGATCAGGCGCAGCTTGGGGTTCAGTTTGGCGGCGGTGGCGAAGGCGGTGATGACCTCGGTATCCTCTCCGTCATGGGTGGAGGCGGCGAGGATGGTATGCGCGCGCTCGGTATCAAAGGGCGGCGTTCGGGGCGCCGTGTAGAAGAGTTTGAGGTTCAGTTCGGGCAACAGCTTGTCTTCGGGCAGGCCGAGGGCGCGAAACCGGTCGGCAGAGGCCGGGTCCTGCGGTGAAAGCGCAGTAATCGCTTGGGTCATCCGGTGGGCGAGTTTGGGCAGGTAGCGCCAGCGGCTCGCCGAGGTTTTTGACAGGCGCGCACCGGCGATGATTACGGGGATTCTGCGGGTGCGCGCGGCGAGGATCTTGTTGGGCCAAAACTCGTTTTCGATGATCAAGATCGCCGCAGGTGTGAGTTTGCGCAGAAAGGCATTTATAAGCCAGCGCAGGTCTATCGGCGCGTAGGTCACATGGCTGCGGGGCAGGTCCCAGCTGCGTGCAGCGGTCACTGCGCTGGGCGTGTTGACGGTGATCGCAAGGTAAAGCGCGGGGTCTTCGAGGAGCGCAACCAAGAGCGGTTTGGCAGACGTAATCTCACCATTGCTGGCGGCGTGGACCCAGATGGTTTTGTGATCGCCGGCATCGGGAAGGGTCGGGCGGATCGCTTCGGCCGTGCCGCCTGCGCGCCCAATGCGGTTGAGCCAAAGCAGCGGCGCGGCCAGGCTGATGAGGAGGCGGTAGACCCACATGCAACGGGCTTAGAGTGCGCGCGCCGGGCGCTCAAGAGGGGAAATCATTCAAGCGCTGCGATGATCGCGTCGAGGCCATCGGTGAGCGCAGCGGGACCGGGTTGCAGGATGAGAGGCGATTTGATCTCGGTGATGCGGCCCGCCCGGATGGCAGGGATTTGGTCCCAGCCGGCGCGCGCGGCGATCTTTTCGGGGCGCACTTTCTTGCCGCACCAGGAGGCGAGGATCACGTCCGGTTTTGCATCGATCACCTGATCGGATGTGACGATCCGGTCTTGAGCAGCCTTTTGACAAGCCAGATGGGGGAACACGTCCCGCCCGCCTGCAATCTCGATCAGTTCCGACACCCAATAGATGCCGGAAATCATCGGGTCGTCCCATTCCTCGAAGTAGACAGTGGGTTTGGCTTTGCCGTCGGTCTTGGCGGTGATGGTGGCAAGACGGTCCTCGTAGCTTTGGGCGAGGCTTTCGGCACGTTCCGGCACGCCGGTCAGCGCGCCCAGCGACCGGATCATCGCGAGGATGCCCGCGATGTCGCGTTGGTTATAGCCGACCACGGTGACGCCCTGGCGCAGCAGATCAGCGGCGATGTCAGCTTGCAGGTCTGAGAATGTGAGGACCAGATCAGGCTCTAGCGCCATGATCTTTGGGATATCGGCAGAGGTAAATGCGGATACGCGCGGCTTTTCAGAGCGCACACCTTTGGGCCGCACGGCGTAGCCCGACACGCCGACAATGCGGTCCTGCTGGCCGAGCAGGTAGAGCGTTTCGACCGTTTCCTCGGTCAGGCAGATGATCCGGTTTGCGGGAAAGCTGCGCATGGCATGACCTATTGCGGTACAGAAAATCCGTAGTGTTTACAGCACTCTATCAAAGCTGCGTACATCGGTTTGTAGGCCGGATGATCCGAGCCAAGGTTGTTAAGCTGCCAGAAATCCCGGGTCACGTCATAAAGCTGGGTGCTGCCGTCTTCGTAGCGGATGAAGCGGTAATCGCCTTTGCGGATCGCGGCGCTGTCATGGTGGAATGTCGGTACGGCGCGGTCGGGGTCGGTGTTGCCTTTGAGGTAGGGCGCCAACGACCGGCCCACACAATCCTCGGGCGGTGGCAGGCCGGTGAAATCAAGCACGGTGGGGCCCACATCAAGCAACGCAACCGGGTCGTGGATGTCCTGACGGGTAGGATTGTCCGGGTCGAAAATGACCATCGGCACCGAGGCCACCTGCTCGAACAATGTGGTCTTGCGGTACAGATTCCGATTGCCCAGATGGAAGCCGTGATCGGCCAGCAGAACGACAATGGTGTTCTTGGCATGGGATGAGGCTTGCAGCGCATCCCAAACCCGTCCGAGGTGGTGATCGCCATGGCTGAAGGCGGAATAATAGTTGCGCACGCTGGCGCGCCACCATTTCAGATCGCCGGCCTTCAGGTATTCGTTTTCCGGCATGATCGCGTCCGAGAAGGCATTGTAATCAAAGCCGTCTGCCCATTCCTCGGGAGGCGTGAAATTGTCCTCGTCGTACATCTCTTTGAAGCGCAGGGGCGTGTAGTGAGGGCCGTGGGGGCTGTAAAATCCGACCTCGCGGTAGAAAGGCGCGTCCTGGTCGTAGGTGTCGAAAAACTCCATCGCGGAGGTGCTGGACGCGTGGTCGTAGAATTCGACATCGTCCTTGGGATCGACGCTGGCCCAGCCGCCGCGATTGCCGCCAAAGCGCTTCTTTTCCGATACCGGCGGGAAATGCATGTCCGAGCGCATCCGTTTTTGGTTATCCGAGTAGATGACCTTGTGATACGGACGGCGCAGCGGCCGGTAGCGGTGATGCACCTTACCGCCGGACGAACAGAAAAACCCGTTTTCTTTCAGCTTGTAAGACCAGATGCCCGTCGGCTCGATCCGGTCGAAGATATCGACACTGTTGTCGAAGATACCCAACTGGTGCGGCGTCTTGGCAGACATGAAGCTGGCGCGCGATGGCCCGCAAACCGGGGCCTGACAATAGGCCGAGTGAAACACCGTCGACTGGGCGCAGAGACGGTCCAGATTGGGGGTCTGAAGTGGTTCTTTGAAGGCAGTTTTGTAGGGCCAGGGCGCGGTCGCATCGTCGAGTGAAATCAAAACGACGTTCTTTTGTCCTGCGGTCATAAAACGATCCTCAATACCGCACGGATTGTGTTTTTTGGCCTGTGCGTGCTCGCGTTGGTAGCGCGGTTCCGCCTTTGGTCTCAATGGCTATTTTTTGGGGAGGGCCGGTGCGGTTCAGCCGGGCACAGGCCAGGTGCGCCTTGCGACCAGGATCGCCCAGACAAGGATGCTGGCGGAGACCAGTTCGACGGATTCCTCCAGTGCGGACACGCGGCGTCCCGGTATCAGATCAAGCAGGACCGCAGTTGCGACAAGGGTCACATGCAGCAAAAGCGCAAAGTGAAACGGGTCTTTTGCAAAGCGGTCGATGCGGTGGCGTGCCTGATACAGAACGACGCCCGCCGTGACGGTAGCCAAAAGCAGGCAAAGGCCAAGGATCATGGAGGTCGCATCGCCTTTCATCAGTTGTCTCAGCAGAATGATCGCGATGTCATGTCCGCCATCAAGCTGTCCGCCCCCTTCAAGCGCGGGCATTTCAATATCAAAGATGCGCGCGCCAAAGCTGACTTCGCTGAGAAACAGAAGAAGCGACCAGAGGGCAGCACCGAGGATCAACTGGAAATCGAACCGATTGATCCGTCTTTTCGAGAAGAACGTGCGCAGGCCCAAAAGCGTCGCGAAGAGGAACAGTGCCGCCGATGTCGTCTCAACCGGGCCATCCTCGCCCAGGATCGACGGACGGATCAGCGTTGCATAGAAAACCAGGCAGATCAGAAAAGCCGTTGTGATCACCAATCCAAGCGCAGGACGCGAGGATTTCCGCCCCGCTGTGATCCGCGAGAGCCGTGTTGTCATACTTCTGTTGCGTTCGCGTGTTTCCATCAAACCACCTAAGTGTGATCCGACGACTATACCGGTCTGTGCGGAACCTTAAACTTGGACACATTCATCGTGGCTGGTTTGAGCGATTAGTCGCCCTTTCTTCGATCATCGGAAATGCTTGTTGCCCCTGCAAACTGGTGCGGGGAACCCAATCACAGTGCCGGTTCTGTCGGCTTAGGCTTGTGTGGCGGCGGTCTGGGCGATTTCGGCGAGATCACTACGCCCTTCGTCGCCCACGATCACAAAATTGGCGTTGCCTGCGCCCCAGCTGACCATGTCGAAAGCGTTGATCGTTTGCTGGCCAAATCCGTCACGCGGCGTGTCTGTCTGGATCTGGCACAGGGCGACGACATTGCCTGCGGGGTCCAGATACATCAGTTGCGCCACGGGTTTTCCGGCAGCCACAAGCAGGCGCGCGCCTTGAAAGCTGAGCCCGTGAGCGGACAGATCGGGGATGCGCACGTCAGAGCCGATCGTGTTGGTCAGCCAGGTCTGAATATGGTCCGCCTCATCCGCGCGCACCTCGACAAGATGGCGGGTTTGTTCTGCGTAAACACGGTGATAATCGGCAATATCAGAAAGCCAACCAGGGGCTGCGGCGACTTGGGTGCCTTGTGACGCGCCTGTGAAGTACCCGGCAGTGCCACCGATCAGCAATGCGATAGAGGCCGCAACCGCCGTCAGCCAGCCGCGCGCCGATTGTGCGGTGGACAAATTGGCAGCCGCTGGCGTTTCGGGCACATTCTGGATGGCTGATACCAGATCAAGCGGAACCGGTTCGGACAGCATCGCGTCAAATTCATCTTGCGCCAGCACATCCGCAGCCATCAGCGCTTCAAGCTCGGCCTGAAGCGCCGGATCGCTAGAAAGCGCCGCCTCGATCTGTTGCGTTTCCTTCTGGGACAATTCACCGTCCAGGAAAGCGCTCAGCTTTTCCGCATACTCGTTCACGTCTCTGCTCCCTGCGGGTCCGCGATGACCTTGGCCAGCGCCTTACGGGCGCGGTGGACCCGGCTCATCACAGTGCCGATTGGAATATTAAACAACTCTGCCGCTTCGCCGTAACTGTAGCCCTCGACCGAGACGGTCAACAAAACCGAGGATAATTCTTCGGGCAGCGCCCCGATATGACCACGATGCTGCGTGGCGGCTATGCGTTGCGCTCCTGTCTCATGGGTCACCAATTCGGCGGTTTCATCGGCGGGCACGGTGCCCTGGCCGATGCGCACGGTGCGTTTGCGGATCTCGCTGATCCACAGGTTGCGCGTGATACGGAACATCCAACGATCCAGCGGTTGCGCAGGATCCCATTGATCAGAACGCGAGAGCGCCCGCAGACAGGCATCCTGCACCAGATCATCAGCTTCGGGGACAGATCGTGTCAAGGAACGCGCGAACCGCCGCAGCCGGGGCAGCAGCGGGATCAACTCGCGTTTGAGGTCTGTCGACACGTCACTCATCCGAAAACCTGCGTTACCTATCTGGATGTTGTGCGGACTTACTGCACTGACCTGATACGGTATGCAATCGGGACTTGTCGAATATGGGCGTATTATCGCCACGGTCATAACGCGCTCCTGCGGGCTTGTTTCATAAGGCTTACGCGCGGGGTGCAAAAAAAATTCAGTTTTTTTTCGAAAGGCGGGAATAACCGTGGATGCCGGTGCGTAAAGGTCAGCAGTTGCAGCAGATGCAGCGCCAGTATTGATACCACCAAGATTGAAACAACGCTGAATTAGGACCTGACATTATGACACGCACATTGATTACAGCTCTTGCGGCTTTCCTTGCCCTGGGCACCACTGCTTCCGCACAAACACTGACGGCCGTGAAATCCGACATCGGCGAAGTTGTTGCCGCCGCCAAAACCGGCATGACGCTTTACACCTTCCGCAACGACAGCGCGAACACCTCCAACTGCTATAACGACTGCGCCGACGCATGGCCGCCGTTTACCGCAGGGGCCTCTGCCAAAGCCGACGGCGCGCTGGGCATTATCGACCGCAAAGACGGCACCCGCCAGTGGGCGTTGAACGGCAAGCCGCTTTATTTCTGGGTTGGCGACGCGGCACGCGGTGACGTGAACGGCGAAGGCGTTGGCGGTGTCTGGGACGCCGTCCGCAACTAAGCGGGGCCGGAACGGATGACACGTTTTCTTATCGTATTGCTCGGGGTAGCGGCGATTGCCGCCTGTGAGCCACAAGGTGCCAATTACGGCGCGACTGACAACTCATATGGGTCTGCCAGTTACTAAAAGGGGCGTCATTTTTCATATTGCCCAACGGTCGCAGAGCAATCTGCGGCCGTTATTTTTTTTGAGATGGTGGGGAGGGAATGTGTGGAGGCGAGTACCGGATTGTCCAGTGGTGGCATAAAGCCTTTGTTCTTAAATAAAAAAATGAAAGCCATACAGTCATTCGTATAGTCCAATTGGGTGAGTGGAAGTTAACGCAATATTGCAACTTCAGGGTCGTATGTCATGCCTCTAATCGACCCGTCCCTGATCCGCTCCACCGCTTCGTCAATTGCAAACAAAGGCACCAAGAACCATTCCCGTGGTGTGACAGGGTGACCAAAGCGATCCATGATTTCAATATCCAGTCTTGCAGCCTCAAAGATGCGGTGCAGCAGGTTCTCCAACTTCACACGGTTGATGTTGTAAAGCTCGTAGGTCGTCACGACCTCCACATCGGCCATCAGGAATGTTGGGTCCAGTTTGGCGTTTGCGATCCGCTTCTGGACGCTGCCACCTGTAACGCCGATCTTGTGCAGAAGATCACGGTTCTGGGCAACGCTGGGTAGGTCTGACTTACTACGCAAGACATAGATGATGCCGCTGGCCTCATCGCCCTCTACTGTCATATCAGTGAACAGTGGGCCTGCGGTTGGGTCACTAATTGTTCGGCTGCTCTTGTCTTTGGACATCGCCCTGTGCAGGGATCGCATCAGCAAATTGCTTTCGGTGCCGTTATCAAACACCACACGAAGCCGCGCATCCCAGTCGCCGTAGTCTTGTTTGAACTGCTTACCTACCTCCGCAACGTAGGCTTTCTGACCCGACAAGATGTAAAAGCGGCCAGCTTCAATCTCTGCACTTGTCTCAGGTGGTCGTGTTGTTCTTAGCCCAGCACCCAGATCAGATTGGACTTGTTTGAACAACGGCTTGAACTTGTCGAAGTCTTCACATCGATCACGGTTTGCGATTTCTTCTGCTGCCCTCTTTTCTGCGGCGGGCCGAACGTGGCGCAATTCGGTTATGTCAGCGGCTTCATCCTCTAGGTCTTCGAGGTCTGATGCTAGGGCATCCAGATCAACTTCCTCATCATCCTGATCATCAGAAACACCAGCGCCTGTAAGCAGCCTCTGATGGTCGATTGGACCCAGTAATTCGGCATACTCAGCATGACCTGCCAAGCGCCCCAGACGGACAGCGTACAGGCGTTCGAAGATATCATGCTCAGCACCATGGCGTGGCGGATATCCTTCCTTTTCAACGAAGCGTTGGATGTCCTCAAACCCAGCAATGATCCGCTCTTCTAACGCTGACCGCTGCACAGGTTTCTGTTCGACATCAAACTCGGCCAGATCATCGGCGAGTGCATCTAAGTCATCACTCATAGCGCCCCTCCTTACGGAAACGCATGAATGCAGTCGCACCTTCGGCCATGAGGCGTTCGTACGGATCAGTTGCAGTGACAGATGGGGAACGGCCACTGTCCTTCTTGAACTGGCTGGCCCGTTTCGCCCATGTCACAGCCTCATCAGGCGTGATGGGGTTGCGCTTGGCCGCAATGACGGTCTCTACCTGCTTCAGTCTGTCATGGTCCATGGACTTGGCAAGGATAGAATAGGCTTCGCCAAATGGGTTGATCGAGTCGATGAGATCGATGTCCAAATCACGTACCGATACAAACTTGCGCACACCGTCGATCAGCGCCGTATTTGCCTTCGGTTCTCGATCATCTTTGTCACCACCAAAGACCTCAGTCTTGGCTTGTTGCGTCAGGTTCAAGGCTGCCACAGCGCGTTGCCGCACGGCCTCAACGTCGTTGTCCTCCAGTTCGGGGTACCGATCCTTGATGATCTTCCCCATGCGGATGACGGTGTTTTCTTCAGGGATCATCTCTTTATCGAACAGCCCACGTTCGATCACAGGTTTATCCTGAACAAACGCCGTGATGACTTCGTTGATATCTTCCTGACAAATGCGTTCGGCTTCTTCTGATTTTGGTTCGACCAGTCCCTTGATCTCAACATGGAAGTGGCCGCTCTCTTCGTTAAAGCCGACATTGCATTTGTCAGGGTTGTAGCCACCAGTGCCGTAGTCGAACCCTTCGGCCTCAGTCACGGCTGTGACCTTCGGCGTAAAGTTGAAACGCGGAACAAGAACCTGCTCCATCAACAAGCTGGCTGCGATGGCTTTCAGGGTATCATTGATGGCTTCGGTTACCGCACCCTCAGATGCGTCAGGTTCAGCAATGAGGTTTGTGAAACGGGCATGTGTCTTGCCTTCAGCATCACGTGTTGCACGGCCAATGATCTGGACGATCTCAGTTAGGCTGGCACGATAACCAACGGTCAAAGCGTGTTCACACCAAATCCAATCAAAACCCTCTTTGGCCATGCCCAACGCGATGATGATATCCACATGATCACGGTTATTCTTGTGTGTGGGGTCTTTCAGAGCGGCTGAAACACGTTCACGTTTTACTGGATCGTCCTCAACAAGATCAGCGATCTTCACGATCTGACCCGTTGGTGTTTTCACCAGATGAAAGCCCGTCACGGGATCAGTTGACTGCCACTCTCCCAACGCATCGACGATGTGATCGACCTCTTTGTGTTTGTCCCCTGTGCTTTCACGGGCATTCACGTTGGGGATGTGCAGGATTGTCTTCTCAGCAGGGTTTAGCACACTCAGGATTTCGTCAGCGTATGACCCCGTGTAGAAGAAGTATCCGATATCCAACGTCTTCAGGTGTTCATAGCCGTTCAACTGCTCGTAGTAGGTGTATGTGACCGTATCAAACTTCTTCTCATCCTCAGGGGCCATCACGGCCTCTGCGTCGCCCCTGAAGTAGCTTCCTGTCATCGCCACGACATTCACCTTGTCACGGGCAATCAGACGCCCCAGATGCGCTCCCAGCTTGTTGTCGGGGTTGGCACTGACATGGTGGAACTCATCGATGGCAATTAGTCTGTCGTCAAAGACATCGATCCCGAACTTGTCTATGGCAAATCGGAAGGTAGCGTGAGTACAGACCAACACTCTGTCATCGCTTTCAAGAAACCGACCAACGGCCCCGACTTTGCCATCATCACCACCTGGCACATTGCATAGGTTCCACTGCGGTGGGACGGTCCAGTCGTATTCGAAGCCGTACTTGGACAGTGGTTCATCATTGAAGCTTGAGCCGATTGCTTTCTCAGGCACCACCACGATGGCCTGCTTCAGACCCTGATTGTGCAACTTGTCCAATGCAATGAACATCAATGCCCGTGACTTACCAGAGGCAGGGGGCGACTTGATCAGCAGGTATTGCTCACCACGTCGCTCATAAGCCCGCTCTTGCATGGCCCGCATTCCCAACTCGTTGGACATGGTAGAGGACCCGTTCTGGGCGTAGTTGACGGTGACGGAGGGAATGGATTTGGTCATTGCGATGACTCCTTTTTTCCGTGTGCGATGAACTGAGGAAGAATTTTTGCCACCGCATCAATCTCCTCGCTGAACCGCCCTATCGCTTGTGTCATCGCCAGAGCAATGCTCTCATGATCATGAATATCACTTACGACCGCAGACACCTTTTTCTGAAACTTTGAATATTGCTTACCTTCTTTGGTAGCGCCTGCTTGGAACCCAATTTTCAGAGTTGGATCTTGTTTCCTTGTGTTGGCAATCGCCTCAATCAGGTTTGTACGGAAAGCATGATCACTGAGTGGCCCCACCTCTGCATACAGCGTGATCTGTCCCTTTTTGCCATCGGTATGAGGCGTCAATCGCAACCACGTTATCAACGGAAAACCTGCCCACCAGTTCTCCACGCCGTGCCACCAATGTGTGTCACCACCAAACGCATCGAACCATCGCTTTGGTAGAAAACTAATCGCAGCATTATCAACGCCGTTAAAAACCAGCGTCTGATTACCAAGACGAAACTCTTGCGGATACTCAGGCGGTACGTCGCCAAGAAAGGTCTCGCAAGCAAACCCAAACTCAGTCGTCTTGCCCTGTTCAATAACATAATCAAGCACACGCTTGTGGTCGCGGTATAGCTCTCTAGCCAGCTTCTCCATTTCCCTTTCAGTCTCACTCATACCTGTCGCCTCTTCAATCACTTCTAGATAATGCCGAATGAACGTCTCGATCTGAGGTGCCAGCACTTGGCCTGAACCGAACGCGCATTGTGAAATCAGTCCGCAAACATCACCGTATTGGGTTGGTGTATATCGTGGGTCATCGGGTTCTTCATCGGCCAACGACAAAAAAATGCCCCGCGCGTGAAAGATGGTTTTGTTGTCTAAAAATGTCTTCTCAACGAGGTCCATATATCGCGTCAGTTGGTCGCTATGCTGGCCGCTATAGAACTTGTTCTCAATCACAAATACCCATCCGTTTGCAGGGCTGATCACCAGTAGGTCAATGTGCCGCCACTCACGACGCACCTCTGCGTCCATCAAATCTGCTTGCGCGATCTCAAGCGCACGAGGTGTTTGTTGTCCATCGCTTCCACGCAATGCTTCTGACAGGAAGGCTCGTAAGAAACGGTCACCCAAACCATGGGTCTGTTGAGGGTCCAACAGCCATCCCAAGATCGCGGAGTGGCGAATTTCCATGTGCGCCATGCCCATCGTCTTGATAGGGTTGAACCGCGCAACATGCGCCCTGATTTCATCTAAGCTCGTGTTGTTAATGAACAGGCTTTCAAAGTCTTGCATCGTTGGGACTGTCTGGGTCATGTCGATACCTGCGTCGTCATCTTCGTGTACATCTCAAACAGCTTTTCCAGCCGTTCGGTATCATTCTTGAAACGGCGGCCCATGTAGATGCGTTCGATTACCGTGTCATTCGCCTCATGGGCAGCACGGAGGTTGTCGGGCATGGCGTCGGGTTTGTAGAGGTCTGCGATGGTGGCGGGGAAATGCGCTTCACGGGCAAGAAGGATGTCCTCGGCGCAGCGGGTCAGGTCGGCCTTGTTCTTTTCAGTGAGCTTGGGGACGGGGAATGTGTTCCAACCGAGGGTAGTTGAATATCTATATCTGGTCTCCAGCTTTCCACACACAGCAGCAATCCAGACTAGGTGTATTCTTGCAGCTACTAGGCTTGTGCACCAGAGTGGCTGGGACAAGAAGCCATATGCAAGGTTTGAAATAATCGCACCTTGTGGTGCTAAGCCGACAGGAAGGTAGTGACGACTTTCCGACGACACACTTGGAACGATTTGAACCGTCTCGCTACCGTCTTGCCGTACTTGTTGAAAAAGGTGTGGCGTGGAAGCGCCAGCCTTTGTCATTGGCTTGGTGCTATTCCTCCGCATCTCAGCAACCGCTACAAGCCTGTCCGCGACAAACTTGTTTTGCAGAGCGGTTTTGATGTTGATGTCGTCAAACCAGAGGCAATACCTTAGCTTACCTTTGATGAACTCGTCCGACCCTAGATATGGTCGAACCACGTCATTGCCATTCGCTAATTCAGCGCGGACTCTCCGTGCATCATTCAGGCTTAGGCTTAGGTGCTTTCCATCAACAGGTTTACTCCCATTGACTAACTTTGGAACATCGGAAATCGGGTCGGTCGACGCCTTAACGACGATATTCTTAAAGTTCGTGAGATAGGGGTTAATGTTTGATACTTCACGCACCGACGGTAACCCGTCATCCTCAATCTCGTAGAGCTTAGCTGAACTACTTCCAGACTTTGACAAGCCGACAACGACGACAGTTACGCCTGCTCCTTTTTGCGCGAGGTTTGACCACTTAAAAGAGGTGTGAGCAAAACTTATCCGCAGCCCTTCTCTTAGTATTAGGGGCCAAAGTCTTGCAACTTGCTCTCCTTGGCACACTGAATTGGTTGAAACCAATGCAGATGCACAATTGGTATATCGTGCATACTCAACGCATTTGAGGAACCATCCGCAAACGTAGTCCAATGATTTCCAAGCGGTGGTTATGCCATCGAACAGGCCAGCCATATCTGATTTCTGCTGTGGCGATTGTTCTGTGCCGCCCTTATAGGGAGGGTTGCCGCAGATATAAGTCTCGCCACCTTCGTTATCAAAGTCTATTTCAGCTTGATCTAATGGCGTCTCAAAGAGATCATTCGACTTGATCTTCACGCCTGATCCCGTCGGCGGGCAAATGCTCAGCCAATCCAGCCGCAGCGCGTTCCCACAGGTGATCCAGTTCTTCTGATCCAGTGGTAGGAACTCCGCCAGTGCATCCTTCTGACCGCGATAGGTCACGTCACACTGGTATTCGGCGATGATCAGGGCCAGACGGGCGATCTCAGCCGAAAAATCGCGCAGTTCGATCCCACGGAAGTTCTGAATCCTGATCTCTGATCGGTTGAACTCTTCCCCACGGCGTTTGTTGATCTCAAATTCGATCTCACGCATCTGCTTGTAGGCGATGACAAGAAAGTTGCCCGAACCACAGGCGGGGTCGAACACACGAATGTTGGACATCCGTTTACGCAGGTTCAGCAGTTTCTGTTTGTTGTCACCAGTGCGATCCAGATGATCCCGTAAGTCATCAAGAAACAGCGGGTTCAGCACCTTCAGGATATTCGGCACAGAGGTGTAGTGCATCCCTAAGGCGCTGCGTTCATCCTCATCCGCTACGGCTTGGATCATCGACCCGAAGATGTCTGGGTTGATCTTCTTCCAGTTCAGGTTGCCGATGTGTGTGAGGTAGCGTTGTGCGATGCGGCTGAACTGTGGCACGTCTGTGCGGCCAGAGAACAGGCCGCCGTTCACATAGGGGAACACGTCTGCCCAACGGGGCAAGTTCGCCGCTGCACGGTCCTTGATGGGCGTGTCCATGGCACGGAAGAGTTCGCTGATCACCTCATGGGTGTTGGACCCGTCCGCATTCGCCATTTGCTCGACGGTATCAGTGAACAGCCCTTCGCCATTCAAGATGTCGGTATCTTCAGCGAAGAACAGGAAGATAAGACGCGCCATGAAGTGGTTCATGTCCGCACTGCGTTCAGGTGTTCCCCATTCGGGGTTGTCGGCTCTGAGCGTCGTGTAGAGCTTGTTCAGACGCAGGGTAGCCCGTACGTCGAACTCAGACTCCGATAGCTGCTTGGTCTTGCTGAGACCAGCCAGCGGCCAGAAGAATACGAAATGGTTAGGGAAGTCGTCGTAGGTGCATGTAACAGTCTCACCCGTCGATAGGTCTTCGGCCTCAAAGACCTCACCATCTGTAGCCAGTAGGAAACGCACCTTGTTGCGCTTTGTCTCAGTTGCCTTGCTGTCCCTTAGGGCTGTCAGGGTGTTGGGAACCTGACCCGCTTCGCAGGTCTTGAGGTGGATATGGTTGGCCTGAAGAACGCCATCGATGTCGGATTTGTTCGACGCACCATTGCGCAGCTTCTTGATCGTCGTTGTCTTGTTCCCGAAGGCTTCGAGGAAGTGGAACGGAAACTCCGCCGCATCAAAGGGTTGTTCGGCAAGATCGGTAATCGCCTGTTCGATCTCAACAGCGTTCATCAGGAATGATCCAAGATGCCGCTGACCATGGCGTCGTAACGGGACGGATCAAAGCCACTGCCCGCCGTTTCAAGCACCCGTGCTGTTTCCAGTCGCAGCACTTCGACGACAGCCGTACGAACGGCCTCTGGCTTTGGACGGGTGCCGATGTGTTGAATCATCCGCTCTATATGTTCGACTACGATACCAAGGCGGTCAAAATCAGTTTGCGTCGGGGCAGTCATAATCTTGCCCTCAATAATCGCGGAGACAGACAGACCGTAAGCTGCGGCGATGTCCACCAATTGTTGAGCATAAACTTTGGTCTCGTTGTTTTCCCAACGCCACAGAGATGTCTTGGGAACCCCAAGCAATTTTGCAGCCTGTCCAAGAGACAAGTCTTTAGTTTCACGGGCATCCTGAAGGATTGCCCCGAAGGTATGTGCGCCATCTGTTTTCATGTCCTGCTTATTCCACATCGTGGAACATGATGGAAAGATTTAACTGATTATCAGTATCTCATTATTGCGAATCGTTCCGTAAAATGGAATATAGAACTAATGAAATTGTCAGAATACCTTCATCACAATAACCTATCACTGGGTGAACTGGCTAAACGATGCGGAACAAGTGCCAGCACGATTCTCCGAATGAAGGAAGCCAAGGTCGCCCCAAGCAAACGGGTTGCAGAGGCTCTGTGGCGGGCCACCGATGGTCAGGTGACCCCAAACGACCTGTTCGAACTGCATTATGCGGATGGGAAATGCACCTGCCAGCATAGTGGCGGCAGGACTTAAAAAAGGAGCGCAGCTTTGCCGACGACGACCAACGAAACTAACCCTGGCATGATTATCATTTCATTGGCGGCCATCGCTGTTGGCGGTTACTTTGGTTACGCCACAGCATTCCCAAGTGATCGCAAACAGGTACGTTCATGCATCTCTAGCATGATGGAGTCATCACGGGGTCAGGTCGGTTATGGTGATCTACGTCGAGCATTACAGGAACTTGATGCGTCAGAGACTGTTGTTGTCGAAAACGAAACACGGCGCAGTTTCGGTAACAGCACGATGGTGACACTTCAGTACAATGTCGATGGTCGGTCAACGCGAACTGTATGTGCCGAATAATAACCGTAACAAGCACATACCATCGAGTAGCATATGATGTCGCCGACAGCGCCCATATCCTGACATAGGGTGGTTGCATGACTGCTTTATTGACGAGACGCTGCATTATTCTGGAGAACCATTCATGAAGAACAAAAAACCACTATTCGTGTTGGTCGCTTCCGCCGCGTTGTCCTATGCCAGTCTCGCTCATGCACAAAGCCCCGACGGTCTCTATCAACCGTCGGGGCAATCATGGACTTGCTTGCCTGAGCAGATCGGCATGGATGGCGGTGCGCTGTCGGTCGAGGGCGATATCTTCAATGGCGTCGAAAACCGCTGTCAGCTAACCAACCCACGACCCAGTGGAGCTGGTACGACTTTCACGGCGATCTGTTCGGCTGAGGGTGAGGAGTCACGTGAAGACCTGACCCTTACGCCCACGGCAAACGGCATAAGCCTACGACGCGATGGGACCACGTTCTACTGGGAGCGATGTGGCGAATTGCAGGACGCAACAGAGGGTCAGGCAGGGTCTGCACAGCAGGGTAATACTGATCGTTGGAGCTACGGCAACCGTGCTGCATTCATCAGCACTGGCGACGATTACTTTGAGCTTTCCTGCGATACGTTCAACGCATCTTCAACCTATCCCACAGCACGTCTGATGGCCTCATGCCCACTTTGCTTTCCGATGGAGACATCCAACTACACTTTGCAGATCGACGGTCAGTTCAGTCGGGAATACGAGTTTGAACGGGTCAGCAACGCTGAGGGATCAGTATCGGGCTTGGACTATTACCCCGACTGGAACGAAGGCTTGGTGTCTGCCCTGATGGCAGGCTCTGTCCTTGATGTTCTTGAGCAAGGCAACGTGATTGCATCGTTCCCATTGGCGGGGTCCAGTCGGGCAATTGTTCAGCTTCGCCAATTATGCAACTGAACCACACACTTGGTGTCACTCATAACCGTGGATGAGAAGATCGCGATCTTTGAGCGCCTACTTCATCGCAATTTCATCAGGGGTGAATTAGGCATTCGTCCAATCAACATCCCCAAGATGTACAAACAGCAAGCCCGCTCTGTAATCCAGAAGCGGTATGATGAGATCATCGTGCTTTTCGTTGATGACACATTCTCGGTCATCGACTGGCCACCCAGCATGGCAGCTAAACGCTGTGTGGCCATGCAAGCCTATCAACAGTGCGTTGTCCGATGCGAAGCGCAGACTGGGCATACCAATCCCCGCACGAGCGTTCCTGACCTCACCGCGCTCATCAATCAATACGCTGACCAGACCGCGAAGACATCATGCATCCTCAGCTTCGGGTAGGCTGTTCCACCACTGTTCTACAGCTTCATCCAGCAGAGCGCCAAGTGGGATGCGCGACGTTTCTTTGACATCTCTCAGGCGCTCATACGTCACCTTCTTTACTGCACGAATTGTAACCTGTTTGCGATCTGACATGAGTTGATCCTCCTACTCGTATTTATGCTTTGCAGGTCAAATGCATCACACCCGAGGTAAAATTTTCGAACGCTTTCAGCCCCTTAGACAGTCTCGGTGAGAAATAGGTGAAGCCTCAAAATTTTTGCCACTAAATACTTCGACGCAGATGCACTGCAAATGCACTCCGTGATCACAAAGTGGCCAGTTGATCCGTTCACGTCCGCAACCGTAGGAAAGCATAACTGAAGAACAGCGCCTTGAAAGACTGCGACTTTGCAGTGCAACGACTGCGGTCAAGATGACGACGTTCGGGGCGAACAGCCTTTAGGTATTCATCTAATAGTTAAGGTTTTACATATGGTGAGAACATGATCTCGCAGACAGTCCGAAAGAAGATTTGTGATGATCAGATCATTCTGTACCTTAGGGCCAGCACTGAACCTCAAGCTACCGCTAGTTTCCCAGATCAAGTTGATACCATCAGGTCTATCTATCCTGAATTTAGTATTGCTCGATCCACGATTATTGAAATCTCTGAGGTCATGTCTGGGCTAGCAGATGCTGAAATTCGGTTAGTCACTGGATTGGGCAAAGCCCTTCATCAACTCGAATTTCATTCGGATTCAATTCTCTTGGTATCCAAAGCTAACCGCTTAGCTCGTCGGGCTGATGTGTTCGAACTGATTCAGTCAACGGGCTTGGGAAACCGCATTTATGACGCGACAACTGGCTTATGTTTGAACGACATGATCAAGCTTGGCTCACACATCTCCATTGAGAAACAGATTAATGGGCAGTTAGCCAAGGGTGCAAAAGCAATAGCCCGACTCATGCGAGATGGTGGCAGTATGGGGTACGATGGTATCGCACAGCATTCGGCTGAGGGATCAGAAAAGAAAAGACGGTTAGCTCAAGAACGAAAAGCTCAGGTTTTCTCGGTCATATCACAGGTAACAATCCACGCCCGTGGTAAGACGCCCACTCACAAAGAGATTTGTACTGAACTGGGTCACCAAGGCGTCCACACAGGTCAAAGGCGACCTTTTACGCCCAGTCGGCTTGCACATCTTAAAAAGAATGACCGTGAAAGCTGGGACTATGCGTTTGACAGCTACCATCGCCCACGACGCAACATCAGAGATTCTGTGATCGCAGCACAAACCAAACACGTAAAGCGACGCAGTCATAAAAGCCATGTAAGGCTGTTTCTGAGTGTCATGACACACAAGCCAACATGGCTAACCCGAGCTAACCCAAGAGCGCACTGTCACCAAACGTCCCTGCTCCATCGCCCCAGAAAGATGCACAGCATGACAGGGTGTCACGATGGATGTCGTGGGCCACCTGATGCTCCCAGCACTACCTGTGCCGCACACATGCAATTCTGGATGTCCATGTGTTGAGCGAGGGTAAATACATATGCATTGCAATGGAGGACGACGATATGGATGCTTTGAACAAGTGCGGCACAGATCAGGAAGAAGACACCGAACAGGGCCTCGCGTTCCTTGAGCGTGTCGGTGATGATGATCTTCTGAAGTTTCTGCGGCGACTTCCTATGGTGGCAAGTAATGCAGAAGGTCCCCTCACTCTGTCTGATTTCATCTATGAGATGAGGCTATGGCCTTTTGTCAAAGAAGCATGGGCTGAAGTTGAAGGCAGTGCGGGGGTTGCGGGTCGTATCATCCAGATCAACAGGGTCTACAAGCTGGCAGCAGAACGTATGCGTCGGCTGACGGGAGAGCGGCGTCGGGTGGATCGTGTTATTGACGTACCTACGTTCCTGCAAGTCTACATGTCTGACGGACAACACGGCGTATAGGGTTTTTGCTATAGCTCAAATTCCACTAGGGCGTGTCCGTAAAGCTATAGTGTAGCGGACACCGCACACTCGTGTTGCAACCTGTCCGTAGAGGTTGATTCCCGCATACGGACACCGATATATACGGACAGGAATCATACGGACACAAGGGGATGCTTTGACAACGATATTCTATGCACGTGTATCTACACGAGATCAGACGCTGGATCATCAAGTCACTCAGGCCGAGGCTGCGGGTTTTAAGATAGATGAGGTCGTCGCAGATCATGGGGTATCTGGTGTGAAACATCGACTTCAGGATCGTCCAGAGGGGCGTAGGCTGTTTGATAAACTGCGATCTGGTGACACACTGGTGCTGCGGTGGTTGGATCGACTGGGGCGCAACTACGATGATGTCACCGACTCGGTTCGTCACTTCATCAGACAGGGTGTCATAATCCGAACGGTCATCAACGACATGGCTTTCGACGGATCGACTACAGACCCCGTTCAGCAAGCCATACGGGACGCCATGGTAGCGTTCCTGGCAGCAACCGCTGAAGCGCAAGCAGAAGCTAACAAGATCGCACAGCGGGCTGGAATCGACCTTGCAATTGAAAAGGGTGATCGGTTCCGTGGACGCAAACCATCCTATGATCGGAAGACCTTCGAGTTGGCTGTCGACCTCTTGAACCTCGGCAATGGACCAAGTGTGGTCTCAAAAGAAACGGGGTTGTCACGTCAAACATTGATCCGCATTCGCGACGATCAACAGTCAGCCTCTGAAGCACTTGAGCGTTGGGGGCTTTAGCCGTTGGTACGTGTGTTTGCCAGCTTGACTTGCCGTTTTTTTGACGATAATTGTATCCAACCGAACGCTCACATATTGGACTAGAAGGACCGATCAATTGATTGCTGCCACTTTCCCGACATTGAAAGATGAACCCGATACGATCTCAAGTTTTATGAGAAGCCACGAGCTTGACATCCAGTTGCTGCACCTCGCTGCGGAAGCTGTGTGTGAGGTTGTGCATCGGGAGAATGCCAACCTTGATATTGATGATCTTGCACCCAGCGTCCGTAACAATGCTGCATTTCGAACTTTTGCAGAGGCTGGTGCCGACTTTGGTATCTTCAAGCACCGCTCAAAAGGCGGCAAGACATGCCTTACAAATTCTGAGTCATCGTTGATGATCATGGTCCACAATACTGATGAAGCGACGGGGCTTGGTGCACACGTCCCTGCCTTCGCATCTAAACGTAGTCGTCGTGGCACTCACTACGTACATACTGAGGAACAGGGCGAACTCGACTTTGGTGACGAAGTCATAGAGTTTGACGAAAAGGTAGACAATTGCCCAGTCACAACGATTGATGTGTGCATCTTCGCGGAAAAGGTTGACGGTAAACCTATTTGCCGTTTTGAACTACTGGTAGATGCACAGATGAATGGCTCCAAGACTGCGTTCACGACGTGCCGCGAACGTTATGGTATGAAGTTCAAGGCCGATGATTTCGTCGCATCCACCGTTTCCCAGGACATTGAGGATGATGACTTTGCAAGTTTGGTCAGGCCAAAAGATCGATCATGAAACTCAATCTCAATGCCTTAGAAATCTCAAGACAACGCAACCGACTGACGAAGAATGCCTTTGCTGAAAAGCTGGGCATTTCTTCACGAGATATGCGACGAATGCGTGAAGAACAGGAAGTATCTGTCGACTTCATTGAGACCGTTGCTCAAGCCACTGGCTTCCCTATAGAGTTCTTCTGCGTTGATGTTGACTTTGAGGTGACGAAACCGACTTTTCGTAAGCAGGCAACGCTGACTGCTCGTGAAAGGGAGGCTGGAGTTGCGGCTGCCAAGATGGCCACGCTCTTTTGGTCACAGGTACAGGAGGAATACTCTCTTCCCGTACCAGACGTTCCTGACTATTCCAACGGCGACTACCATTTCCCTGAGGGAATCGACCGCGCAACACATGCTGCATCCCTGTTGCGTGAAGAATGGGGCTTGGGTACCGAGCCTGTAGGTAACTTGGTCAAGTTACTGGAACGGCATGGTGTGCGGGTTTTGTCATTGTCTGAGAAAGAGACTCATGGTCTGAGCGCATTCACGTTCTGGGGAAACGATAGAACTCCGTACATTTATTTGAACATGATTGGTTCAATGGAACGGAGCCGCTTCGACGCAGCACACGAACTGGGACATCTGGTACTTCATCGACATCACGACGCTGCGGATGTCAGTGTAGAGGAGGAGGCTGATCGATTTGCATCAGCATTCCTTATCCCAAAGGCCGATCTGCTGCGGCATAAGGTTTATCCGACCATCGCAAACATCCGTAGGAACAAGAAACGTTGGAATGTGTCGGTCGCAGCACTTGTCAGAGCATACCGTGACTGCGGACTGATCGATGATCAAAGATATAAGTACTTGAACATCGAACTATCTCGGAACGGCTGGCGAAAGAACGAACCAGATAAGTCACCGTGGGAGGCCAGCGGCGTTTGGGTCGCAATCAAAAAAGACCTTTGGGCTAAGTCTCAGACCGTAGAAGACTTAGCTCGAAGAGCGTCCGTACCGTCTGATGATGCAGTCACATTTACCAGCTTTGGTACACCTGAACATTTGAACGACGCAGGGGACAACCCACAAGTTCATACCAAACGGTCACAACAGACGCTACGGGTGGTGAAGTAACTAGAAAACTACTGACGCTTTTCTAGTCGGACTACCATTCGGTTAGGTTCAAGAACCCAAGATCGATCCCTTCAACAGCAATTGCACGTGGTATAAGGAGGGGGCCAAAGCCATACTTTCCAGACACGTCTCTAGCTGAATGCCCTGTGATCTTATCATTGACACGTTTCTCTACCATGTTGTCTTTCATGGAACGTTCGATGTCGTTGAGAGAAATCTCCCCAGTCTCAAGCTGGTCAACCAACTCGGCTGTAACACCTGCATTTTCAAGCATCTGCTTGAAGGTGCCACGGAGTGAGTGGACGACCTTGCGTGGGTGATCGGTCACTTTGCGCACATAGGGCATCAGTTGCTTGCTGGCCGCGTTTTGGGCCTTACCATCTGCATCGATCTTGTAGTCAAAAATCCGTCCATTTCCGCCAGCAATTAACTGAGCTACCTTTGAGTGGATCGGAACTACCCGATGCGATCCGTCTGTTTTCACAATGATCTCATCGGGGCGCAAATCCAGATACATTAGACCGCCGAAATCTGTTTTTACCTGTTCCCACGTCAGCAGGGCAATCTCATCCAGACGCGCACCTGTGATAGCAAGCAGCGTCAGGCACAGCCGATCCTGTTTTTCCATTTCCTGAGCAAACAATGCCTTTAGTTCATCTGGATCAAAGGGAAGGTATGGCAGGGTTTCCTTCCCGAAATCGGATAGCTTCAAGTTAGCCAACGGGTTATCATCGATATGGCCCTCCCGTTCGCACCAATTCAAGAAAGCGACGACCTTAGTGTTCAATGATCGTATGGTCTTGTTGGCGCGGCCCTGCTTGTGGTTCCACTTTGCATACTGGTAGCCGTGGACTTTGGTAATGTCTTTGACATGTAAGTCACCAACCACTTTCACGAACTCATTCAGCTTGTTGCGTCGAGAAGTTCGTTCTTTGTGATTGCTTTTGTTGTTTTCCTCCATGTCTTCGATCCACTTCGGCAAAAGCCTAGTGACCTTGAGGGCAGGGTCCTTGTCCAGACCATGCTGCTGGATAAGCAATGGGTTGGTGGTAAAGACCTTCGAAAAGTCGCCAATCGTCGCGGTGTATGCGGCCTCTTGGGTATCAGCCACGTACTGGCCATGCAGACCAGTCAGCTTCCGATCAAACTCAGCATAGATTTCATTGGCCAAGGCAACGAGCTTGGTCTTGGCGATCTTTTCGTCAGTTGTGCCTGTCGAACGCATCATCTGCTTCTGAGAACCTTTCCTCAGGGCGTCAGGCATCGTTACGCAAACGTAGTATTTTCCACCTTTAGCGGAAAGCGGCACAAGGGTTGGGGGGTGATAATCGGGTCGATTTACCAACCCAATATAGTCCAAGTTATAGTCCATCATACCGTCCAAGATAGGTGGAAATACTTGTTCTTCAATGCTTTCAAGGGACTAAGTCCAAAATGGACTGTATGGAGGCGAGTACCGGAATCGAACCGGTGTACACGGATTTGCAATCCGCTGCG
>ERZ1740067.651-NODE-651-length-26709-cov-7.770729_pt1 | contig 26709 bp, 20 predicted proteins | sample MGYA00581736_ERZ1740067 | MGnify/ENA primary metagenome ERZ1740067 (study PRJEB43018, sample SAMN04849236) | marine metagenome | isolation source: floating plastic debris | place: Pacific Ocean | collected 2008-08-27 | study: EMG produced TPA metagenomics assembly... | reverse complement strand
GATACAGGCTATCTCTGTCGTCTCAACAGCTACCGTGCCCTGCGGCCAGGCGCAGGCAATCGCCCCCTTGGTCGTCAGCCAGATATCCCTGCAGATGCCAGCCAATGCCGATTTCATTGCCAAGATGCCACCCATCCTATTAGCCTGCTATGTCGTGAGCCTTTATTGAGTGTGCCACTGGCCCATTTCACTTGGAATGCTTACTACAATGTCGCACCGCTAGAAAAGGCTGGACATTTCCTGTGGGTCCCAGCCACGAATGGCGGCACGGAAATTCCCCACCTGTTGCAAAGACTCACGCCCGAGTTGATAGAAGATGCCGTAGCACTCTTTAGCCAGCTCTCAAAGTCTATTCTCTTTTTTAATGCGCTACATGCAGGCGCCTCGGTGAATCATATTCACTTTCAGGCGGTTGCTCATCGGCAGTCGCTACCGGTTGAGTCTGTTCCTTTAATGAACTACAAGGGCTATCAGCTTTTAGAGGGGTATCCCGTACAAGCCGTTGTTTTTAACGCTAAGGAACAAACGCCCGAGTTAATCGCCTACGTTGAACAACTGCAGCAAGCTGACATTCCTTTTAATTTGGCGATGATATCGGAGCGAATTTTTATCATTGCCAGGAATGGAGATCATGCAATTGTCTCGGAGTTCCCTGGCGATGGGCTAGCGGCGTTAGGCATGTGTGGTGCGATCGCAACTGTAGATCGCAACGCCTATGACAGCGTCGATGCCGCACTCATAGAAAGCGCATTCAAAAAGATGGTGGTTCCTGCCAGTCAGGTCATTGATAGCTTCAGCTAAGAAATGGAGTCAGCTAAACGGTGGCCTGCATCACAACAAACTTACCTTTAACTGACCTGTAGGCTAATTAACCTGTAGGCGACGTGTCACCACTATCAACCCATCTTCTCGAACCAACAGCGCTGATACCCAGCGGCTATCGGGTTCTGGAGGCGCTTCTCCAATCTTGAACAGGCCACCTGCAGACAGCAGCTCTAATTCAATGGGTCGGCCTGTGAAAAAGTCGGTGGCGGTGGTGCCTTCTTCTACCGCTGCGCCCAGCAGGTAGCGATTGCCCAAAGGCTCAACTACAATCGCGTCAAAATCGTACTGTTCACCAGGGGTGACCTGCTCCGCCAAGATGACAGATACTGTTGGCGGCTGCTCCGCAGCGTTTAGCTGATTGCGCTCGGATAGTGGTTTTTGCTTAACAATCTTGCCAGCTTTATAGGTTTGCTGTTTTCGATTATCCGATTCGAGTACTGTGGACTGGCCATCGACTATTTGGGTGCCGTCGATGTAGGTGACGGTATCTGCAATGAAGCCGCCCTCAGTGGGTTCCCAAGACTGAAGCTCTATCCGATAGGTCAGCGTGTCGTAGCGGTCCCAAAGCGTTGTGAGGGCAGCTTCTAAGGTTTCGTAGGTGAATCCGTCTTCGTTGGTAAAGGTGGGGCTGTAGCCAGCCATAGCGGCAGAGACGTTGCCAGCAGAGGCCGCAGCTTCAATATTTGCGATCGCATCTGTTAGCTCCGCAGGCGCTGTATCGGGGGAAGCGGCCTTTGCACTCAGTCCACTAACGAGTCCACCACCAAAGCTGAGGGCTAATCCGCAGAGCGTGGCAGAAGCTAGCTTCTGAACGCTGGGATTAGAGGTCAGCCAACTTTTTAGCCACTCTTGACGATGGAGGCGATGGGACATGAGAATTTACTTCCTTGTTAGTGAAATAAAGTGAAAGATAAATGAGCGCTATTCAGGCAACTTATCCCATGATAAATCAACGGCGCTTATTGCAATTCGTTGGCAGATAGTAGCTTAAACCAAGGTAACCTGAAACTTGTATAAATACGGCTATTGCCGCTTTTGTACAGTTTCACCACTGATTGTTGACATCCGCTGTTGACAGCGCAATTTATCCTAAGGAACTTTAAGGAGCAGTTTTAATGGTTATGGCTGAGCGTCTACCGTCACCGGCAAGCACCACAAAGGCAAAGCTCTTAGTGGCTGCCAGTGGGACGGGTGGACATTTGTTTCCAGCGATCGCAACCGCGCAGCAGCTCGAAAACGATTACGCCATCGAGTGGCTCGGTGTGCCCGACCGTTTGGAAACTCAGCTCGTACCTGAATCATACCCTCTCCATACAGTGAAGATGGGCGGTGTTCAGGGTGGTTTTGGCCTCAGTTCCCTCAAGCTCGCCGCCAAATTTGCCAAATCCACCGTTCAGGTGCGCCGTTTGCTCAAGCGGGGAAATTTTCAAGGCGTTTTTACTACAGGTGGATATATTGCTGCTCCAGCGATTATCGCAGCGCGATCGCTGGGGCTCCCGGCCATATTGCACGAATCAAATGCGCTGCCGGGCAAGGTAACTCGCTGGCTAAGTCCTTGGTGTACTGCGGTAGCGCTGGGCTTTCCAGAAGCTGTTGAGCATTTACCGAAGGCGGATACTGTGGTAGTGGGTACGCCCGTGCGATCGCAATTCATCCAAGCTGTGCAGAGTGAAGCTGGCCTGCCCGACATCGATATCCCACTCAATGTGCCGCTGATTGTTGTTGTTGGCGGTAGTCAGGGTGCTGTCGCCGTCAACCAAATGGTTCGCGATGCCGCACCTGCTCTACTCGATGCTGGCAAGTGGATCGTTCACCTCACCGGCACAAACGATCCCGATGTCGATAGCTTCAGCCACCCTCACTACTTTCACCGCCCCTTTTACAACGACATGGCTGCGCTCTTCGCGCGGGCAGATTTGGCTATCAGCAGAGCGGGTGCAGGCACCCTCGTTGAGCTAGCGATTACAGGGACCCCTTCAATTCTGATTCCCTATCCCTACGCTGCCGAAGATAATCAAACCAACAATGCCAGAGCCTTTGACAACGCTGGCGCTGGGCAGCTTTATCCGCAGACAGAACTCTCCGGCGAAATCTTAGGGACGCTAGTTACTTACATCTTGAACGATCCGCAAAAGCGGGCAGCAATGTCATTGGCGGCAAAGCGCTTAGCTACAACAGATAGCGCCGCGCAGATGAGTGAGCTGATTGGACAGCAGCTCAGAGCTGGATAAATCTTCGCTCTCAGATCCTAACTATCAGATGGAGTGGAACTGATGCGTTTCTTTAACTAATGAGCAAGGGATTGGAAAATACCGTCTGGTAAGTCTGCTCCATCAACGACAGGCACAAACGTCTGACCTTGGTCTTCTGAAATGAAATAGAAATGCTCGGGACCTGGGCTAGGATCAGCTGCATCAATGTAGTTATCGGTATATTCCAAAATCCACTTACCATCGCTGATTTGAAAGTCTGTTGCCCAATGATCCCAGCCTGATGGGATCTCCATCTGGTTGTCCTGCCAAACATTGGAGTCAATGGATTCAATTGGAGAGAATGTCACGGCGGGTTGCCCCGGCTGCCAAATCCAAACGCGCCCCCGAGAAAAGATACTCAGCCACTCTCCGACAACTTTGGGATTGCCCATGGACAGATCTGTGTCAATTGCCCACATCGTTGGCTCGCCCTTGAACCGAATGGTCTCTTTCCCCTCACTTTCCACAACGTACACTCGGCGAAAATAGTCATCTCCAAGGGAAGAGTAGTCGTATTGAACGGCTTCTGTAATCGTGTAGGGGGCAGCGGTATGGTTACTACTTCTGACGATCTCTTTTGGCGCAAATTTGCGTGTGCAGCCCTGTAAGGCCAGCACCAGCCCATACAAAAGCCCATGCAAAAGCCCATACAAAATCCGATGCGAAAGGACTTGTTTGAGCTGTGGAGGATTGAGCATTGACTTTATGCCTCAGGAATTTGTGCCTTAGGAGCAGCGCTGACGACGTTCTTCAATTTTGTGAGCAAGTGAGGCTGTATCGCCGATCAGGGGTTCGCGGTAAAGCCTTTCAAATTCCCGACTAAAGTGAGCTGCGACTGTTGGATTATGAATGACCATCAGGGTTTCGTCGTTGGTGGTGTTGGCAGCGTGACTCCAGTTGTGTGAGCCTACGATGACCGTGTGATCATCAATGACCGCAAATTTGTGGTGCAGCTTGTCGCCAACAGGGAGTTTGGGCATGCCCACTGATTGAATCGGTGTGGCCCACGGCTGATTTTCCGCCTCAATGTTGCAGCGTTGGTCAGGGATGGCCACACCCAACATATCCAAAACTTCACTGTAGCTACGATAGGTAAATCTGGGATCGACGAGCGCTCTAATCTCTGTTCCCTTTTGGGCCTGCCTTTCCAACTGGTTGGCGATGGCTTGTTCAGAAAAGACAAACAGGGCTAGATCGATACCGCGCGTCGATCTGCTGAGCGTACGAGCGATCAGGCCGTTTACACTTTGCTCCCAAGGTTTGCTGGACGAAACGGGTGAGAACTGTAGGCTAACGGTGCTGGTTGACAAGGTCAGCGATTGGGCCGGCAGCGGGGCCTTTTGCAGCCCAAATTGACTGTCTGGCTTGGTGCCGGGACCATCGCCCCACATCCGATTGAACTCTTGTAGGAAGGCTTGCGCGACGTCACGATTGTCAATTCTCAACAGTGCGTTGGCATTCCCCCGACTCTGCAAAGTCGGGGCATCTCCATGAATGCCTGAGTAGGTAAAATTCGCTGAGCCTGTCACTACCTGCTGCCCATCCACCACCACAAATTTGTGGTGCATGAGGCCGCTGCCCTTAGAGCCGTCAGCAGTGTCATCGATTCGCGCAATCTGAGCTTGATCTAAGACTCGCAGAGCATCTACTTGGGAGGCCTCCGCATAGTCGTTTTCTAAAATTACCCTGACCTCTACCCCTCGGCGCTGGCTATCCACTAGGGCTTGTGCAATGCCGGGTAGATTCAGTTCTTGAACGGCGATGTCTACCGTTGCGATCGCCTGATCGATAGCATCGATTACCACCTGCTCCAAATCATCCCCGTGACGGGTGATCTGCCGATAGGGTTCTGTGTAAACGTTCGCTTCCGATTGATTAAAAAATACTTGAATGGTTGGGTCCTGTGGCAGCGGTGGTAACAGTGGCTGCAAACTTGCCTCAGAAGAGTTTTTGATGCGCCACATGCTGGTGGCCATGAGCAATAGCCCCAGGACAGAAGGCCACAGCCAGCGACGATTAGAGAAGATACTCACAAAAATCTAGAGCAAAAAATCAGGGCGAAAATTGACAGGCAAGGCTGCGAAAGCGATTTGCCCAGAACCATTGATTCTAGTTATCCCGTATCAGCAGGCGGGGATAACGCGATCGATAGAAGCTCCGAGAAACCCCTATAATCAGGAGACAAATTGTCAGCTCACACCTCTATGCTCTCGCCCGAACAGTTCTTGCTTGCGACTCAGTACTTTGCCATTGGCACCCTGTTGTTTGGAGCGCTTACGGCATTGTCTTTTGTGTTGAAGTGGGGAATTCGCTTTCGTCTCGTGGGTGCAACGGGGTTTATGGGCGTGCTCACCGCAGGGATGTTTGGCCTAAGCTTTCAGCCGCTGACCCAAACGGTTGTTCCAGGCGCTGTGCCCTATACCACCGTGTTTGACTCTGGTGCATCGCAGATTGTCATTGCGGTGCCGAATGATATTACTCGCACCGAGCTGGAAGCAACGCTAGAGCAGGCCGCGAGCAACTTGCTGAAACCCAGTCGTTTGGGTGGGGGGCAAGTTGTCCCGGTCATTCGTGCTAGAGCGATCGCACACAAGAACGGTGTCTCCGAACTGCTATACCTCGGTAAAGTGACCCCAGGACGAGGCAACACCGCAGAAGAGAAAGCTCCAGTGATAGAAATCTATGCAGATCAGCTGGCCAAAGCTAATCGAGCCGCTGTTTAGGCCGCTACTTGAGCGTTATCTAAAGTGTTATCTCAGTTGACGCCACACGGCACCTATCGTCTGCGTCATAATCTATACACCAAGTTCTTTAAAGAACGCTTTTTTGAAAAGCCTTCAAACTAAAAACATTCAAAAAACGCTGTACCCTCGCCGCATCAGTTTTTGAGCAGGAGATGTTTTATGTCTGTGTCGACTTTCCCGATCTTGAATATTGCGCCCGCTCAGGTGATTCGTGGTGACGGTGTGTTGGCCACTAGCGGTGCGTTGTTTGCCCGATTGGGCCAGCGGCCTTTGTTGATAGGCGGCGATCGAACCCTCGAAAAATCCCTCCCTTTTTTCAAAGGCGCTTTAGACGCACTCACGACAGCTACCGCAACTTACCAAAAAGACTGTAGCGAGCCAGCCCTTGCCGCTCTCCACGAAGCTGCAGAAAGCCATCAGGCTGACTGCATCATTGGTATCGGCGGGGGCAAAGCTCTTGATGCAGCCAAGCTCATTGCCCACCAAAGAAAGCTACCGATTGCCACTGTACCCACCTCTGCCGCTACTTGCGCGGGCTGGACGGCGCTATCAAACGTGTATTCGCCTGAGGGTGCGTTTCTCTACGATGTGGGTTTGACACAATGCCCTGAGATGATTGTGCTGGACTACGACCTAGTGGCGACCGCACCGCAGCGGACCTTGGTCGCGGGTATTGGAGATGCGATCGCCAAGTGGTACGAAGCGTCGGTCAGCAGCGGTCAATCCTCCCACACGTTGATTATCGGTGCGGTACAGCAGGCCAGAGTCCTACGTGACATCCTCTTTCAAAAGTCCGCCAGCGCCTTGCAAAATCCGGGTAGTGATGATTGGAAGGAAGTCGTCGATGCCGCTGTGCTAATGGCCGGTGTGATTGGCGGGATGGGCGGTGCACAGTGTCGCACCGTGGCTGCCCACGCCGTGCACAACGGTCTTACTCACGTGGCTGCCCACGGTACCCTGCATGGTGAAAAAGTCGCCTACGGTATTCTTGTCCAGCTGCGCCTCGAAGAAATGGGCCCTGGAAATGCCCTAGCGACGACTGCCCGACAGCAGCTACTGCAGTTTTATGCGGAGCTTGGATTGCCTACTTCGCTAGCTGACATGGGGATGGATCAGTTGACCATTGCTCAATTGCAGCAAGCCGCTACCATTGCCTGCCGTGAAGGCTCCGATATTCATCACCTGCCTTTCCCAGTGCAGCCCGAGCAGGTCATGGCAGCTATGGTATCGACAACGGCTGCGACGAGCCGCAGTCAAATTCCAGCTGCAAGGCAAATTCTGCCAGCCGCCATGGAACCGTCTGTGAAGTAGGCCGTTGTGAAAAAACGCTAAACCCCTGCCGCTGTTAGCTGCGTTGTAGTCATCGGCTCGCTCAGAGACTGGGATTTGGTAGAGAGCAGCTTTTCTAAGTGAGAGCGCAGTTTCTCGCCCTGCTGTGTATCGGCAATATAGATTTGTCCGCCCTGCTTTCTAAACAGCGGTAGCTCAGACAGGGTCTTGTAGGTGGCAATATCTGATGATTGTGCGCTGATGAGCGGTCTATCTCCAGAGGTGGGTACCAGCCCCGGTGGCAGGTGACCCTCAATCAAAGCTAAGACATGGGCTTGGCAAGACTGGGTATTGATTCCGCGCTGTTCTAGGAGGTGCAAAATGCCGCCTGCGGGTAAGGGTTGCTCTGGCAAAATGCGTAGCAGCTCAAGCAGCAGGAAGTAGTCGTTGTACTGGTGACGGTTGCTGTCGAGAACCTTGGGATAGTGGCAGAGGTTGGCCAAGCCATAGGCGACGCGGCTACAGCTATTGGAATACTCGCCGCTGTAGGTGTCTTGAATAATGGTGGCATTGGGAAACTTTTGCCGTAGCCAGCGGGCGATCGCACCCAGTGAGGCGGAGCCGCCGGTACACACCACCTGCTTCACATTCTGCGCGGCTAGGTTTTGTTTGCTCAGCAGTGCGTTGACCTGACGGTTGATTCGCTGGATGTACGGTAAGAAGACTTTCGTTTCGAGGTCTTTGCGGGTAACGATCCAAGTGTGATCGCCCAGCTCGACTTCCACTTCTTCCTCTTCTTGCAGGGCTACTTTTAGCTCACGGGCTGCCAGTACTGCTTCGCGGCCTAGCGGCGAATCGTTTAGCCGCTGCCGCAGTCGATGGCGCACCACCCGATCAGCTTCGCCAGGTTGAGGCAAACTCAGTTCATTCAGTCCGAGGCTGTCCCATTGGCTTGAACTATCTACACTCTCTTCAGACTCACCGTCCTGCGCCTGCAAGGGCAGATGTAGCAGCTGACAAATGATGTCTTGATCAATGCTGTCGCCTGCATAGGTGTAGCCCCGCATGGCAAAGTCCTTGTAGCTGAGTTGCTCTAGCTCTGAGGGCAAGTTGGCGACCGCCGTTTCGGTCAAAATTGCGCCAGCGCTGATGACGACTGTGCCCCCAGACCAGTTGCAGTTGTAGAGACCCGGCTGCTGATTTTCGGGAATGTCGTTGGCGATTTGGGGCGCAGGAAGGGCAGAGAGTAAAGCTGCGATCGCCTCTTCGACGAAGAATACCTGATTCGGTGACGACACGAGTCCAGCAGAGAGCACAGCTTCACGTAAGTTAAAGCTGTAGGTGTCTGGCCAATTTGTTGGGTAGCCGACGACAACACCTTTGAGATCGCCGAGTGCCCGGCGGAGGGCGCTGGCCGTGAGCCCCACTGCCTGAGCGCTCATCTGATCGGCACTTAGTGTCTTCAAAAGGTCAACGACTGCCGACTGCAAGCCTACCAGCGGCAGTGCTACGTGGTCAGCCCACTGCATCCAGGGCGTACTGGCTGTGTCGTCCGGGATGCCAGCTTTTGCCATGAGCTTGAGATTTCGCAGCAGCGGTGTAGGTTGCTGGAGCGCAATGGGCCCTACCTTCCCAAGCGTGTAATCCCTAGGTGATTGCTCATTGAGCTGCACCACCGTCGGCAGTCGGAATCGGTTGTCCTCGCTATCACCCGGGACATTCCAGCACAGCGGATATACTTGCTCTCCACGCTGATTGATCAGCACCGCAGAGAGGCCGGTGGCACCAAAGTCAATGCCCAGGAACCAGTCAGCCGGCTCACCACCCGTGGGATCGTCATCTCCTGTGTCATCACTAGGTCCCTGTGTCTGCACAAACTCATCAGTCTTCTCGCTGGATTCATCGGCAGGCTGGGCGTCAGAGTCTTCAGATGGGCTAGCTAAGCCTTTCGCTACAGCCGCTACTCCTACAGCACCTGCTACACCAGCCGCCGCTGTGGGCAATTCAGCTGTAGAATCTGCGTCCGCTTCAGTGGTTTGGGCATCTGCTATAGGATCGCTGGGTTTAGAGTCATCCGCTTGGAAGAAGTCTAGGTCATCGTCAAAATCCACTGGAGGTATTTCTGTGACAGCCTGTGCCGATGCCTCACTGTCTGCAGCCTCTATTGGCGAGTCGGTTTCAGTGGCATCGTCGTTGATCAGCTCTTCTAACTCATCGAAGGTGGAGCTGTCGGCAACGACGTTATCGTCAGCTGTTTCTGTGCCATCTACATCTGTCAGTGAATCGGTCAGTGATGCTTCTAATGAATCTGCCTGATCTGGCAGTGGAGTATCCTCTGGTGAAGACGTGCTAGAAAGAGGTACATCGGTCTCAGAGGGCTGTTCAGCATCCGGCGAAGACTGAGTTGCCTCCGGCGACGTTGAGGAGATACCGTCTGGTACATCAGGAATAGACGCTGACTCTAGTGAAGTGGCTGACTCTTCGAGGATCGATAGCGGCGGTAAATCTGTATCGGAGACGATCGCTTCTTCCAAATCGGAGGTCAGCTCTTCGAGTTCATCGTCCATTGACTCGATTGCCGTTCTTTCGGCTTCGGCATTGGCCTCTTCGATCACTGCAATCAAGTTATCTGACAGCGCATCGTCAATTTCCTCATTATTGATGAGTTCATGAGAGTCGACCTGATCAATATCCTGCGCAGCTACTGGGTCAATAGATTTGTCATTGGTTTGATCGTCGCTCAGAGCGCTGGGAGAAGCGTCAGAATATTCCTCCCCCTCCGGTAGGTCCGGGACAAATGCTGATTCAGGCTTTCCCTCCTCATCGGTTTCTTCAGTGTCTTCTTTCTGAGCTTCTTCTTCAGTGTCTTTTTCTTCAGTGGCCTCTGCTGCTCTTGTCTCACTGGCCTCAGCGTTAGACACATCTACATCAGACACATCAGATTCGGTGACACTTTCAATAATGGGTTCACCATCCAAAGGTTCGGCATCAGTCGGGGTGGACTCATCTGCTGCTGAATCGGAAGCATTAGCAGTGTCGCCATCTGTATTCTCGTCTGTGTCGTCCCTGTCTGTTTCGTTATCTTCGAAGCTCAGGTCAGGCAGGACTTCGGCTAGTTCAGGTTCTGGTGCGGTCTCTACCGGTGTTGCCGTGTCTACAACCAAGTCATCAAAGGTCAGACCGGCGAGGAAGGCAGCATTAGCCGTGGGAATTACCTTGTCTTCGATGTCTGCGTTGTCGGATTCCCGAGCTGCGATCTCCGCGTCGGCGACAGATGAATCGATCATCATGTCGTCTCTAGAGAGCGACGGATCGTCTTTTGTGCGATCGATATCTAATTTAAGGAGATCGAGGTCGATCGTTCCGTCTTCACGGATGAAGTTTTCTGGATCGTCCTTGGGCTCTTCATTGGTACTGTCTACTGTGAGCGTCTCTGGCACATCTGATAGATGTGCTATCCCGTCTGTCGATGTTTCTGTCGTCTCGGTTGCGCCGTTGTTGACGGTTAGGGTATCTGTCAGAGGTGCAGCGTCTGTGCGCGGTTCTACAGCAGTAGGGCTGGCAGGACTGGCTGTGTCGCTGATGGCAGCGGGTAAGATTTCGTTGAGCGAAGAGACGGTGTCGGCAGTGGGCTCAGAAGAATACTCAGCGGTGTAGTCAGTGGCATCAGCTAAGGTGTTTGCCCGGTTGGGGTAGAAGGCCGGCTCGGGGGATGCAGTTTGGCCGAGCTGCTGGGTGAGGTGGTCGACCAGCGATCGCACAATAACTTCACCCTGGCGACCCAGGCTATGCATATTTTCGATGCCTTCGTTCAGCGAAATTTGGTAGCTGTCAATGTTGGTTTGCAGCGTCTCGAACATTCGCTGGAGCGTCGAGTCGATATTGGCGAGCAGCTGGTCGGAGCGCGACTGAAGCTGACGCATTTCCTCAATTTGCTCGGTGGGCTTTAGCTCCAATATTTCGATCTCTGTCGCGGCGGTGAGCTTGGCCATGGCCGCCGAATGTTCAGACTCTAGCTGGCTGAGCGTACCGGTCACCTGAGCTGACAGGCTCTCTTGCAGCCGTGCCATGAGCGCCTGTAAAAATTGATTGAGCTGCTCTTCGTCAACGGCCTGAGCGGTAACCGCAGGCGCATTGCTAGCTTGCTGGGCGAGGGCTAGCTGTGCCTGCTGAGTTTCTAGCTGGACCTGATTGCGTTGCTCAGCGAGGACTTTGACCTCTTCATTGAGGCGATCGCGCTCCTCACGCAGCGTGTCCATTTCTAGTCGTAGCGGCTCAAGCGCACTCGACTTCAAAAATTTCATTTCGGTCAGCAGTGCTTGCAGCACATTGTCGGCTGACGTGTCTGAGGCCGGTGCGCTCGCAGCCGGTGCAGTAGGCTGAGTTGCGATTTGTCCTGTGGTGGGATCGACCGGTCCCCACCCCCCTGGGGCGTCGAATGACTGCTGCAAAGACATCAGATAGGCTTGTGCTCTTGCCAGGGCCTCGCGCTGAGGTTGTGTTTCGCTAGTCTTGACCCAAGGCGTTTTGGGTCTCTCTTTGCCTAGCGCCTGTTCAATATCAGTGATGAGAGCTTGAATCTGATCCTTTTGGGAAGTCGCCATGGATGCCTACAGTGAGTCAAAAAATGGATGGTTTTCCTGGGGGTGCGTTTCGGGCCAAATACCCGATTGCTCATGCCTTACGAGATCGAGATGCAAATGACATCCTACAAAAGATTAAGGACATTCGCACGCTATACCTGTCTCTTTGCCCATAACCCGCCTAAAACTAACGTCTTTATCTATTAGCAATCCTATTTTCTAAATTCAGTACGATTGAGCTCAGACGATATAAAGCGAAAACAAAAAGAAGAGCAAGTGCACAAAGTTTAAGCCAGCGGCGTGAAAATGCACAGCCCAAATCAAGTAATTTTGTGACAAAAACTGCTAAGTGTGCTAGCAACATCATCTTCGTGGCCTGTCTGACAGTTTACCTGCGGGTTATTGTGAGCACTGACTTGACCTGTTGTGACTACGACTTACCAAAACAATGCACCGGAGCAATGGGCCGAAACAATGGGCCGAAACAATGGGCCAGAACAATACGCTAGAGTAATGACAGATTCACGCTTATACGTTTGTTCATCTGCACGTATCTTGGAAAAGCCCCAAAGATGCTGTATGGAGCCTAGAAACGCTGTTTACAGACTAAAAACGTCGGTTAAATCACGGTTGATCCCAGATAAAGTAGTGCTGACGGCAGTTTGAGTGCTAAAGTTAGCGTGCTTTAGGGCACTTGCTGATAGATTCCTGTCACGGGTATGCAGTGGCGTACACTGCTGATAAGAGGCCGCCGATGTTAAGACCGTAGAGAATGCCGTCCGGAGAACACCATTCGGAAGATGCCGTCCGGTTATTAGTCAAACTTGTTACACGTTGCCAATGGAAGTACGCTCTCTCGACACCAGTGAACTTATAAGAATGACTCCATTTTTTTCGGAACTCAGTCCAGAAGCGGCCAAAGAAGCGGCAGCTCAGGTTGTGACGCGTCGCCATCCCGCAAATCAAGTCATTTTGTTAGAAAATGACTGGGGTAATTCGGTGTACTTCATCCTGGAAGGCTGGGTCAAAATCCGCACCTACAACATAGACGGTAAGGAAGTTACGCTCAATATTTTGGGAAAAGGTGAGATTTTTGGAGAGATGTCTTCTCTGGAGGAGATTCCCCGTTCTACAGACGTGATTACGCTTGTGCCGACCGTGATTGGCAACATGCCGGCTCAGCACTTTGTTAAGCTGCTGAATACTGAGCCCCTGGCAGGTCTTTACCTCGCTCGGCTGATGGCAAAGCGACTGCGTCAGGTCAATCGTAGACTCCGCTTGCGCGAGTCGGATAGTCAGTCGCGGGTGGCTGATATTCTGCTGTTTTTAGCAGATGGGCAAGGAAAGGTCGCTGGCCAGGGTATGGAGATTCCCAATTTGCCCCATCGCGAGTTGAGCGGATTGAGTGGCTTGGCGAGAGAAACGGTGACTAGAGTATTGAGTAAGCTAGAAAAAAAGGGCTTGATTGCGCGTGATCGCGACATCCTCAAAATTATCGACATAGAAGCTCTGGAAAATCTGCTGGTTTAGCAGACCCTGCCAATGACCCCACCGTCCTCAATCCCTGACCAGCCAAACAATAAGCCCTCTGAAGACGACGCCCCCTGGATTTCTGACGATCTTATCCCTGACGAGCTCATTCCTGATCCGTCTGCTTCTAAGCCTCTTCGCTCCAACGAACTATCCCCCACGCTCAGACGCCCAGAGAAAGTAGAGGATAGTCCCAAACAGCACGCTGCTGAGCTGTTCCCTATTCCACCTGTCCTAGACCCTTCAATCCAGACTGGTGCTAGGCAGCCCACCCTACAGACAGCCACAGCCTCTGATAGTAGCCAGGCTCACCGTTCAGCCATCGGTCCTCTGCCGCTTGTAGAAACGGCTTTTTTGGCGAGCGCTGCAAGTCTCATGTGGCTGATTAACGCCTATTTTCCGCCTGGACCCTTACTACGTATTCTGTTCCCGCTACCCATTGCATTGGTTTATTTGCGATGGAATGTTCGCTCAGCTTGGATGGCAGCAACGGTATCTGGCCTCTTGCTGACGATTTTGTTGGGCCCAACGCGCAGCATCTTTTTTGTTATGCCTTACGGATTACTGGGTGTGCAGCTGGGCTGTCTATGGCGGCGAAAAGCCAGCTGGGGTGTTTCTATCTTGACTGGAGGATTACTGGTTGCGCTGGGCTCGTTTTTTCGCATTTGGCTGCTGTCATTGCTAGCAGGTGAAGATTTGTGGGGTTATTCCATCGCGCAGATTACACAGCTGCTGAATTGGATGATTCGGGTGCTCACCAACTGGGGTCTGATTAATTTGGGCGCTTTCGGCCAGCCGGGCTTAGAGGTTGTTTCGATCGCGGCGGTGGCGATGGTGATTTTTGCCAGCGTGGTTTATTTGTTTACGGTCCACCTGGCGGCGTGGCTGGTGCTAGATCGGTTGGGCGTAGCTATGCCAGAGCCACCAGAATGGGTTCAGGTGCTTATTGAGGAATGAGCCTCACACATGATTCCTGCACATGCACAGGCATGGTTTTCATTTGCGCTGAGACAGGTGGTGGCAGGGCGAGGGCTTGGCTGTCTCAATATCGGGGGCGGCGACCTGCTTTTGCTTGCATTTTGAGTTTCACCGAAACGGCGCTCATTCCTCAGGTCTCTGCTGTGGGGAAAAGTGCTGAGGCTCGGCGCTATACGGCAGCAGCAGACGGTGAGTTTCTGCTGAGAGGCGCCTCGTTTGCTCCGCAGAACAGCCAAGCCCGAGGATTGCCGCCGTTGTCAGCAGGCATTTCGCCCGCTGTGATTAGCCGGGCCGTCCTCCAGGGGCGCTCTATCCCGATTCATCTGCTGAGCACGGGACTCCCATTTGCACTCAATGCGCCTCATATTGAGCTTCCGATGGTGCAAGGGCGCTCAGTGGAGACTGGGCGTGCGATGTCTGAGGCGCAAGCAAAGGCACTTTTTGCAGCTGGCCAAGCGTGGGGAGCGCGATTAGCACCAGCTAACAGCTACCTAATTGTGGGTGAGTGTGTAGCAGGTGGAACGACGACGGCTCAAGCGGTGATGAGTGCGCTAGGCTACGACGTCACTGACCGCATGAGCAGCAGCCATCGGGAGGGTAATCACCGACAAAAGCAGGCATTGGTAAATCAGGGTCTTGCTGTTTGGAGATCGCATGCTCAGCCGTTTGCAGACGGTTTGCATCCATTAGCCTCAAACCTATCAGCCATCAGCGCTGCTGCTGCCGTAGGCGATCCGATGCAGCTAGTGGCAGCGGGCATGATGTTGTCAGCGAGCCAGGTCAGTGGGGTGCTGCTGGCAGGTGGGGCTCAAATGCTGGCGGTGTATGCCTTAGCGAAGGCGATCGCACAGCAAAATAGCATCCGCTGGCAAGCCCAGCGAGTGGTGGTGGGGACCACTCGCTGGGTGATAGAAGATAGCCACGCGGACACTATTGTGATCGCAAGGCAAACAAATGCCCCCTATCTTGCCAGCCAAATCCATTTTGGGCGCTCTCCTTATATGCAGCTAAGGGCTTACGAGCAGGGATTTGTGAAAGAAGGCGTGGGAGCAGGGGGGTGTGCGATCGCAGCGCACTTATATAAGGGATGGAATCAGTCACAGCTGCGCCATGCTGTAGAAGCGGAGCTGCGTCATGCCTTTTGAGGTGACCTCTTAAGTAAGTGTTGAGGTGACCCCTTAATAAGCGCGATACGCCATAATCTGCTCTTCTAGCGCAGCAATGCGATTGTAGGCGGCTGTGAGCTGCGCAGTGAGTCGCTGAATCTGAATCTCAGGCGACAGCTTGCGGGCAGCATTTGATTTTTCTGTGTCCGGATAAGGCTCATCGCTCAAAATGTCCTTATGTACCATCGCCGGATTGGGTGCTCGACGGCTAACCGCAGGGGAAACGTTCACCGGACCTGAATCCGGCAAAATGTCGTTGCTAACGGTGGGCTGCGTTGCCATCATGCCCGCATCAACCTTTTTTGTGAGCTGTGCTATCAAGCCATGGAGCGAGTCGACTTTATCGCTTAGCTCAAGCACCTGCTTCTCTAGAACATCCATAGCCATAGGTACAGTTGTCTCATTAATTTTTTTAATCCTAGGAATAGGAATACTATTTGTACGTGGAACAACTAAATCATTTAACTTTTGGCTACAAAAATTTGCAAAAGATCTCATTTAGAATTTCCCTTTCAGGGAGATACCCTGAGCAGGGGCCAATATGTTCTCAGCGCGCAATGTTCAACTGCGCGCAGCCTTTGTCCGGTCAAGCTTCGATCATCGCTAGCTAAAACAAGCTAACGATACGGGCTGACCGATTTTGGCAGGCAATCTCACTGTCCGTAAATGACGGGTCGTCAAATCCGAACCTGGTATGTCGACAAAAGGTCGACTTAGCGAGATATAATCCTGAGCATGTGCAAAAAAACTACACACGTTTAGCCGCTAGAGGTCCTATGAAAATTTTTGCTAAAGCGCTTCGCAACTTAGGCAGTGCCTTGATGATAGCTGCGCTTGTCATTAGCAGTTGTGCTGTGCTATCAGCCCCTGCATTCGCTGCTGATCACGTCGTTAAGATGGGTTCTGATGGTGGCTTGTTGGTGTTTGAACCAGCTACTGTCACGATATCTCAGGGTGACACCGTTACCTGGGAAAATAATAAGATGGCTCCTCACAATGTAATCTTTGATGAAAACAATGTCCCTGGAGGCAAGGCTGTTGCTGACAAGCTGACAAACAAGCAGCTAACATTTTCTCCTGGTGAGTCTTACTCCAGTACGTTTGATGTTGAGCCTGGCGAATATTCTTACTTCTGTGCTCCACATCGTGGTGCTGGCATGGTGGGCAAAGTTATCGTTCAGTAGTCATAGGCCACTGGGTAATCTCATAGAGTGCTTGTAGATTTCTTGGCGTGCCGATAGTTATGAGCAGCTTCGTCATGAGCTGTTGATAAGAATCACAAGTTAAATAGTCAATGCCTGAAAGGCTCGGTAGAAAGCTTCCTTTTTCCGAGCCTTTTTTGTGGCACTTTACTGTACGTTTCTACCGTGTATTTGCTATGGCAGTTTCTGTTTATACGGGTATGCTTTGACAAACCTCTCTGTAGTCGCTGTATCGGGTGTTATACTTTGCGCGCAGCTATTTTGCCACTGCCGATGAACATTTTGAGTTCTGTATGGTAGTCTTTAGCAGATACAGGTGTATTTCGGGCAGTTGAAGCACCTTTTAGAAAATCGTCTTTGAGTGTTTTTGGAGTTGTTTGTCCGGTTCGGTATGTTAGGCGCTTTGATCGCCATAGGCCTATGAGCGATACAACTGCATATTTGGCGGGCTGTGCCACGACGGGGGTGGCGGCGTTAGTGTTATTAGTTGCTCGCGTTGGTATGGTTTCGTCTAGTGCGGAAGCAGAAAGTGCTGCTCGGCTGGGTGATCGCATTGAGCGTATAGAAACAGCTGCCTCTTCACGTCAAGCGACTGCCAATGCCCAGACCGAACAGGCCCTAGAAAGTGAAATTCGCAAAGAGCTGGACAAGCAGCGTGAACTTACCCAAGAGTTAGAAGATCAGCTCGCTGAGCAAGAGAGCCTCTCCCAGGACTTAGAAGAGCAGCTGAACGAACAAGAAGAAACAACTAAAGATTTGCTATCGCGCATTCAAGATTATCAGCGTTCTGTAGAAGATATGGAGCTAGACGATAAAATTGCCGCTGCTGCGCGTCCGGCCACCGAAACTAATCCAGGACCGTCAACTTCACTATTGTGGCTGGGGGCAGGCGTTGTTGTTGTTCTTGTTCTCGGTGGTGGCGGTCTCATTTTATGCTCCGTGCTCCTAATTGTGCAGGCGCAGAGTCGGCGCAGTGCCCGGCATGTTCCCATGGCTCATCCCATGCCTATGCCGCCTACCTCTAGCTATCGCTACTACGATCCGAGTTTTTTGCCTCCTGCGCAACTTCCTCCCAGGCACCCTACCTACTACGACTATCCACCCGCTCCCTACGATTACACACCTTAGTAGCGCAACGTTTAATAGCGCGAATAAGTAGAGCGAACGCTAGACAGGACAAATGCAATATTTGACTGGCTGATACGATGGCAGATATTTGGAATTCTCCATCGCCACGGAAGAATTATTGAGAAAAAATTAAACTTGCTGAGAATAGATAAAATCGAACTGAAAAGACGTTTCTCGTGAGTAAGTGCTGGGCACAATTGGTGCAATCAAAACTGTTATAAGACCGTCTGGCACGTTGTGACACCTGCTGTTGCTAGGTTCTCACTTTTTTAGTCAGGCAATATATAAGCGAATCCCCTGTTGTTTTCACTGGCTGAAGATAACAGGGGATTTATATTGATTGATTTTTCCTTACAGGAAAACAATATGGTTTTTTTTGATAGACGGTGACGGTGTACTCAGATAGTCTGTGGGATATGAGAGACCGGTAAACTCACTGTGGGTTCTTTCGCGTAAGTTCTTTCACGTGAGTTCTTCCCCTAACACAAGAGCCATCTATGAAACTCATCATCGGTAACAAAAACTACTCCTCTTGGTCTTTGCGAGCTTGGTTATTGCTGGCCACCTTTGAGCTTGAGTTTGAAGAAGTGCTGGAGTCGCTCCGGCAAGAGGGCTTACAAGAAAGATTAAGTCAGTACTCACCGACGGCGAGAGTGCCAGTTTTAGTAGATGGTGAGATCACCGTTTGGGATTCGCTGGCAATCGGAGAATACGTCTCTGAAAAGTATCTGGCCGGAAAAGGATGGCCAGCAGATATAGCGGCTAGAGCTGAGGCGAGGGCAGTGTGCGCAGAAATGCACAGTGGTTTTACCGGCTTGCGCAGTGAGCTGCCGATGAACTGTCGTGCTTTGCGCCGGGTAGAGCCGTCAGCGTCGGCTTTAGCCGATATTGCCAGAATAGATGCTATTTGGTCGCGGTGTATGACCCTCTACAAAGGCCCTTGGCTGTTTGGCGAATTCTCTATTGCGGATTGCTTCTATGCCCCTGTGGTCCTCAGATTTCAAACGTACGACATCTCGCTTTCAGAGGCGGCTAGCCGATATCAATCTTTTGTACTAGAAGATGAAGTGCTGGGTCGGTGGGTAGAGGCCGGTAAAGCAGAGACAGAAATCGTGCCCGAAGATGAGGCTGGTGTGGATCGCTAAGGCTGTAGGGTTTCATCTCAAATGCTTGGTTTCTATCAGTGTTTATCGCTTGAATCTATGGACTTGTAAACAGGGCAATTGCATGAGTACGCCATTGGCCGAAGTGGAAATCGGGGTAGAGTTGGTGCGATCACTCCTCGAATCTCAGCACTCAGACCTAGCTCACCTGACCATCACACCTGCCGCTTCTGGCTGGGACAATGAAATATTTCGTCTCGGTGAGCAGTGGGCTGTTCGCATGCCTCGGCGTCAGCTCGGTGCAAAGCTGATCGAAAAAGAGCAAACCCTGTTGCCTTTGCTGGCACCGCATCTACAGATCCCAGTCCCTCTTCCAGTTAGGCTGGGCAAACCAGCAGGTGATTATCCTTGGTGCTGGAGTGTAGTGCCATGGATGCCAGGAGAGACCGCCGATCAGGTATTTCTAGATGAGGGAGAAGCTGAGCGGTTTGCTGAATTTTTGCGATCGCTCCATTCAATCCATACGCCCGCGCCTAAAAGGGCACCCAAGAACAGCTATCGAGGTATTCCCATCGTGCAGCGTTCAGCGACCGTCGAGAAGTGGATGATGAGCCTGGCACAGAAGACCGATGTGATTACCCCTACGATTCGCCAGCTATGGCAGCAAGCGATCGCTGCACCCGTTTCTACAGAATTGTGCTGGTTACATGGTGATTTGCATCCGCGAAACGTGTTGGCAAAAGATAGCCAGATCGTAGGCGTCATTGACTGGGGTGACGCGACTAGCGGCGATGTTGCGACTGATTTGGCAGCAATCTGGATGTTGTTTGATCGTAAGTCGGAGCGGGATAGCGCCAAGCGTCTTTACGGTCTAGATGATGCCACCTATTTTCGTGCCCAGGGATGGGCGATTTATTTTGCCACTGTGCTGTTAGAAACGGGGCTGGTCGATAATCCTAGCCATGCGGCGATTGGGTTCAATACGCTGAGGCGCTTGGAAGAAGATTCTTGGGAAGAGGATTATCTTTAGACCTGAGCGAACCAAGTGCTTCAAGTTAGCGAATTTACGGCAAAATGGGAAGGCTTGTCACGCAACGACTCCCTTGAGTGTGGGGCATTATGCGTGGCATTGAAGTTGTGCAAAGGACCTAATCCATGGATACTCAGCTCACCTATGAAATTGTTGGCGGTGCACTGGGCGGCATCGCAATCGTCATTGGTTTGCTAGGATCGCGTCGCCAAAAGGCTCTTAAGACGAAGCAAGCGGAGTCTTTGCAAACAAAGCTCAATGCACAAGTAGAGCAGCTGACGCTAGAGAATGAAACATTTACTGAAGCGCTGGTTTTGGCGAAAAGCGCAGTGAATGACTTGGAGAAGCAGCTCAGCGAGGCAACGAAGCAGTTTAAGGGTGAAGAGAAGCAGCGACAGCATCTGGATAAGGCGATCGCTACAGTGAGATCTGAAGCCTCCAAGACAGAAGCTCAGCTAAAGGCGCTACAGGAAGAACTCGCGGTTATAAAAACGCAGCAACAGAAAAAAGAGAACGAATATGCTCAGCAGACAAAAGTGCTACAAGATGAGCTAGCAACCGAGAAATCAAAAAAAGCTGAGCTCACATCAGCTGAGCAGTCTCGCCAGGCTGAGCTAGCAAATTTACGCAACCAGATTAAAGGGCTCGAAATAGCTTCAAAAGAGAAAACTAATCAGCTGAGCAGCCTCAGAGAAGACCTCGCTAACGCTAACGCTGAAAAAGGTAAAAACGACGCTCAACAGCAGGAATCGCAGATGCTCATAGAATCATTGCGGCGGCAAATTAGTGAGCTAGAAGTTCAGAATAAATCGATTCAGCAGGCACAGGAATCGCAAGTAAGTGTGCAGCAAGAAGCGCAGACGCTGATAGAGACATTGCGGCGGCAAATTAGTGAGCTAGAAGCCCAGAATGAGTCGATTCAGCAGGCGCAGGAGTTGCAGGCCAGCGAGCAGTTAGGTGTTTTGCAGGCAGAATTAGAGAAAGCGGTAGTGGCTAAAGACGCTGCTGAAAGTGAACTAGAGGCGCGAGCACAAGAAAAACAAACTGCCGAAATCTCCCTGACCAACCTACAACAGCAGATAGACGAATTAACAATAGAAAAGGCAACGCTACAGACCTCCCTCGATACTCAGTCAGCTGAATCGATCCAATTGAAAGAGCAGCTAACATCGTTCGAACAGCAGCTAGAGCTTATGGCTAAAGCCAACGATGCTGAGTTAGCAGACTTGCTCAACAAACAAATTCAGCCGCTCAGAGAAGAACGCGATGCTGCGCAGCAGGCAGCCAAAACCGCTGAATCAGCTGTTGCTGAGCTAAAAGTGCAAGTCAAGCAATTGCAAGCAGAATCTGAAACCGCCGAATCAGCTATTGCTGAGCTAGAAGTGCAAGTCAAGCAATTGCAAGCAGAATCTGACAAGCTGCGTGAAAGCCAAGCAGCGGCTGAGACCTCTGCTACAGCGCTCGAAACTGAGCTAGACCAGTTAAAGCAACAGAACAAATCGCTTTCTGAAGCAGCGACGCAAGTAGGTGAAGTAGAATCGCTGCAGCAACAGCTGGCATCCTTAAACAAATCGCAGACAGATTTGGTGCAGCAGCTGAAGTCCGCTGAAGAGACTAAGACTGCTCTCAATAAACAGCTCGATAGTCTCAAGGCTGATAAGGCTTCTCTAGAAGAAGCGATGAAGATCAGTCAGCAGGTGATTACCCAGCTACAGCAAGATGCAGCCGAAGCTGCTGCCGCCGCCGCTTCGGCTAAGAAATCTTCTGAAACATCTCCAGACGCTGCTAAAGAGAGCGTTAACGCTCAGAAAGAGCCAAAATCCTCTGAAGCAGAAATCAAAGATAAAAAACAGTCTACAAAGCAGGCAGTCTCTGAATCATCTCCGGAGAAAGCGGCGGCTGAACAAGCGACAGCAGAAAAAGAATCATCAGGCTCCTTAGAGACGTCTGATGGTGGCGGCTTATCAGGGAAAATATTTGTACTAACCGGAAAGCTCAATCAGCTGACCTACGAACAAATCACCGAAACGGTTACAAAGGCGGGTGGGCGAATTAACAAAATGCCTAGCTCGAAAACAGATTATATTGTCGTTGGCGAAAATCCAGGAAATAAGCTCAAAAAAGCCATCAAGTGCAACGTGACCCAGCTGACAGAAGCGCAGCTACTGGAACTGTTTGAGTCCTCTCTGTAGCAATGTGATTTAAGCAATGTGATTTAAGCAATGCGATTTGGCCCGTGACACTTCATCCCGTCGCACTTTAGCCGGGGACACCTCAGTTAATGAAATGTTTTGGTCCGTGATTCCTAGGCAGCTGGAGTTCTACTAGGTTGTTAAGGTAGCTTAGCCACAGGGTGTGGTTTGCCCGTTGCTTACCCCATCGATTCCCAAGATTGCTCCATGCTCTTGATATCGATGACGCTGAATTCTTTGTTGATGCGATCGCTCAACTTCCTTAGCTTCAACCGCCGAGCAATCAAATCTGCTGACATCAATGGCAGCCCATACTTACAGGCTCGGCTGCTCAAAATGCCCCACTTATTGCGGATCTTGAGCAGCATGCGATCTGCTTTCGAGACGCGAATGGCGGGCAGTCCGCTTAGTCGATAGTCGCGATCAACCAGAAGTGGTGCAATTCGAGCTTCAATTAGCTGAATCTCTCGCTTGGAGAGCTTGGTATGCCACTGGTTTACCAGGGATGCGTCTGGCAGGCCATAGTCTGTGCCCTCGGCATAGCTCATCATATCTGGATGGTAGCGATCGCCCATAAACTCGCAGATGGCGCTTAGCGTTTCCGTTGTATTTTCGACCAGGTGCTCAAATCGCACTTCCAGCCGACGCTCGACCGGAACCTTTAGCTTCATCTCATCCCATAGCTTCTCGGCGTCGAGCCAGCGTTTAGCACCGTGCCAACCGTCTCCAGCCCAGCCCATTTTGACGCAGGAGCGGCTCACATCGCGGCCATCGCGCACGATATGAATAAACCTTGCCTTTGGCCAAATGTGAAGCAGTCGATCAAAGTGGTGATGAACGGTCGCACCCACAAGAGGCTTCTGCTCATCTCCAAATTGCTGAAACTGCCTGAGGAAGCTATTGACGAGTGCAGGATAGCTGAGGCGGCGGTCAATAACCGGGCCATCCATCAAAAAGTTTCGGTTGCGCTGTAGCCACTGATAGTAATCCGGAAGCGGTGGAAATCTGCCGCTGTCGTCTACAAGATGAGTAGCGTATTCAAACTCACCCCAAAACAGCATGTTGGGATGACTGTCTAGCATGAGTCGCAGCAGTGTCGTGCCAGAGCGCTCAGACCCTACCAAAAAAGTGGGTTGCTCAATCATCTCAAAAGGCTGACTATTTCCTTCTGAGAAAAGATTGGGGTTATAAACCCGTTCGACCATCGCACTCTTTGACAAGTAGTTAACCATATTGCTCTCAATGAATTACTTTCAATGGATTGCTTTCAATGGACTGCTTTCAGAAATGCTACCGACAGCCGCCATAGTGGGCGATAAAGATGCTTTCTTTTCTATTCGCACCATTTGTAACATTGACACAATCTATTGATTCTATGTGTCAATACCGTTACAGACTTATTAAAAAAATAAGATGTTCCGTTCGATGGTTTATATAAAGCAACAGGGTAGCTTCTTCTAAAAAGCTACCCTGTTGCATGAATCTTTTAGGTTGGACCTTGACGGTTTACCTAAGCCGCTTTGATGAGTACCAAGTCGCCTTCGATTTTGGCTTCGTAGGTACCCAACGCTTCTGTCGCTGGGCCATTTGTAACTGCACCGTCTGTACTGAAAGTAGACCCGTGGCAGGGGCAGGAAAACTCTGTGTCTTCCCAGTCTACGTAGCAGCCTTGGTGAGGGCACAGGGAGTCAAGTGCAATGATGCCACCTGCATCTTCTGGGTCGCGGATTGCGATCACGGAGCCAGCAATAAAAGTCTTGTTAGAGAGGAAGCCAGTGCTGTCGAGTTCGGAGACGGTACCTATGGCCGCAAAGCCATCGTCACGAATACTGCTATCGGCTTCTTCCGACGTAGCGCAGGGGTCAGCTTCGGCAGCGGTGTCTTCGGCAGGTGAGCAGGCTGCGATCGCAACAGGCAGTGATGTAGCCATTAGGCCAGCGCCAACCCAATTCATAAATGAACGGCGTTTCATAGTTTATACCTCTGACGATTATGAGTTGGGCAAATGCAGTCGAGATAGATGCATGTATGCAGAGTTCCCCTATGACCATCAGTTCAAGTGATTATGTTTAACGAATCCGACATCGAAGCGATCGAATATGGGCGCTGGCATCCAAAAAACTAACGCGGGGTCAGATGCCGACCCTCAAATTTTGAGAATATCGATGGGTGTGAAGACCATGGTAGAGGTGGTCAATTTATTTCGTGGTGGCCATGCCCGCCAATGAAAAAGTCTCAAAGCCGATGACTATCATACACAGTGGACAGACACGTTAGTCTCCTTTGGCATTCTCAATCCAAAAGCTGACGAATTGACTCTCTTGTTAGGAGAGTTTGCTGAAACGCTTGATTTTGTTGCCGATTGTTTAGTTCATTGGTGGACCGATAATCAACAAAATTATGCCGATTATTACGATCTTGGTGAGCAATCTCGACAGTGGTAGTTTAACCCACTCTAGTGGCGCACAATTTATCAAATGTCTCGTCACCTTTGCTAGGAAAAGTAGCTTATGGCTAGAGTTAGTTAACTCCTAGCCATTTCACAGCCAATACACTCTAGTAGAGTGGTGTTGGGCTGCTGTTGGTCAGTTTAGAAACGGTGTAATTCCTACTTAATTGAAACCATCCTGGAGTCAGTCGGTCGCATATATATTTGGAAGGGGATTGCGCTAGTCGAGTTGCCTGTTGTCATACAACGGTTTCAGACGATAAAAGTCTCTTAAACAACTCGACAGACGCTGTGTATCGCTTAGTGTAAGAACTGGTAATCCTGTAGCTAACACGAATCTTAGTTATTCACTAATATTACTCAACGATTACTGAGCCAAACATTCCCAGCTCCTTGTGAGGAGTACAGTGATACTTGTAGGTGCCTGGCACCTCAAACGTTACGCTATGGGCTGGCCCAGGATCTCTTGCTAAGACTGGTTCAGATATCGCCTCTGCATCAACTCCGTCTGGTACCGTTCCGAAAACGACATCGTGAGCGCCTGATTTGTTGTCCCAGACTACGGTATCTCCAACGCTCACAGTGATCTCTTCAGGAGAGTAGAGTAATTCGCCATCTTCTCCCATGGTGACAATAATTTCATTGCCAGTCAGCACAATGGGTTCATCACTGGTTGGACTACTAGTAGTTTCGGATGCTGTAAACATGCCACAGCTACCAATTAGAACAATCATCGCCACTAGCACCACACGCTTCACAAAAACGGAGAAAGACCGTTGAATCATTGCCTTAATTATCCTCTCAATATTTACTAATTAGGTATGTTCTTGACATAACAGCTGCTTCAACAAGTTTGATCTGACTTGATTAAAGGTCAAGCTTCGACATGGTTGATTAGCTATTGTCTACGATGCAAGTATGCAGTTAGGTATTCAATTTTACTTATTCTGACACTCTAAATGCCTTTTTGTTGAACAATTAGCGGTCTTAGTGGGTCTTTCAGCTTTAAAGATTCAGATGAACGAAGGTACGTTAAAACTGAGATCTAGGATGAGGTCATTAATAGAGTAAAGTCTTCAAAAGTTGGACCTTCTTCACCTTTACTCTCAATCAATAGCAATTGTGAGCGTTGACGCTGCGTATAGTGAGAACTAATGGAACGTTGCGATCATAGGATCCGTTCATATGATCGCAACAACTGCTATATCAAAGACTTACGCATAGAGCGAAAGGCTGACAGCCGATTAATCCAGAATTGTCATGAGACAACCTTTCCAGGTTGCTGTTCACTCGCAGCGTGGAAAAGTTTTGTCAGCCACCCTTTATGACGGACCGTTGCTGCTAATACAAAGAGCATATCAACTCCAACAACGCTGGCTATCATCCATTCTGAGCCGCCTGTCCCGAAGCCGTAGCTGTGGAGCCCCGTTCCCAGTACAAAGTTCACACCGTACCAAGCCATCAAGACTGCATTGAATGCAGCGACACTCGCGACGCTAATGCCGAAGTTGCCAATCCAGCCCACCAAGCGACCATGAAGCGGGACCAGATAGCAAAGCAGTGCAATGAGTGCCCAAGTTTCCTTAGGGTCCCATCCCCAGAAACGGCCCCAAGAAAAGTGAGCCCAAATGCCACCTAGGATAATGCCTGCTGTCAGCAACAAAACGCCGACCTGCAGCACCCGGTAGTTGAGCTGAGAAAGCAGCTGTAAGCGAGACTTGGCTTCAGGCGTAAATAAATAGCTGCCCAGCGACACGTGCCCGATGCCAAGGGCAAGGGCAAAGCTGGCATAGCTGAGAGCGATGGTGGGGACGTGAATGCTGAGCCAGAAGTTGTCTCGTAATACCGGTACGAGCGGTGAAATACTAGGATCAAGCACCGCGGGTAGGCTGTCGGCTAGGATCAGGCACATCACGGCCAAGGGTGCAGCGGCCAGCAGGTAGTATTTTGCCTTGTAAATGAGTTCGAAGGTGAGTGCGATCGCCGCAATCCCGAAGCCAACCCAAATCACCGACTCATACATATTGGTTACCGGTGGACGCCCCGCAATCTGCATCCGCAGCCAGAAGCCGTAGCTCTGCACTGCTACCCCACCGACAAATAGACCAATTGCACTCCAGTAGAGGTCTAACGGCTTCACCCAAAGTGTGAAGAGCATGACGACAAAAGCAAGCCCGTAAAGCATCCACGCCTTTGCAAATGGGTGAAAGTGATTGAAAGACACTTCTTGATCCATTGCGCCTTCAGCGGGATAAACG
>ERZ1740067.650-NODE-650-length-26719-cov-6.362474_pt1 | contig 26719 bp, 29 predicted proteins | sample MGYA00581736_ERZ1740067 | MGnify/ENA primary metagenome ERZ1740067 (study PRJEB43018, sample SAMN04849236) | marine metagenome | isolation source: floating plastic debris | place: Pacific Ocean | collected 2008-08-27 | study: EMG produced TPA metagenomics assembly... | reverse complement strand
ATTGATGATGGCCCCCGCTGTGGTCCTGCTTTTGGGCTGGATGCTGGTGCCGCTGACCATGACCTTGTGGTTCTCGTTCCGGACCTATCTGCCCCTGCGTGGTGGCGACCAAGGTTGGACGGGCTTCGACAATTACGTCCGCTTTGTGACTTCAAGCTCGTTCTGGCCAGCGGTGCAGACGACCCTGATCATCGTGCTGGGCGTGTTGGTCATCACCGTGGTTCTTGGTGTGCTGCTCGCGATGCTGCTGGACCAGCCGATGTGGGGCCAAGGCATTGTCCGCATTCTGGTCATTGCGCCCTTTTTTGTGATGCCGACCGTGTCTGCGCTGGTCTGGAAGAACATGTTTATGGATCCTGTGAACGGCTTGTTTTCCCACCTGTGGCGGTTCTTTGGAGCGACCCCCGTCAGTTGGCTGTCAGACGCTGCGATGCCGTCGATCATTATGATTGTCAGCTGGCAATGGCTGCCATTCGCGACGCTGATCTTGTTGACCGCAATTCAGTCGCTGGACAGCGAACAACTGGAAGCCGCCGAAATGGACGGCGCTCCGTGGCACAAGCGCTTTTGGTTCATCGTGCTGCCGCATCTGAGCCGCGCGATTACCATCGTGATCCTGATCCAGACGATCTTCCTGTTGGCGATCTTTGCCGAGATTTTCGTGACCACAGGCGGCGCGTTCGGGACCCGCACCTTGTCGTACCTGATCTTCCAGCGGGTGCTGGAAAGCCAGAATGTAGGACTGGGCTCAGCCGGTGGTGTCTATGCCATCATCCTTGCGAACATCGTCGCGATCTTCCTGATGCGGATCGTTGGGAAAAATCTTGATGCGTGAGCCGTGTTTCCATCGCGTCCCGGGCCTGATCCGGGACCTCACCCCAATCGTCGCAAAGGTCTCGGATCAGGTCCGGGACGGGAGGTTCTGAGATGGCCCGCGCTGTCACACCCCGCCGCAAACTGATCAACACGGGCCTTGCTTGGGCCATCGGTCTGCTGATCTTCTTCCCGATCCTTTGGACGATCCTGACGTCGTTCAAGACCGAAGGGCAGGCAATTGCCAGTCCGCCGATCTTCTTCAACTTCGACTGGACGCTTGAGAACTACGCGGTCGTTATGGAGCGTTCGAACTACGCGCGTTTTCTTTGGAATTCGGTGATTATCGCGGGTGGTTCGACCATCCTTGGCCTGATTATCGCGGTGCCTGCGGCGTGGTCGATGGCCTTTGTGCCCTCCAAACGCACGAAAGACATCCTGCTGTGGATGCTGTCGACCAAGATGTTGCCCGCGGTGGGTGTGCTGTACCCGATCTATTTGCTGTTCATTCAGATGGGTCTGCTGGATAGTCGCGCCGGTCTGGTGATTGTTCTGATGCTGATCAACCTGCCAATCATCGTGTGGATGCTTTACACTTATTTCCGCGAAATCCCGGTCGAGATTTTGGAGGCCGCGCGCATGGATGGCGCCGCGTTGAAAGAGGAAATCCTTTATATTCTGACGCCCATGGCCATTCCGGGCATCGCATCAACCATGCTGCTGAACTTCATTCTCGCCTGGAACGAGGCGTTCTGGACGTTGAACCTCACAGCCGTCGATGCGGCCCCGCTGACGGCCTTTATCGCCAGTTATTCCAGCCCCGAGGGTCTGTTCTTTGCGAAACTCAGCGCGGCCTCGACCATGGCGATTGCGCCGATCCTCATCCTTGGCTGGTTCAGCCAAAAGCAACTTGTCCGTGGCCTCACGTTTGGCGCGGTAAAATAAGGGACACGACCGATGGGACGTATTCAACTGAACGGTGTGACCAAAAGCTTTGGCGACGTGGAAGTGATCCCGCCGCTGGACCTGACCATCGAGGATGGCGAGTTTGCGGTTTTTGTCGGCCCGTCGGGTTGCGGCAAGTCCACTTTGCTGCGTCTGATTGCAGGTCTCGAAGACATCACCAGCGGGCATATCGCTATTGATGGCAACGATGCTACCGACGTGCCGCCCGCCAAGCGTGGCCTGGCGATGGTGTTTCAAAGCTACGCACTTTATCCGCATATGTCGGTGCGCAAGAACATCGCCTTTCCGCTCCGCATGGCCAAGATGAGCCAGGCCGAGATTGACAAGCGGGTCGACAACGCCGCCTCGGTTCTTAACCTCGCCGACTACATCGACCGCCGTCCCGGGCAGCTGTCGGGTGGTCAGCGCCAGCGTGTCGCCATTGGCCGCGCGATTGTGCGCGAACCGGCGGCGTTTTTGTTCGACGAGCCGTTGTCAAATCTGGATGCGGCACTGCGCGTGGGCATGCGGATGGAAATCTCGGAGCTGCATAAAAAGCTTGAGACAACGATGATCTACGTCACCCATGATCAGGTCGAGGCGATGACGATGGCCGACAAGATCGTGGTGCTGCGCGCGGGCAACATCGAACAGGTTGGCAGCCCGCTTGAGCTGTATAAGGCGCCGCGCAACACGTTTGTGGCGGGGTTCATCGGTTCGCCCAAGATGAATCTGATCGAAGGGGCCGAGGCAGCAAAGCATGATGCGCATACCATTGGCGTGCGCCCGGAACATATTACGGTGTCTGGTAACGAGGGTCTCTGGTCTGGAGTGGTCGGCGTGGCAGAGCATCTTGGCTCTGACACGTTCTTCCACATTCACGACACCGGCCTGGCTGAGACGGTTACAGTGCGTGCCGATGGTGAGGTCGGGTTCCGCCACGGCGATACCGTGCATCTGACACCGCGTGATGATGTGATCCATCGCTTTGACGCCCAAGGTTTGCGGATCGAATGACCGGGTTGGCTGGAAAGACGGCGCGGCACGGCGGTGGCGTGCGTGGGGGCTGCGGGAACTGGACAAGCCGATGAAACATCACGCTCCGGGAGAGGCTTCGATCACGTTGTCCAACGCCACGCTGGGTGAGCTTCCGGCAGGCGTATCGGTCCCGACATACGACCGCTCTTTGTTGACGCCGGGCATTGTGCATATCGGTTTGGGTAATTTCCACCGTGCGCATCAGGCGTGGTATCTGCACCGGTTGATGCAGCAGGGGCACGCTTTGGACTGGGCGATCATCGGCGCAGGCGTGCGCGCCGGAGATGCCGTGATGCGCGACAGGTTGTTGGCGCAGGACTGTCTGACCACGCTGATCGAACTGGATCCCAACCATATCTCGGCCGAGGTGATCGGCCCGATGATCGACTTTCTGCCCGTTGAGCCTGACAACGCGGCCCTGATCCGCACCATGTCCGAGCCTGCGATCCGCATCGTGGCGTTGACGGTGACAGAGGGGGGGTATTTCCTTGATGCGTCGGGCGCGCTTGATCTGCACCACGCCGATATTGTGCATGACGCTGCCAGCCCTGACGTCCCGCGCACGGCGTTCGGCGCGATGATTGCCGCGTTGAGGGCACGGCGCGCGGCGGGGCAGCGGCCCTTTACGGCGCTGTGTTGTGACAATCTGCGCGGCAATGGCGATATCCTGCGTCAGACGCTTGTCGGGCTGGCGGGGCTCAGCGATCCCGATCTGGCTGGTTGGATCGACGCCAATGTGGCGTTCCCCAATGCGATGGTCGATTGCATCGTGCCTGCGACGGGAGAGGTCGAATTGGCCTATGTGCATGATCTGGGCATTGACGATGCGGCTCCTGTGACCCACGAAAACTTCCGCCAATGGGTGATTGAGGATACATTCTGTGCGGGCCGTCCGCCTTGGGAAAAGGCAGGTGCGACGCTGACGCGCGATGTGCATCCCTACGAAAGCATGAAGATCCGGATCCTGAACGCGGGCCATCAGGTGCTTGCCAATCTGGGAGATGTTCTGGGATTGGAAACGATTGCCGATTGCATGACGGATCCGACCGTATCGGGCTTTTTCCGCAAGGTGCAGACAGACGCAATTCTACCTTATGTTCAAGGGGTCGAGGGCATGACGCCTCCGCAGTATCTGGCCTTGATCGAGGACCGTTTTGCCAACCCCAAGATTCGCGATACCACGCGGCGTGTGGCCTTTGACGGCTCCGCCCGCCATCCCGGTTTTGTGCTGCCGATCCTGCGCGATGCCTTGATTGCAGGTGGTGATCTGAACGGGCTGGCCTTGGTCGAGGCACTTTGGGCGCGGATGTGCTTTGGCACCCGCGAAGATGGCAGTGCCATCGCGCCCAACGATCCGCATTGGGATGCGCTGCACGCCGCCGCACATGCCGCCCGGCACGATCCAGGAGCATGGTTGGCGCAAGAGCAGTTTTACGGTGATCTTGGCGCGAACACCGCTTTTGCGGGCGCGTTTACGGTCTGGCTTGATCGCATCTGGTCTCTTGGCAGTCGAGAGGCGGTGATGCTTTATCTAGACGATACAAAGGCGCCGACCGGCTAAGCTGTCATTTGATGCGATGGTGAGGCTCAGTGCTAAGCCAGACGCGACGTGCCGAACGACTTTTACTGCATATTTTCAAAGCCTTACTTTCCCTTGCGCACGCTATAGACGCCTTCGGGCAAGTCCAGCGCCGCGCCCAAATCGCGGGCCTGCGCCAGCGAAAGCGTGATAACCGACACCCGGTCCGTACGGGCATCATACTGCTCGATCCGGATGACATCTTCGAACGCCTGAATGGCAACGTCCTCTTGCAACGGCTCCGCGCCCTCATCCACAAGGGTGACAACGGTCGCATCGAATTCGTGTTCAATGGAAAACATGCGAGTAACGTCGGGCAAACGGCGTTCGGGTGCAAGCCTTAGATGCGCCGCATCCGGCGGCGGTGCATCCAATAGAGCAGGGGCGCGAGGACGTGGTCATAGATGCGCCGCGCGACGGGGCGCGTAACCGGCAAATCTGTTAGATGTGCAAGCCATGCAAAGCGGGGCATTTCGGCCCAAAGGACCTGAAAGGCCTCTAACCCTTCATAGACCGTGCCGTCTTTCAGCACATGCAGGCGACTGGCGGCGGCTTCGGCATCGACACCCCAACGGGCCAGATCGCTGTCTTGCAAGGTCTCAAAGCGCAAGGGCAGCCCTGCGGTGTCGGCATAGCTGGCGTAGCTGGCAATTTCGCGCGAGCAGATGGGGCAATCGCCATTGTAAAGAACTTCGGTGTCAGACATGAAACGCAAGATAGGGCGCTGACGTTACGGTCAACCAAAAGCGCGTGATCGCTCTGGAACCTCTGCGCGAATTCGCTAGTTTAATGTTAACAATCTGGAGCCACCCCATGCGCTTTGCCGCCCTTGCCTTAATCCCGCTGATGCTGTCGGCCTGCACTGTGGCAACGACACAAAACACGCCGCAACAGCAGCCTGCGCAACAGGCGACGCAAAGTATCACGCAAGCGGATGCCCGGCGTCTTGCCCGCAACTTTACCTCTGTGGTGGAACGGATTGAGCCCGTTGCGGAACGCGAATGCCGTGCGCGCACACCGCAACTGGACTGCGATTTCAAGATTGTCGTGGATGATCGCCCCAATCAACCCGCAAATGCGTATCAGACGGTCGACAGGAACGGACGTCCTATTCTGGCAATGACCGTGGGCTTGATCGCACAGGCGGCAAACACGGATGAAATCGCCTTTGTGCTGGGCCATGAGGCCGCGCATCACATCTCGGAACATCTGGGCCGTCAGCGTCAGAACGCCACTGCGGGCGCGCTTGTTTTTGGCAGTCTTGCCCAGATCACCGGCGGCGGAAGTGAGGCGATTGAATCTGCCACCCGGCTAGGTGCGACCGTCGGTGCGCGCAGCTATTCCAAGAATTTCGAGCTTGAGGCAGACGCCTTGGGCACCGTAATCACCCACAAAGCAGGTTACGACCCTGTGCGCGGGGCCGAGTTCTTTAACCGCATCCCGGACCCCGGCGACAGGTTTCTGGGCACCCACCCGCCCAATGCCGACCGGATCAAAACGGTCCGCCGCGTTGCCGCGACGCTGAACTGATCAGCGGCCGGGATCGGTGTGCGGCACGCGTTCTCGCAGCCTCAGGATCATCCCGCCGGTCGAGATCACGACCCAAAAGATCTGGATCAGCGCCGAGGCCAGATTGAACGCGACCAGCAACCCAAGCAGCACCAGAGCGGCTGCAAAGAAATTAAGCGCATAATAGGCGAACGCCTTGGACGAGATCATCTCGAACGTCAGGGCAAAATAAAGTGTGACGTAGACTGCGACCCCGATCAGCCCCGCATTGTGGAACCACCCGGCATGGGTGTCGATAAATACCTGCACTTGTGAAACCGCCTGTGGGTCTTTTTTGTTATACGGAATCATGTGCTTGGAAGTGACTGTCCTGTCAAGTATCCGGTTTCGTCGGGCTGATCGTTGATGGATGTCAATGTCTTGGTAATGCCCTTGGGGCAGACTGGGTTTGCCGCGTTTTACGAGAGAGTGTTCATGACCCCCGTTGGAGACCCCCAAACCCATTTTTGGCTTACGTTTCGGATGGCGAAAGCAGTCGGGGCTGACATTTCTATGGCACTGCATGAAAACCGGCTTAGCCGTACGGGTCATGCAGCGCTGATCAACCGTTGTCGCCGATGTAGCCACGCAACGGCTTGCGCCTCCAAGTTGGACGAATGCGCCGGGCAACTGGACCGTGTTCCGGACAATTGCGCGAACCACGACACGCTTACTGTTCTCGCCCGCTGAAATTGCGAAAAAACTGGTGTTCTGCGCCTTATTTGCCGTAGTTTGGCGGCAAAACAAACAAGGCAGGGCGGGCAATGCTGCACATACAATGGATACGGTTTCGCAATCGTTGCGTCTGGTCATGGGAAGGCTGGGTGCATGCCTGGCACCATGAGCCGTCTTTGCGGCAATGGATGATTGCGAACCTGATTTCGGGGGCGGTGGCGTTGACGTTGCCGTTGTCTCCGGCAGAACGGGCGCTGATTCTGGGTGGTGGTATCATGGTTCTGGCGGTCGAGATGTTGAATTCCGCGATTGAGCGGGCTGTGGATCATACGTCGAAAGACGCGCATCCTTTGGCGAAACAGGCCAAGGACATGGCCAGTGCAGCTGTTGCGATCAGCGCGATTGCGGTCGGGGTAATGTGGCTTGTGGTGCTGATCGGCCTTGCTTCAACTTGACGGCATCATCAGCGATCGCGGCTCAAGATATGCGGTCTCGGGCGGGGCGGTCGCCAGCCGTACCGATGTGGATGCGTTCCGCAAGCAACTGAAACGCAAAAAGAAGTTTGCCAAGGCGACCCATAATACGTGGGCTGCCGTGCTGCCTGACGGCCCTTTGAAAGCTGATGATGGCGAGGCGGGCGCGGGCATGGTGATCCTGCGGATGCTCGAACGCGACGGACTGCAAAACCACATCATCGTTGTGACCCGCTGGTATGGTGGCACCAAGCTGGGCGGCGACCGGTTTCGCCATGTGCAAGAGGCCGTGCGTGCCTATCTTGCGGCCCTTTGACGTGGATCAAAGGCAAGTGCCGGCAGCCATGACACCTTGTCCGCGAACAAAAGCGAGATTGGGATGATCATGCAAACAACGACCTTGAAGCGGCACGCGGATCTGATGGACCGCATGGCCACGACATTAGGCATTGATTTGGAAGAAAAAGCCCTGCGCGGGGATCTTCCGTTTGATGAAATTGCAGACGCCGTGATCCGGTGCACAGGCTGCACCGGTGCTGGCGATTGCGAAGGTTGGCTGGACGGCCACGCGGACGGTGCAGAGCAAACGCCGGGCTATTGCCGCAACGCCGATCTGTTCAAAACGCTGCGCTAAGTCTGCGCGCTAAACCTCTGAGCGTGCAGGGTATTCTTCGCACCCGGAGGTCTTTACCCGGCCTTTGCGCGCTTTATGGCCGATGGTCGTTTTGCACTTGGGCGTGAGTGTCTTATCCTTCTTTTCAGCATTGATGCCATTTGAAGGATTTCCGCCATGCTCCGTCTTTGTGCCTTTACCGGATTAACCCTTGTCTTTGCCGTGCCGCTTGTCGCGCAGGACGCGGCGGACGCTGTCGCACCCGAGGCCGCCACCGCACTTGAGGCGAAGGCCGCAGGAACGCCCGTGACCTCTGACAATTGGATGGTGGCCGCTGCCAATCCGCTGGCCGTTCAGGCCGGTGCGCGCGTGCTGCGCGAAGGCGGCTCTGCGGCAGATGCGATGGTCGCTGTGCAAGCGGTTCTGGGTCTGGTCGAGCCGCAAAGTTCGGGCCTTGGCGGCGGGGCTTTTCTCGTCTGGTATGATGCAGCTTCCGGTGAAATAACCACGCTGGACGGTCGCGAAACGGCCCCTTTGGCCGTCACGCCAACACTCTTTCAGGATGAAAACGGGGAGCCGTTGGCGTTCTTCGACGCTGTCGTGGGTGGCCTGTCTGTCGGCACCCCCGGCACGCCCGCCTTGATGGAAGCCGCGCATCAGCGTTGGGGAAAGTCCGATTGGGCAAGCCTGTTTACTGAGGCCACAGACCTGGCCACCAACGGTTTCACTGTCTCCCCCCGCCTTGCGGGTCTTGTGGAGGGGGACACCGAACGGTTGTCGACCTTCCCTGCGACGGCTGCGTATTTCCTGCCTGAAGGCATTCCGATTGCCGAAGGTGACACGCTTGTGAATGCCGCCTATGCAGAAACGCTACGGGCCATCGCCGTCGGTGGCGCGGCTGCCTTTTATGAAGGCCCGATTGCGGATGGCATTGTCGAGGCTGTGCAAAGTGCTGACGGCAATCCCGGCGTGCTTGCCCAGCAGGATCTGGATATTTACACCGTGAAAGAACGCGCACCTGTCTGCGTGACTTACCGCGCCCATGATGTGTGTGGTATGGGGCCGCCATCGTCGGGGGCGCTGACTGTCGGGCAGATTTTGGGCATGCTTGAAGGCTACGATTTGGCCGCGTTGGGGCCTGAGGATCCAGAGGCATGGCGCCTGATCGGCGATGCCTCACGTTTGGCTTTCGCAGATCGCGGTCGCTACATGGCCGATAGCGATTTCGTCCCGATGCCCACCGAAGGGCTGGTTGATCCGGAATATCTGGCAACACGTGCTGCGCTTTTGGCCGGCGATGATGCGTTGCCAGAGGTCAGCGCAGGTATGCCCGCGTTCGATCACGCCATGCTTTTCGCCGATGATGTCTCGCTTGAGCTGCCCTCGACCAGCCACATCTCAATCGTCGATGGGGATGGCAATGCTTTGTCGATGACCACCACGATTGAGATCGGTTTCTGCTCGCGATTGATTGCCCCTGGCGGGTTGCTTCTGAACAACGAGCTAACGGATTTCTCGTTCCGCACCCACACTGATGGTGTGCCGATTGCGAACCGGGTCGAGCCGGGTAAGCGCCCGCGATCGTCCATGTCGCCGACGATTGTGATGCGGGATGGCGCGCCGGTCATGGTTGTTGGCTCACCGGGCGGCAGCCGGATTATCGGCTATGTGGCCAAGACGATCATTGCGCATCTCGATTGGGGGATGGATGTGCAGGCGGCCGTGGCGATGCCGCATCTGGTGAACCGCTTTGGCACCTATGACGTGGAAGAAGGCACCACGGCTGAAGCACTTGCCGAGCCACTTACCGCGCTGGGATATGAGGTAAACTCGCGGGCGCTGACGTCCGGCCTGCATGCGATTGCGATTGATGCGGACGGGTTGGAAGGCGGTGCCGACCCGCGCCGTGAAGGCATCGCGATTGGGGAGTAGACGCTAAACCAGCTTCCCCCAGAGGTCGTACTCGCTGGCCTCGTCGACCTCGACGGTGACGATATCGCCGGGGGAGAGGTGTTCGAACCCCTCGTCAATAAAGAGGTTCCCGTCGATCTCTGGCGCGTCGGCTTTGGTTCGGCAGGTCGCCGCGTCGTCTTCCACCAGATCGACGATGACCTGCTGGCGCGTGCCGACCTTCGCGGCCAGTTTCGCCTCGGAAATCGCTTGCGACTTCTCCATGAAACGGTCCCAACGGTCTTGCTTGACCTCGGGTGCCACGTGATCCGGCAGCGCGTTTGACCGCGCGCCATCCACGTTTTCGTACTGAAAGCAGCCGACGCGATCCAACTGCGCCTCGTCCAGCCAATCAAGCAGAGTTTGAAATTCATCCTCCGTCTCGCCCGGATAGCCGACGATAAAGGTCGACCGCAGGGTGATCTCGGGACACACCGCACGCCACGCCGCAATCTCATCCAGCGTCTTCGCCCCCGCCGCAGGCCGCGCCATACGGCGCAGCACATCCGGGTGCGCATGTTGGAACGGGATGTCGAGGTAAGGCAACACCAGCCCGTCCGCCATGAGCGGGATCAGGTCGCGCACATGCGGGTAGGGGTAGACGTAATGCAGCCGCACCCATGCCCCAAGCGATCCCAGATCGCGTGCCAGATCGGTGATATGGGCGCGGGCGGTGCCGTCTTTCCACGGGGTCTCGTCATATTTGCGGTCCAGCCCATAGGCCGAGGTGTCTTGGCTGATGACCAGCAGCTCTTTCACCCCCGCCTCCACCAGCTTTTCCGCCTCCCGCAGCACCGCGTTCGCAGGCCGTGATGCAAGTTTCCCGCGCATATCGGGAATGATGCAGAATTTGCACTTGTGGTTACAGCCCTCGGAAATCTTGAGGTAACTGTAGTGGCGCGGCGTTAGGCTGATGCCGCGCGCGGGCAGCAGATCAATGAACGGATCGGGCGCGGGCGGCACGGCCATATGCACCGCATCCAGCACCTGCTCATATTGATGTGGCCCCGTGACGGCGAGGACCGAAGGGTGATGCCCTTCGATATACTCCGGCTCCGCACCCAGACATCCGGTGACGATCACGCGCCCGTTTTCATTGAGCGCTTCGCCAATGGCCTCAAGGCTTTCGGCTTTTGCTGAATCCAGAAACCCGCAGGTGTTCACAATCACCGCATTCGCGCCCGCGTAATCGGGCGAAATCCCATACCCCTCGGCCCGCAGCCGCGTCAGAATACGCTCACTATCCACCAACGCCTTGGGACAACCAAGCGAGACCATGCCAATAGTCGGCTGCCCATCGCGCTGCGTCTCGGTGATGCGCGCACGGGCAAGGTCAGGGCGAAGATAGGGTGGGTTCTGTGTCATGTCGCGCGTATAGCGGGAGGCGGGGGGGATGGGAAGCAGCGGTTCTATCTGCGCTAAAACTCCCCGTGAGGGCGGCTTGTGCGAAGCTCCCCCTCCGCATACCTTTGTAAAAAAGAGGATGAGTAGATGCGTTGGATTGTCCGCCTGATCGGGTTTGTTTTGGTGTTGGCCGTCGTGGCCGTGGTCTCGATCCTGCTTTTGCCGTCAGAGCGGATTGCCAAAATCGCGGCGGATCAGATCACGCAGTACACGGGCCGTGATGTGCAGATCACCGGCGATGTCAGCGCCTCGTTCTGGCCGACCTTGGGGGTCACGACAGGCGCAGTTGAGATCGGGAATGCTGAGTGGTCCCCGAACGGGCCGATGCTGAAAGCAGATAGCCTTGAGATTGGCGTGGATGCCGCAGCCCTTTGGAATCGCGACATAAAAATTCGAACACTGCGCGCAGTGTCACCGCAGGTGTTGCTGGAAGTGGCCGCCGACGGGCGCAACAACTGGACGTTCGGGACGCCGTCGACCGGCAGCACAAGCACAGCTGACATTCCCACTTTAACGCTTGATAAGGCCGAGGTTATCGACGGCTCGTTCCGCTTCATCGACGCGCAGGCGGGGTCGGATACGCGGTTCGACGACTTTGATCTGGCGCTGGAGTGGCCTGTTGCCAATGGCCCAGTGACGCTTGATCTGGGCGCGCAGCCTTTTGTCAGCCGCATCACGGTGGACGCCGAGATTGCGGATGTGGCGGCGGTGATTGCGGGGCAAACCACGCCTGTGACCGCACAAATCAGTGCGTCTGGCGGCACGGTCAATTTCAATGGTCGCATTGGCAGCACGCCGGAAATGGCCGGGCGTGTGAACGCGGATTTAAGCAGCACGGCGACCTTTCTAAGCGCGCTGGGCATTCAGGGCGTGGATGTTCCCGAAGGTCTGGGGCAACGTCTCAATCTGCAAGGGCTTGTGAGCTTTGCCGGGGAGACGCTGAGCCTGCGCGAAGGGGTGATCACGGCGGATGGGACGCGGTTGGACGGCGCGATGGACGTCACGCTGGCCGCCAAACCTGTCATCAACGCCAACTTTGCTGCGGGGGACCTTGATCTGGCGTTTCTCACGGATGGGGAGAGCAGTGGCGGCGGCTCCGGATGGTCAAAAGAGGCCATTGATGCCAGTGGGTTAGCTGCGTTTGACGGAGCAATCGCACTAAGCGCCGACAGCCTTGACCTTGGCACGCTGAAGTTCGGCAAAACCCGTCTGAACGTCACCAACGACAACGCCCGGGCGGTGGTGCAGTTTCAGGAATTACGCGGGTATGACGGCAATATCACCGGTCAATTCGTGGCCAATAACCGCAGCGGCTTGTCCGTTGGCGGCAATCTGACGGCTGCGGGTGTTCAGATGAAAACGTTGCTGACGGATATGGCTGACCTGGACCGGATGTCGGGGTTGGCGAATCTCAGGCTTAACTTTCTTGGAGTGGGTCAATCGGTTGATGCGATTATGAAATCGCTCTCGGGTGATGGATCTGTCTCGATGGCGGGTGGCCAGATCAGTGGGATCGACCTTGATAAGCTGATCCGCGAGGGGGCGACTGGCCCGGGCACGACGATCTTTGATGACTTTCAAGCGGGCTTCACGATGTCTGATGGTGTTTTACGCAATAACGATCTTGTGATGACACTCCCTAATGTCGAGACCCGTGGCGAGGGCAAGGTCGATCTGGGTGAGCAGGAGATTGACTATCTGATCACGCCGATTGCGCTGCAAGCGCGCGATGATCAAGGGCTTGCAATCCCGTTTCGCATAAAGGGTCCGTGGTCTGCGCCAAAGTTCCTGCCGGATATGGAAGCGGCCCTTGATATGAACCTTGAGGCGGAAAAAAAGAAGCTGGAAGAACAGCTTGAGCAAGAAAGAGAAAAGCTGGAAGAGCGCGCCCGTGTAGAGGCCGAAAAGGCCCGTCAGCGCGCCGAAGAGCAACTGCGCAGGGAGGCGGAAAAGGCGTTGGGCATAAACGCCGATGAGGCAGAAAGTGTCGAGGATGCCTTGCGCAAAAAGCAGGAGGAAGAGGCCGGAAACGCCCTGCGTAACCTTTTAGGCGGTAACTAAGTGACATGACGTTTTATTTGCTTTTGAACGAAATCCCTCGTTATCAATACGCCTGTGCCTGCTGCAATCTGGGGAATCTGTAGTGCCAAAACTGACTGCTTCGCTGCTTAAAGGCAGCTGTATCGTGTCCTTAGTCGCCTCGTTGACCGCCGTAACGGTGACGCCGAGTTTCGCGGATAGCTCCCGGGCCATGTTCCGGATGGAAAAGGGCATGTCCCTTGGACAATACTACACGCGGGTGCAAGACAGCCTGATCAACGCGGGGCTCCTGCGACAAGAACGATCGTTGAAAAACGCGCCGTCCACGCCAACCAAGCTGGCCCGCGATTTTGCAGAGATTGCGCTGCGGTCCGAGTATGGTGGATCGCTGGGTGCCTCTGGTTCGGGTAGCCGCAAGCCAGTGATGCGCTGGGAAGTTCCGGTGAAGATGAATGTGGTGTTTGGATCCTCTGTCGCGCCGGACCAGCGGTTGCAAGATCAGCGCGCCATCGTCAACTACATGAAACGCCTGTCGAAAATCACGGGTCATCCGGTGACGCAGACGAACAAAGGCTCGAATTTCCACGTTCTTGTTGTCAATGATGCAGAGCGTAAATCGCTCGCCACCACGCTGCGCAAAATGGTGCCAAACCTGAACAGCGCGTCCATCCGTGCGGTGGAGCGGATGAAGCCCAACCATTTCTGCATGGTCATCGCTTCGCCCTATGCGGACCGCAAAAACGGCTATCAATCGGTTGTGGCAATCATCCGTGCCGAGCACCCGAATATGATGCGCACTGCCTGCATTCAGGAAGAACTCGCGCAGGGCATGGGTCTTCCCAATGACTGCCACTATGCGCGCCCGTCCATCTTTAATGATGATCAGGAGTTTGGCCTACTGACCCAGCATGATGAGCGGCTGCTTCGGATGCTTTATCACCCCGCGCTGACCTCTGGGATGCCGCGTAAGGATGCGATCCCCTTGCTCAAGCATATCGCAGCACAGGTCGCGTCGCGCGGGTAAAGAGCCACGTGTGGCCTTGTCAAAGCTGACCGCAGTCTAGCGCGCCAAAACGACATCGCGTCTGATATCTTCGTCCGAGGTAACAGCCTCGATCAGATAACTGGCGACATCCTTGCGCGAAATCAAACCATTGCGCCATTCCGCCGGGTCCCGCAGCACGCGGTACTTCTGTGACGCATCTGCGTTGGTCAGGATAACCGGGCGCACGATCGTCCACTCCACATCGCTTTCCAGCAAAAGTGTTTCCTGACGGTCTTTGTCCTCATAGGGTTTGCCTAGGATCGCGCGATGCCCCAACCGCTCGATTGTGCTCATGGCGGCTCTGCTGCGGCCTGCGCCAAAACCGGTAGTCACGATAAGGCGGCTGACGCCCGCTTGCGCCATCTGTGATAGCAAAATGCGGGTGGTTTCCGAGAAAAGCGTGACCTCTTTCCACAGCATCGACACGCTTTCCTGAATACCAAGGGCGTAGACCACAGCATCAACACCGTCCAGCGCGCTGGCGACATCGGCGGGGTCAAGCGCATCGCCGGCCGCAATCTCGAGGTTGTCTTTCTGCTCAAGTTGATCGGCACTGCGTGAAAAAGCCCGGACGATAAATCCGCGCGCCAAACCTTCGTCCATCGCGGCTTTTCCGATGCCGGACGTCGCCCCCATAACCAGAATACGTTTGCTCAATTTAACATATCCTCAAAGAGGGAGTGAAAGCGGCGATGTTGCGATCCGTCACGCGCGAGGTTGAGAGCACCGCGCCGGTCTGTGGTGTCCCACGGGCCATGATTTACCCTTGTAAACGTCGCTGTTTCACTTGGGCGGTCCAAGCGACGCGCGTCGTTCGTGTTTTCAGTAGATTTCGACATGTGCACACTCCTTCTATCGGCAAACGCAAAAGCACCGCGCTTGTTCCTTCCACAGTCGACTTAGGGCGGTCTTCGTTCACGTCAGCCTCGAGCGTTTGTCAGACTGCCATGAGCCAAAAAAAAGACCCCCATGCGGGGGCCTTGGAACGTTGCGCGATGCTGGTGTCTTACCGACGCCGGTCCCGCCGCGAGGACATTGGCTGAAAGGCCACGCCCACATGTGCCTCGCAATAAGGTTTGCCAGGTTTCACAGCCAATCCGCAGAACCAGAAATCATCGGTCGCTGGGTCGCCGACGGGCCATTTGCACGTCCGTTCTGTCAGCTCCATCAGTGACAGCCTCTTGGCTTTCTTCTCAACCTCGTTGACCTTGGCCAACGCTTCGGGGCTGATTTCATTGGCCGACGGTTGCGGCGGCAGGGGTTGGCCTGCCGGAATGATCTGCTTGCGCGCCGGGATTGCCGATTTCTGCTCGATCGCCGGTTCGGTCTTGAGGTCCGGCTTGGGCGCGGGCTTTGGTGCTGCCGCGGCCTTGGGCTTGGGCGCTGCCTTTTCCTTGGTTGCGGGCTTCGAGCCGCCACCGCCCGCGCGGTTCGAAAGGCCCAGGCGATGCACTTTGCCAATCACCGCATTGCGGGTCACACCACCAAGCTCTTTGGCGATCTGGCTTGCAGATTGGCCTTCGCCCCACATCTTTTTTAGAACTTCGACCCGTTCATCGGTCCAGGACATGCGCAATTCCTTTAGCAGAAAAGCGGCCCGCATTTCGCAAAGGGCCGCTTGGAAAAATCTCGTTCCTGCTATTTTAGCCATTGCGCGCATCGGTTACAAGCGCAGCCGACACGGCAAGAGGGCAGTATGACCGAGAATTTCGAAATGGGGACGCGGCGTTTTGGGCGCTGGAACTGGCTGGGCACCCGCACCTTGGCCGAGCGCGAGATCCGCCGCTTCCTGAATGTCTGGGCACAAACGCTGGCCGCCCCTTTGGTGACTGCCGGGCTTTTCCTGCTGATCTTCGCGCTTGCCGTCGGGCCTCAGCGCGGTGATGTGATGGGCGTGCCGTTCGTGACGTTCGTGGCGCCGGGCCTTTTGATGATGACGGTGATCCAGAACGCGTTTGCCAACACCTCAAGCTCGATTGTCAGTGCCAAGGTTCAGGGCAACATCGTGGATACGCTGATGCCGCCGCTGTCGCCCTTAGAACTGGTCATGGGCTATGCCGCAGGCGGCGTCGCGCGCGGGCTGTTTGTGGCCGTCGCCATTGCGCTTGGGATGCGTATTTTCCTTGGTATTCCGGTCGCGCATCCGCTTTGGTTGCTGGTGTTTGCGGTGATCGGATCGGCCGCAATGGCCGGGCTTGGCATCATCTGCTCTGTGTTCGCGCGCAAGTATGACCAACTGGCTGCGATCACCAATTTCATCATCACGCCGCTGGCGTTCCTGTCGGGCACGTTTTATTCACTCGAAGCGATCCCGCCGCTGCTTGCGACACTGATCCACTGGAACCCGATGTTCTATATGATTGACGGCGCGCGTTACGGCATTCTGGGGATATCTGACAGCGATCCGCGTCTTGGCCTTGTGATTTGCATCGTCACAACCGCTTTGATCCTGACGGTCTGCTGGCGTTGGTTCAAAACCGGTTTTCGGATCAAAAGCTAGCTTTCTTTCAGCCGTGCCTCGCGCCAAGCCAACAAGCCTGCGCCGCACAGGATCGTCGCCATACCTAAAAGCGCGATCCCGTCCGGCACCTCACCGAAAAATGCGAGATCATAAAGCCCTGCAACGACCAGTGTGGCATAGCTGAACGGCACGATAAAGCTCGCCTCGGCCCGTTTCATGGCATTCACAAAACACGTCTGCGCACAGGCCATCAACGTGCCCAAAGCGGCCAGCAAACCCCATTGCGCCAGCGTCGGGGCCTGCCACACCAACATCACGGCAATGGTCGAGATCACGACCCCGATACAGTTGTTCACGAGCAGGATCTGGAATGGGCTTTCCAGCCCGCTCAGTCGTTTGATGAAGATCACCTCGAGACCCATGATCAGCGCCGCGCCAAGCGCCAGTAAAGCCGCTGGTTCGAAATCACCCGGCAATGGTCGCAGCAACAACAGCATCCCCGCAAACGCGATCGCCGCCGCCGACCAGCGCACACGGCCCACCTTTTCGCGCAGCAGAAAGATCGCGAAAATCATCGCGAAAACCGGGTTGAGAAAGCTGATCGCTGTGGCTGCTGCCAGCGGAATGAACGCGACCGCGGCGAACATCAGCGTTACCCCGCCCGCACCGCAGGTCGTGCGCATCAGATGCAGCCGCCAGTGGATCTTGCCGAACGCGGGCCGCAGCACCAAAGCCGCTGACCCCAAGGCCAAAAGCGCGAAAACAAACCGCCCGTGGGTGATCTGCAAAGGGTGCAATGCATCGCCATAAGCGTCACTGCCCAACATCTTTGCAATCAGCGTCGTGGCCGCAATGAAGATGGCGGCAAACATCATCAGCGCAATCGCCAAAGGCCGGTTCTGAGGGATCGCATGCTCCATCCCTCGCGCATACGCCCGAAATAAACCCTTGGCAAACGCCCATCGCGCCCGCTATGACGCGCTTATGATCAAACGTGCTCATACTGTGACCCGACGCCGACGCTAACCCGTCGCTCGTCCTCTGTTTGATCTTCGCGCAGCTGCGCAAAACACCCAAAAATCGTTGACTTGGCCTTGCCCCTACGGCACCAACAGGCCTTCTTATCATAAGGACTTCTCAGATGATCCCGTCCGTTCTGCCGACCTACAACCGCGCACCGCTTTCCTTTGTGAAAGGCGAAGGCTCTTGGCTGTTCGAGGCGGATGGACGACGTTTTCTGGACCTTGGCGCGGGGATCGCTGTGAATGCGCTTGGCCATGCCCATCCCGCGCTTGTCGATGCGATCACCGCCCAAGCCAACCAGCTGTGGCATGTGTCGAACCTCTACCAGATCCCGCAGCAACAGGAACTGGCAGATGCGCTGGTCGAACACACTTTCGCCGATACGGTCTTTTTCACGAACTCTGGCACGGAATCCTGTGAACTGGCCGTGAAAATGGCTCGGAAATACTGGTTCGACAAAGACCAGCCCGAGCGCACAGATATCGTCACGTTCGGGGGATCGTTCCACGGTCGCTCTTCGGCAGGCATCGCCGCCGCAGGGTCCGAAAAGATGACTAAAGGGTTTGGCCCCCTGCTGCCGGGCTTCACGCACCTCGCGTTCGGCGATCACGACGCGCTGCGGGCCGCGATCACCGAAGACACCGCCGCCGTCCTGGTCGAGCCGATCCAAGGCGAAGGCGGCATCCGCCCCGTCCCCGATCAATGCCTTAAAGGCCTGCGCGATCTGTGCGATGAAACAGGTACCCTGCTGATCTTTGACGAGGTGCAATGCGGTGTCGCCCGCACGGGCAAGCTGTTCGCCCATGAATGGGCCGGCATCACGCCCGACATTATGATGGTCGCCAAAGGCATCGGTGGCGGCTTTCCTCTGGGCGCGGTTCTTGCGACACAAAACGCAGCCACCGGCATGACCGCAGGCACCCATGGCTCAACCTATGGCGGCAACCCGCTGGGTTGCGCGGTCGGCAATGCTGTACTCAAGATCGTCTCAGACCCTGCGTTTCTGGATGAGGTAAACCGCAAAGCAGGCCTTTTGCGTCAAAAACTCGAGGGCCTGATCGCGGCCCACCCGGATGTCTTTGAGGCTGTCCGTGGCACCGGCCTCATGCTTGGTCTCAAGTGCAAGGCAACCAACACCGATATCGTGCAGGCAGGCTACGCCGAAGGCATCCTTACCGTGCCCGCCGCCGATAACGTCATCCGCCTGCTGCCTGCGCTCACGATCACCGATGATGAGATCGCCGAGGCCACGACCCGTCTCGACAAAGCCGCAGCTTCCCTTTCCCAAAAAGCCGCCTGAGTTTCACTTTGGCATAAGTATTCCGGGGGCCCGGGGGCAGTGCCCCCCGGCCTTCGCCCATCAAAAAGACGTTAGAAAATGACCCATTTCCTTGATATCCACAAAACCGACCCCGCCGACTTGCGGCACATGATCGACAGTGCCGTGGCTATGAAAACCGCCCGTGCAGGCCGCCCCAAAGGCACGCTGGATGATGATCAGCCGCTGGCCGGTCACATCGTTGCGCTCATCTTTGAAAAACCCTCGACCCGCACGCGTGTCTCCTTTGATGTGGGCGTGCGCCAGATGGGGGGGCAGACGATGGTGCTCTCTGGCTCTGACATGCAGTTGGGGCATGGCGAAACCATCGCTGACACCGCCCGCGTGCTGTCACGCTATGTTGATCTGATCATGATCCGCACCTTTGACGAGGCCGTTCTGCTGGAGCTTGCTGAATACGCGTCGGTTCCTGTCATAAACGGCCTCACCGACCGCACGCATCCTTGTCAGATCATGGCCGACATCCTCACGTTTGAGGAGCATCGCGGCCCCATCAAAGGCAAGAAAGTTGTGTGGACAGGCGATGGCAACAACGTCTGCGCCAGCTTCCTGCATGCTGCGGGTCAGTTCGGGTTCGATCTGACGTTTACCGGCCCGTCGCAATTGGACCCCGAAGAGGTCTTTATGAATGAGGCCCGCGCCAAAGGCTCTCGAATAACGATCGAGCGGGACGCGTTCAAAGCAGTGGAGGGCGCTGATCTTGTGATCGCCGACACGTGGGTTTCGATGCATGACGCCCAGTCCGCCAAGGAACGTCGCCACAACATGCTGCGCCCCTATCAGGTTAATGAAGAGTTGATGAGCCACGCCAAGGCGAACGCGCTTTTCATGCATTGCCTGCCGGCCCATCGCGAGGAAGAGGCGACAAGCGGGGTCATGGATGGCCCCAATTCGGTGATCTTTGACGAGGCCGAAAACCGGCTGCACGCACAAAAAGCCATCATGCGCTGGTGCTTGGGCGTCTAACTCCGCCGCTTTGCGCGAAGTGTCGGATCGGCCTGCGTGGGGTCCTCGGGCCACGGGTGGCGCGGATAGCGCCCGCGCATGTCCTTGCGCACATCGCCGTAGCTTGAAGCCCAGAAACCGGGGATATCCATGGTGGTCTGCAAAGGCCGCCCCGCAGGTGAGAGCAGCGTGACGCGCAAGGCCGTGCGGCCGACCATCGGATGCGTGGTCACCCCGAACATCTCTTGCAAGCGCAGGGCAATTTCGGGCGCTTCGCCGGAGTAATCAATGGGCACCTTACGTCCCAACGGTGTGACGAACGCAGCAGGTGCGGTCTTGTCCAGTCGCTGCGTCTGGTCCCAGTCCAGCATCGCGCGCAGGGCAGGGAGCAGATCAAATGCGCGCCACTGTGCTTCGGTCTTCACCCCTGAAAGATGCGGCAGCAACCAGTCCTCAAGCCTATCCATCAACGCCGCGTGCGACATATCCGGCAGATCGTCCAGCAACGCCACGCGCGCCTGAAACCGGCGCGTCGCATCGTTCATGACAAGTCCCAGATCGCGCACACCGTCCAGCATGGCGCGCGCGACATCAGCCTCCGGTGCATCCTTCCAAAGCTGGTCGCTTAATGCAATCGCGCCGAGCTTTTCCTGCACCCGCGCGACCACACGACGCTCACGTTTCGACCAGTGACACAGCTTTTCCACCGCGAGGCGGGGTCCGAACAGATCGCGCACCGCGCTTTGCGAAATGGCGACCGCTTGCCTGATCCGCGCCTCGCGCGCGTCGCCGTCCAGATCCGTGGCCACGATCAACCGTTGCCCCGCCAGCGGATCCGCATCCTCAAAGAACGCGCCCTTGCCGCCCGACAGCAAGTAGCGCGGGGCGTCTCCGGTCCGGCGCAGCCCGATGCGGTCCGGATAGGCAAGGGCGGCCATCTCGGCCACCTCCAATCCGGTGCTTTCAGGTGCCATCCGCGCAAGGCGCTTTGCCTCGGCGCGCACCCGTTCGATCACGCCGCGATTGGCATCGGGCGGCGGGGCGGCCACTGCTTTCACCCGCGCCATCAGGTCAGACGCGCGCGTGCGCAGCGGATCGCGCTCGGCCAGAAGCGCCGCCAGAACCGCAGCCTCCTTGCCCGCGATGGTCAACATATGCCCCAGCCGCGGATGCAGCGGCAGTGCTGCCAAGGCACGCCCGTGATCGGTGATCCGTCCTGCGTTATCCAATGCGCCCAGCAGCTGCAACAGCGCTTGCGCCTCGGAAAATGCCCCCTCGGGGGGTGGCGTCAGAAATGCCAGATCGCCGGGTGCCGCGCCCCATAATGCCAGTTCCAGAACCAGCCCGGTCAGGTCTGCGGCTTCGATTTCGGCCGGAGGGAAGGCCAGCAATCCGCCATCCTCGCCCTTGGTCCACAGCTTGTAGCAAACGCCATCTGCCACGCGCCCCGCACGGCCTGCGCGCTGCACCGCTTCGGCCTTGGTGACCCGTTCGGTTACCAACCGCGACATGCCCGAGTTTGCGTCAAAGCGCGCCCGCCGCGCCCGTCCGCCGTCGACGACCACACGGATGTCGGGGATCGTCAGCGAGGTTTCCGCAATCGCTGTGGCCAGCACCACCTTGCGCTGGGTGGATGGCCCGATCGCAGCTCGCTGCGCTTTGAAATCCATTGCGCCGAACAGGGGCCGCACGTCGCAATCGGGCAGCTTCAACGCAGCCTCCACCCGCCGGATTTCCCCTTCGCCCGGCAGGAACACCAAGACGCCACCTGTCGTCTCGGCCACCGCCTGTTCGATTAACGAAACCATCGCCGCTTCAAAGCGCATGCCCTTGCTAACCGGCCGCTCCAACCAGCGCATGTCTACCGGAAAGCTGCGCCCTTGGGACGTCACCACCGGCGCGTCCATCATCGCAGCCACAGGCCTTGCGTCCAACGTTGCCGACATGACCAGAACGACCAAATCCTCGCGCAGTGCTCCGCGCACTTCCCAAACCAAAGCAAGCCCAAGATCGGCATTCAAGGACCGTTCGTGAAACTCGTCAAAGATCACTGCGCCGACGCCGTCCAGCGACGGACCAGCTTGGACCATGCGGGTCAGGATGCCTTCGGTCACCACCTCGATCCGTGTCGCTTTTGACACCTTCGCCTCCCCGCGCATCCGGTAGCCGACGGTCTCTCCGACGTTTTCGCCCAGCGTCTCGGCCATCCGCTCTGCCGCCGCGCGGGCCGCCAGACGCCGGGGCTCCAGCATAAGGATGCGCCCTTTGACCAGCCCGGCCTCCAGCACCGCCAGCGGCACGCGCGTCGTCTTGCCGGCCCCAGGCGGCGCTTGCAGAACAGCGCAGCGCGACCGCTTTAAGGCGTCGGTCAATGCAGGCAGGACATCATCTATCGGCAGCGCAATCATGGCGTCTGTTATGGCCAGAAACGCGCGCACTCACCATGCGTTTTTTCCCAAAGCGCTGGACGGCGGGGGCCGGGGCGTGCAGAAAACGTCCATGGATACCAAGACCCTCGCCGATGGCGTTATCGCCTCTGACCGCCGCGCGCTGGCCCGCGCGATCACGCTGATCGAAAGCGGGCGCGCGGATCATCGCGCGCAAGCCGATGCGCTGGTGGCCGAGGTCAGTAAAGCGGGCAAGCAAGCGCTGCGCATTGGCCTGTCCGGCACCCCTGGTGTTGGCAAATCCACCTTTATCGAGGCGTTCGGCATGATGCTGACCGCCAAAGGGTTGCGCGTCGCCGTTTTGGCCGTCGATCCCAGTTCCGCCCGCTCAGGCGGGTCAATCCTGGGGGATAAAACGCGGATGGAGCGGCTGTCGCGCGATCCCAACGCCTTTATCCGACCGTCTCCCAGTCAAACCCATCTGGGCGGTGTGGCGCGCCGCACGCGCGAGGCCGTCAGCCTCTGCGAAGCAGCCGGTTTCGATGTGGTTCTGATCGAAACCGTGGGTGTGGGCCAATCCGAAACCGTCGTCGCGCAAATGTCTGATCTGTTCGTCCTCCTCCTTGCCCCGGCGGGCGGGGACGAGCTTCAAGGCGTCAAGCGCGGCATTATGGAAATGGCCGATCTGATCCTCATCAACAAGGCGGACGGCGATCTGAAACCGGCCGCCACCCGCACCTGCGCTGATTATACAGGCGCGCTGCGGCTGCTTAGAAAACGCCCGCAAGACCCGCAGGATTTCCCCAAGGCGATGATGGTTTCGGCGCTCCATGAGGACGGATTGACGAAGGTCTGGGACGAGATGACGACCCTGTCGGACTGGCGCCGCACAAACGGTCACTGGGACGCCGCGCGCGCCGCTCAAGCCGTTTACTGGTTTGAAGATACGGTGCGCAACGGCTTGCTTGCCCAATTGACAGAAAACCGCGATCTGGCCGCGCGCATGGCCGAATTGCGCGCCAAAGTCGCTGCCGGAGACATACCCGTCGGCGCTGCTGCCCGCACGATCCTGTCCAAGTTGAAGTCGTAACGCTGTTGCCCGCCCCGATGTCTGAACTGATCTTTTCCGATCCCAACCTGCGCGCCACGCTGCATGCGCCGGATGCGCCACGTTTGGTCGTCACCTTCGACAACCGCAAAGTCGGGAAAACCGATTTCGAGCCGCGTAAGCCTGCGCACAACTTCTTGAAGGCAGGCTTTGCCCAACTGCATATCGAGACGAGGGCGAATGACTGGTTCATCAACCCGTCAACGCACGCGCTTGAACGCGAGCTGTCAACGCTGAACGCCCGTTTTGACACCAAGAGAGCCATCGGTTTTTCCATGGGGGGCTACGGCGCGCTGCGCTTTTCCGGTGCGCTTGGTCTGCATGAGGCTGTCGTGATCTCTCCGCAGATCAGCATTGACCGCGCGCTTGTCCCGTTCGAGACGCGCTTTCGGCGCGAAGCGCGGCGCTTTGATGCCGACATCGGCGCGGTTGAGACGGCCAATGCCGACCTTGGTGGGCTGATCTGCTATGATCCGTTTCATGTGCTTGACAGTGCGCATGCAGCGCTGATCATGTCAGCCTTTCCGCGGCTCAAAAGGGTTCCGATGGCGTTGGGCCAGCACCCGGCGACCAATATCCTGCGTGAGTGCAAGGCAATCGGCAAAGTGCAGCAGCAGGTCGTGCGTGGCTTTGATGCGGCAACCCTGAAGGCCGATCACCGGACCGCGTGCCGTGCTGCGGCGCTTTACTGGACGCGTCTGGCGGCCAAAGCCGAAGGTCGCCACCCCGACTGGGCGGCATATGCCACGCAACAGGCGCATGCGATTGCCGCGGAAAACAGCTGAAACCGGGCGATGAATCGCTTGACGGGCGCGGGAAATGGTTTTAGGTCAGCCGGACTGAATTCGGGGCCTTGCCAATGCAGGGCTCATTTTGTTTGAGAGTGCCGCGGATGCAAGGGGTATCCGAGAGGCCCAAAAAGATCGAGGAAGTGCTATGTCGCGCCGTTGTGAACTGACCGGAAAAGGCCCGATGACTGGCAACAATGTCAGCCACGCCAAGAACCGCACCCGTCGCCGGTTCCTGCCCAACCTCAATGATACGACGCTTCAGTCGGAAGTTCTGGGTCGCGGTTTCAAGCTGCGTATCTCGGCTGCCGCGCTGCGCACGGTGGATCACCGCGGTGGTCTGGACGGCTTCATGGCAAAAGCCAAGGATGAAGAGCTGTCGGCGAACGCGCTGAAAATCAAGAAAGACATCGTCAAGGCGAAGGCTGCTGGCGAAACCGCCCTCTAGGCTTCTCACGATCCGGACGCTTACGCAGCCCCGCCCTTTGGCGGGGTTGTGTCGTTTTGGCGCTTGGATTGCGCGACACGGGCGATTAAATCCAAGTTGATGAAAATGCTGACCCGCCTTTTGACACCGCTTTTGGTTGCCCTGATGGTGCTGACCTCGGCCAGCCTTGCAGTGGCCCGTGCAGCGCCCGATGCGACAGGGCAAATGGTGCTGTGCACCGGCACGGGCCCGGTTGTCGTCCATGTCGATGCGAACGGCGATCCGACCGGCGCGCCGCATTACTGCCCGGACTGCGCGATGACATTGCTGGCGGCAATCGCAGGTGACGTTTCAGGCACTGTCGCGGCGTGTGGCGTGCAGCAGATCACCTTTGAGATGACAGACGCTTTGGGCGTGATGGTGCCCCGCCGCGTGGCACAGGCCCGCGATCCGCCTTTGACCTAACCTTTCTGTAAGCCTTTGAAATTCCAAGATTAGGAGACGGATATGTCTGTCAAAACCACTCTCATGGCGGCTATGGCCGCAACCGTTCTTTCCCTTCCCGCAGCCGCTGAAATGGCCAAGATCATGGTCGATGACGCCTATGCGCGCGCCTCCACGCCGTCCGCCAAATCCGGCGCAGCCTTCATGGGTCTGATGAACCATTCCGGCGAGGATGACCGCTTGATTTCGGCGTCGTCGGATGTGGCGGCCAAGGTCGAACTGCACACCCACCTGGAAGATGCCAATGGCGTGATGCGCATGGTCGAGGTTGAAGAAGGCTTTGTGATCCCGGCAGGTGAGACGCTGATGATGGAGCGTGGCGGCAAGCACGTCATGTTCATGGGCCTCAACGAGCCGTTTGAGCAAGGCAAGATGGTGGAGGTCACCCTGACGTTTGAAAAAGCAGGCGACGTTGCCGTGCAGATCCCCGTCGATCTTGAGCGCCAGCCCGGAGCGGGTGCGCATGGCGGGCATGGCGATCACAATCATAGTCACGATCATAACATGTCGAACTAAAAGCGGTCGCCTTCGGGCGGGCCAAAGCCGCCGCTCCCGCAACCGCGGGCCGGGCCTTTCAGCGTCCGGCCTTCGGCACGTCTTACGCGGTCAGTTCATCGACCCACGCAGGCACGGTTTGCGTCGCCGGTCCGAACCGCGTCTGCGCGAAATGCGATACGGTCGAGGACGGCGCGAGGTTCAGCTCGATCGTGTCAGCCCCGCTTGCATTGGCGTGCTGGACAAAGCCCGCCGCCGGATAGACCTCTCCGCTGGTGCCAATGGCCGCGAAGAGATCACACTCCCCCAGATGTGCGTAGCTCGCGTCCATCTCATAGGGCATTTCGCCGAACCAGACGATGTCGGGGCGCGTCGCGGGACGCGCGCAGTTGGGGCAGGGGTCTTCAGGCCGGGTTTCAAGGGGCGATGGCCACCGATGCCCGCAGGCCGCACATAGCGATCCGGCCAAAGCGCCGTGCATATGCATCGTTGTGGCACCCGCGCGTTCATGTAGATCATCAACGTTCTGCGTGACCAAGACTACCTCACCTGCAAAAGATTTTTGCAATTTTGCCAACGCCTTATGCGCCGCATTCGGAGCGGCCTTCACGCTTTCCGCGCGGCGCATGTTGTAGAAATCATGCACCAGCTTGGGGTTCGCATCGAACCCTTCCGGCGTCGCCACATCTTCGATCCGGTGCTGCGCCCAAAGCCCGTTTTCATCGCGAAACGTGCCCAGACCGCTTTCCGCTGAAATCCCCGCCCCTGTGAGAATCACGATCTTGTTCATGGCAGCCCCTTCGTGGTTAAAACGCATATGACCCAGCGTATCCTCTTTGTCTGCCTTGGCAATATCTGCCGCTCCCCGGCGGCCGAAGGTGTGGTCCGCGCGCTGATGCCCGAGGTGAAGACCGACAGCGCCGGCACGTCTGGCTGGCACGTGGGCGATCCGCCTTACGGTCCGATGCAGAAGGCGGCGATCCGGCGCGGCGTTGATCTGTCAGACTTGCGCGCACGCGCGTTCAGTGCCCATGACTTTGACGCTTTCGATCTGATTATCGGGATGGACGCCGAAAACATCGCGAACATCGAAGCCCTGCGCGCGCCGGGCAATCAAAC
>ERZ1740067.649-NODE-649-length-26740-cov-5.381600_pt1 | contig 26740 bp, 18 predicted proteins | sample MGYA00581736_ERZ1740067 | MGnify/ENA primary metagenome ERZ1740067 (study PRJEB43018, sample SAMN04849236) | marine metagenome | isolation source: floating plastic debris | place: Pacific Ocean | collected 2008-08-27 | study: EMG produced TPA metagenomics assembly... | reverse complement strand
GGCATGTCTCCCGGCGCACGAGGTACTCTCGTGCCATTCAGGATATTCTCCTCTCCACGCCAGGCTTTACGTATGACCAAAGCGGCGGGAATGAAGCCCGCGCAGCAATCGTTGCGCGCGGCGTCGCCAACGAAGGCGGCGCGGCGTCGCCATTTGGCCTCTATGTGGACGAGTTTAATTTTGCGCTATCCGCAGTTGGAAACCAATTGGGCGCCACTCGCGCATTCGATGCGAACCTTATCGACGCCGAGAGCGTCGAGCTTCTAAAAGGTCCACAAGGAACTTACTTTGGACGAAATGCACTCGGCGGCGCTGTCAATATTACAACAAAAAAACCCTCTACTGATCAAATCGAAGGGTATGTAACGACTGATTTGGCAATGGAAGGAACAGACGAGCTCGATAGCTTCGTTTACCTTTTCCGCGGCGCCTTTAACGCACCGATTACCGACACGCTCGCCGTACGCCTTAACGGCTATTGGACTGACGCGGAAGGTTGGCTTGAAGATATCGGGCCAGCCGGTAACACCAATGATCGCCAAGATTACGGTTATCGCGGCGCCGTTCGCTATACACCGATTGATGCTTTCACACTTGACCTCACCGCACTATATTCCGACCGTAGACGGGGCATAAATGATAATATAGCATCCGGACGCGGCTTACAGGGCAGCGCAAATGCTTTTCCCGGAACGCCTATTGATGCCGGCCAGGGCTTCTTCCCAACCAACACCGACACAATCGCTACGAACACGCCCTCCTCTGGGCGCAATAAAACATCGATTTTTACTGCTCGCGGTGAGTATGCATTCGACGCCATAACCTTGACGGCGGTCGCCGGCTATTCTGACAATGAGGCCACCGATGGCGGCGACCTTGATTTCACGCCGATCGACTATTCGACCAGTCGAAACCGCAACTCAGGTATCAATCGGAGTATTGAAGTACGCCTAGCCTCAAACGATGATAGCTTCGATGGCTGGCGCTGGACAATTGGCGGTGTGTATGCGGAAGATGAAGGTCAACAGGGAATTGCAAGCGCATTCGGTTCCGAAGCGGGGCCCGCGAGTGGTCTACTTCTAGTCGATTATGCCACAACACTCGAATATGAATCTTGGGCTCTTTTTGCTGACGCGTCAGTTGACATAACCGATGCCCTTACACTCACAGGGGGCTTGCGGTATTCAGACGATTCCGCGGTTGTCATATCGGAGTCCGCATCACAAGCAGCGCCGCCGCTAAACTATGCTCTGTACTCAGATTCTGATTCGTATAATGATCTGTCGGGTCGACTGACTTTAGACTATCAAATCAACAATGATGCGCTCGTCTATGCAACCGTGTCAAAGGGCTATAAGACCGGCGGGTTTAATATTAATCCAACACCGCAAGCTGGTAACGCCTCCTTTGACCCTGAAACCCTGTGGAATTATGAGGTAGGCGCCAAAACAGAGTGGCTGGATGGCCGTCTGCGCGCCAACGCAGCGGCGTTCTATATGGACTGGTCAGATGTTCAGGTTCTTCTTTTCGATCAGAATACATTTGCATCGCGGGTTGAAAGCGCTGCGTCGGCGCGGATTTACGGACTTGAGCTTGACCTTCTCGCTTCTCTTGCGGAGGGAGTCGAGTTTGGTCTCAGCTATGGTTTATCAGACGCTGAGTATGATGACTTCCCGAACTGTCTGGATCGCGGCGACTCAACGTTGATCGACTGTACAGGCGAACAAATCGGTGCACGCCATGGCGTTAGCGCATTCGGAGAGTATCGCCGGCCGTTTGGCGAAGCTGAAGGTTTCGCAAGAGTTGAGTACGCCTATCAGAGTGACTTCGCCGATATAGAGCGGATTGAAACGCTAAGTTTTATCGATCCTGTACAGACCGAAGCCTACGACACATTCAATATACGTGTCGGTTTTGATACCGATAATTGGCGTGTATCACTCTATGGCGAGAATATCATCGGCGATCCACCTGTCGTGGGCACACGCGATCTATTTTTGATTTTAAGTGGACAACAAGTCAGCCCGCTTACAACGCGCGCGGGTCTACGAATGACCTATCATTTCAACAAATAGTCGCAGGAAACGCTGTATGCCCATGGACAGAGAACCGAAGTCAGCCGCTGACATCCAAGGGATGCTCGACGGTTTATATGCGGAAGATACGGCAGACTTCGCCAGGCGAGAACCGGATTGGGCCTTCTCTGCAGGCTCAGAGCATGACGAAATTGCACGAAGCGCCTTCAATCAATTCGGCCCCGACGTGTTCGCCCCCATCTTTCCTGGATGTGTCAGCGCAGCAACCTTTGAAGCGGATCTTGTAAATGCTTGGCTGCCCTATGTCGGTGGCGACGAGACAGCACACGGCATAACAACATCAGGCGGGTCTGAGAGCATTATGCTTGCCGTTCATGCGGCTGTGCAATATGCCAAACGCAAAGGGCAAAATACCCTGGGCGGAGAAATCATTGCAGCAGACACGGCGTATCCCGGAATAGATAAAACAGCTGCCGCCTATCAACTAAAGATCAAGCGTGTTCCTCTCAATGATGCCCTACAGATGGATGTCGATGCAGTACAGGAGGCGATCACCGACCGTACCCTCATGATTTTCGCCTCGGCCCCAACCTTTCACTACGGGACCGCCGACGATATTGTGGGCCTTGGTGCGGTCGCGCAAAAAGAAGACGTTTGGCTCCATGTCGATGCCTGTATTGGCGGCTTTCTCGCCCCATTCCTAAGGCGCGCGGGCGTCGATATTCCGCCCTGTGATTTATCTGTTGACGGGGTGCGTTCTATTTGTGCCGATGCCCATAAATACGGGTACACATTTCCTGCTGTCTCTATGCTGTTTTATAAGGATAGAACGGATTTCGAGGCCAGCGGCTTTCTCGTGGGCGGGCCCATTATGTTCCAAGCCACGATGCATACACTCACCGGAACACGATCATCAGGCGCCGTTGCGGCCGCCTGGGCGGCCATGCATAGCCTTGGCGAAACTGGCTTTGAGGAGGCGGCTGCGAAGATCGCTGGCGCCGTCAAACAAATTTGCAACGGCATTGATGCTATGGATGGCGTCAAGCTCTATAATGACCCGAAGTACGCGATTGTGACCTTTTTTGCTGAGGGCGTCGATATGATGAGATTGCTTGAACAAATGCGGATGGGTGATAGGCCATGGGCTCTATCGCCGTTGGCACGGCCAATCGGCGCATTCAACATGCTAGTTGCACCCTCATATGTGGATCGTATAGATACATTTTTAAACGATTTGAAAACCGCGGTCGCCGCAAATTCGCTTTCCTGATTATCGGCCTACCCGCCCACACGCTCGTTATATGAGATAATGGCAGCTGAAGTGTGCCCTACGCCCGCACGGAGAGATCAGTTTACGGCCCTATCGAAGTCGCTCCAATAGGCCTCACGTAGTTCGAATTTCAAAATCTTACCACTTGGGTTGCGCGGTAGTGCGTCAATGAAATCAACCGACTTCGGACATTTGAAGCCTGCTAATTTGGCGCGACAATCCGTAATGATCGCGTCCGCCTCCACGGCGCATCCTTCTTTCAAAGCGATAATGGCTTTCACCTCTTCGCCCCATTTGTCACTCGGCACCCCAATCACGGCGACTTCAGCGACATAGGGCAAAGCCTGGAGAACAGCTTCCACTTCCCGTGGATAGATATTCTCGGCCCCCGAAATAATGACATCTTTGTACCGATCTTTAATAAAGATCCGGCCCTCGTCATCAATGAGGCCCGCATCGCCCGTCCGCAACCAGCCATCAACAAAGGCCGAAGCCGTTTCTTCAGGCTTGTTCCAATAGCCGGCCGTCATGATTTGCGGCCCTTTAGCGAGTATCTCCCCGATTTCACCAATGGAGCAGTCGTTTCCGGTCGGATCAACAACCCGTACGGAGGTTCCCACCACCGGGCGACCGGCACTCTCTAACAATTCATGACGCCCTTCTAAGGCTTCTTTATGATCCGCCCACGACAGAGCCGTAATGGCGCTTGTGCTTTCCGTCAGACCATATCCTTGGGTGAACCTACAGGAGAAAACCGAAATGGCCTCCTCCAGCACTGACGGAGAAATAGCGGACCCGCCATAGACCATTTGCTCAAAGGACGAAAAATCCGTGGTCTTTGCCGCCGGATGAGCGATGCAGGCTTGAATCATGGCCGGCACCAAACAGGCATGCTTAATGCGGTCAGTTTCGACACTCTTCAAAAATGTCTCAACGTCGAACGCCTCGTGAAGTATCAAGAACTCACCGAGAAATGCGCCAGCCAGCAATGTAACGAAGGCAGATGCGTGAAAGAGGGGCGCCGCGACAATCGTCGCATCCCCCTCCCCGTAGCGATAATCATAAGCGTGTACCTGCTGGACGATTTGAGCGGCGAGATTGTCATGGGTGAGCATAACCCCCTTGGGCACACCCGTCGTTCCACTCGTGTAAAGCTGTAGAACAACGTCGCTTGATGGTCGTTCTTGCGTCAGCGTTGCGATTTCAGCGGGCTGGGCAGTCATGGCACACACTTCGCCCGACAAGGCCGTCCAGTGGCGCGGTACCTCCCCACCGAATGCCAACCGGTGTCGATCCACGCCCAACGCTGACAGCGACGCGTCTACAATCTCAGTAAACTCTGTATGGGCCACAATGACTTCAGGCGCCGCATCATTAAGAAGGACTTGTAGCTCATATTGGGTTAGCCGAAAGTTCAACGGCGTGAACACGAACCCCGCAATACTGCATGCATAAAGAACAATAATCGTATCAATATTATTCCGCGCAACACAGGCGATACGGGCACCCGGCTTGATACCAGTCGCCCTTAGGCACAGGGCAAGCCCACTCGCCTCCCCCCACGCCTCGGCATAGGTCAAGGCGCGCGATTCATCCTTCAAAAAGGGGGCTTGCGGACGGACCTGCGCATGGTGGCGCAAAAAATCATCCATCCGCATCCCAAGGGCTGTCGAAACAGCTTCAGGCATAAAAGCGCTCTGACTTTTTAAGGCGTTCCGTCATGCCCGGCGGCGGCAACAAATGATCGCCATAGGCTTCTGCCAACGCCGTGGCGCGCGACAGGAACGCTTCTGGACCGACCGTGTCAATGAAACTCACCGGCCCGCCCCAGGTCAGCGGGTAAGACCAGCCGAGGACGGCCCCCACATCTGCCTCACGCGGATCACTGATCACGCCCTCATCCATGCACTTTAACGTCTCGATGGACTGAGCGTACAGCAACCGGTCGACCACATCCGCAAAGTCAGGCTGCGTCGCAGCAGGAGCCCAAATGTCAGCCAAACCTTTCCAGAGGGTCTTTGTCCGGTCAGCGTGGTAGTCGTAAAACCCTTTCCCGGACTTACGACCAAGCCGATCCTGGCGATCAACCATTTCTTCGAGGACCGCGTCAGCGGGATGATCTTCAAAAGCACTCCCAAGGGCCGCCTTCGCCTCCCGACGAATGCTGAGGTTAAGATCAAGAGCCGTTAGATCTAATAATCCCAACGGACCGAAGGGCATGCCCGCACGCTTGGCAGCATTTTCAATGAGTGCCGGCGCGACGCCTTCGGTTAACATCCGCACCCCCTCAAACTCGAACGAGGTGACGACCCGGCTGGTATAAAATCCGCGGGAATCCTGGACGACAATTGGCGTCTTCCGCATTACCTTTCCAGCATCCATCGCCCGCGCGAGGCAGTCATCATCCGTATCACGACCACAGATGATCTCGACAAGTTCCATCCGATCAACGGGTGAGAAGAAGTGCATGCCGAGGAACTGAGACGGTCTAGACAGGCCTTCGGCAAGATCACTGATAAGCAACGATGTCGTATTACTGGCGAGGACATAGTCCCCAGACATCGCGTCTTCCATGCGTTTAAGAACATCACGTTTCAAATCTAGCGACTCGAAAACGGCTTCAATCGCGATATCTGCGCCAGCAACAGCGCCAAAATCAGTCGTCGGCGTAAGGCGGGCAAGAATCTCTTCTTGCGCAGTGTCATCAAGCTTCGCCCGCCCCATCGCTTTACGGGCATAGGCAATTCCGTTCTCCGCTTGAGCCTGCTCTTGGTCAATCATCACAACCTCAAGCCCTTGGCGTGCAAGGGTATAGGCAATGCCGGCCCCCATCATGCCGACCCCGACCACGGCTGCCTTCTTCGGTTGCCAGGTCGGCGTATTGGCAGGACGCCGGGCTAGTTTACGCAAGGCCTTTTTCGATGCAAAGCCTGTCCGCATAAAGTCGCGTGAGCTGGGGTTAGATAGGTTCTTGGCAAAATACTGTGCCTCTAGCGATAACCCTTGATCAATGGTTACCATTGACCCTTCGTATACGCATGACATGACCGCCGCTTTACCCGGAGAGTCTTTGGGGCGCCCAGCACATAGAGCCGGATTGCCCATATCAAACAACATGCGGTTCGCGGGCGTGTGGGCATCTCCGCCTGGAATTTTGAACTTCTTTTCATCCCAAGGCTGACCAGCGGACGGTTCCGTCCGCAACCAAGCTCGGGCCGCCTCGACCACCTGCCCCGGGGCGACAAGTTCATCGACTAGCCCCATTTCCGCGGCCTTGTGAACGCTGATGGGACGCCCTTCAACAAGCAGCGGCAGAGCCGCACTGACACCGGCCAGGCGTATCGCCCGCTGGGTGCCGCCCCCACCCGGTAAAAGCCCAACAGTGACCTCGGGAAAACCAACTTTGATTTTCGCATCGTCTGCCGCAAACCGTCGGTGGGTCGCAAGACACACCTCCAAACCACCGCCCAGGGCATCCCCCTCAATCGCCACGGCAACAGGCTTCCCGCCCGTTTCCAATGACCGTAAGGCTTTTTGTAGAGGCATGCATTGGTGGAGAAGCGGTTCATACCGCTCATGCCCCTCCGCCTTGGAGGACGCGAAGGCATCATAAGCGTTGATCAGTTCATCAAGATCGCCGCCGGCGCTAAAGAGATCCTTCCCACTGACAAGGAGAAGTGACTTGACGGACTCATCCGTCATGAGATCATCGACAATGGACTGTAACTCGCCCTCAACATCGTGATTTAAGACGTTTACAGCGCGATCAGGATCATTCCAAACAAGTGTGGCGATACCGTCCGACGCGCGGTCTACTGAAAATGCTCGGACCATTAGACTGTCTCCCGCTCGATCATGACGGCCGTGCCCATGCCGGCGCCAATACAAAGAACCGCGATACCGCGATTAAGGTTTTTGCGCTCCAACGCATCAAGTAACGTGCCGAGCAACATGGCACCCGTTGCCCCGATGGGATGCCCCATGGCGATTGCGCCGCCGTCAATATTGACGCGATCTGCGTCCAATTTGAACTTCGCCATCACGTCCAATGGCACGGCCGCGAACGCCTCATTGACCTCCCAAAGGTCAATATCCTCAGGCGTCAAACCAGTGCGCGCTAAGATTTTTGAAATGGCAGCCTCTGGCCCCGTGAAAACAATTGTCGGTTCCGACCCCGATGTTGCGAAGGCTCTGATACGCGCTCGCGGCTTAAGGCCCGCACGACGTCCAATTTCCTCTGTTCCCAGAAGAACGCCCGCTGCGCCGTCGACAATACCCGACGCGTTTCCGGCATGATGAACATGGTCGACACGCTCTAGGTGCGGATATTTCGATATGATCACATCATCGAGGCCATGCTTTTGACCAAGGTCAGCAAAAGACGCCTTTAACCCCGCAAGGGATTCAACTGTTGTGCCGGGACGGATGTGCTCATCCCTCGACAGGACGGGCGCGCCGAGATGATCAACAACCGGAATAACCGATTTGTCAAAATGCCCCGCCTCCCAAGCCGCATGCGCGCGGTTTTGGCTCTCCACAGCATAAGTGTCGACCGCTTCGCGATCAAAACCGCCAAGTGATGCCAGGCCGTCAGCGGCAACGCCCTGAGAGATAGCTGATAAATCAATGGCCACCCGTGGGTCAGTGTATAACGCACCGCCTTCAGCGCCCATCCACACGCGGCTCATGCTTTCAACACCGCCCGCGACAATCATATCCAGCTGATGGGACGCGATCTGACCAGCGGCGAAGTTCACCGCATCGAGGCCAGACCCACAAAACCGATTAATCTGAATACCCGCGACGCTGTCGTCATACCCGGCCCGCAAACCCGCCGTTCGTCCAAGGCAAGCGCCCTGCTCATTAATGGGCGTCAAACACCCCAGAATAACGTCATCAACAAGAGCTGTATCAAGATCATTACGATCTCTTAAAGCTCTCAACGTTTGCGCGGACAGCTCAGTCGCAGGGGTCGCGTGCAAGCCACCTGCAGACCTACCCTTGCCGCGCGGTGTGCGCACATGGTCGTAAATAAAACAATCAAGCATGACAGCGTCACATTGCTCCTTATTAGCACGAATAGTTATTCTTCCGCCTGAAGGGCGATTCCTTCACGGCATAATTTTTCAATCTCAGCTTCATTGTACCCAGCTTCAGACAAGAGCTGTTGGGTATGTGTGCCCGGTTTTGCCGGTGGGCGCGGCGCGGCCGTCTCATTCACACGGAAGCGTGGCGCAGGCATTGGCTGGCGCAAGCCCGCAACCTCCGTGTAAACACCGCGGGCAACCGCATGAGGGTGAGTATGCGCCTCCTCAAAGCTGAGGACGGGTGCACAGCAACTGTCGATATGATCTAGCCGGGCGCGCAACTCATCTTGCGTCCAGCGACCAAAGGCGCGCTCCAGCAACTCCCGCAGCTCAGGCCATCGGGCCTTATCAAACTGAGACTCAACGGGGAAATCCACCTCAAGAGCCTCAAGCGCTTGAACAAAGAACTTCGATTCAAGGGCCCCCAAGGTGTAATATTTCTCATCTTTTGTTCTGTAAACAGCGTAATATGGTGCACTTCCGTCTAGAACATTTGTACCGCGCTCGCACGTCCAGTCTCCCGACGCCAGCATGCCGCTGAAGATAGATGTCAGGTGGGCAACACCGTCCGACATAGCCGCATCAACGACTTCACCTTTACCCGTGCGACGCGCCGCTTGCAGAGCGGCAACAACACCAAATGCCATATAAAGGGCGCCCCCAGCGAAGTCGCCGACAAACATAAGGGGGATAGGCGGCGCCTCCCCAGCGCGGCCCATCGCATGCAATGCACCGGTAATCGCGATGTAATTTAAGTCGTGTCCGGCACGCTCGGATAAGGGACCGTCCTGCCCCCACCCGCTGAGACGCCCATACACCAGGTCAGGTTTTACCTTAAGACAAGCATCTGGCCCAATGCCCAATCGCTCTGCCACGCCTGGACGAAAGCCTTCGATAACAATGTCGGCATCGGACACAAGGCGCAGAGCCGCATCGACACCTTCCGCACTTTTAAGGTTCAGCGCGATAGATCGCCGATTACGCGACAGCACATCATATTGAGGGGGCACCTCAATCCCGAGGCCCGATGAAGCCACCCGGTCGATTTTAACAACATCGGCGCCCAAATCCGCCAACAGCATGCAACTCATCGGTGCAGAACCAATACCGGCAAACTCTATGACTTTAACGCCCGCGAGCGGCCCCTTCGGCTGATCAGCTTCAGTGGAATTCTTATGATTCATCTTTTGAGTCTTTGAGTCAAAAATCTATCAGCCACGCGAATGGCTAGGAAAATCCTCGATAAAATATCAAGCATGCATACGATATATCCGAAACATGCTCTGTCGACAACAAGAACTTTGCCGCTGGGTCACCGCAACCAAAACGATGCGTTCGAACTTGATTAATCAAGCTGAAAATATGGAACGCCTTCCAAATTTAGGGCAAAAACAACCCGTCCTCAGAACAGTGAGCGATACCGTTCGCGGTCGCAGCAAAATCAATAAAAAATCTAAAGCATTGTTTTTAATATAAAAAATTTCATATCCCTGCACAAAACATCAGGCTACCACCAGAATAAGGCAGTTGACATAATAATAAGCATGCTTTTAGTTATGCATACTTTCTATATTGCGTAGTCGCGGATCGCAGCCTGTCATAGCGGCAATTTCAGTGCCCCGTAACCACGCGAAGCTCAAACGGATTTATACACCGATGACCAACGCCACCACGACCGATGAAGAAGAACCAACATTCGTTCGGATACCTGCACCGGATACTGTGAGTCCGCAGGCACAAGCCTTTATCAACGCGCCTGTTAATCTGGAACTTGTTCGAACAGTCCCCAAAGGGATCGATGCTTGGCATACCTCAAAAGCGGAAGCCAATGGCGCAATGATGATGATGGTCGCAGGCATGAAAGAGGGCATGCCGGTGAGCGTCGATAACGGGACGTTGGCGGACGTTCCTGTACGCTATGTGACGCCAACGGAACTTAGTGATAGTCGAAAAAATAAGATTGTTCTCAATGCCCATGGGGGCGGATATGTTTACTTTGACGGTGAGTGCTGTCTGCTAGAGGCCCTGCCCCTCGCGTGGCAGACAGGCTACAAAGTCGTAACACCAGACTTCAGAACGCCGCCTGATCATCCCTTCCCTGCCGCTATCGAGGATGTTTTCGCAACATATAAAGAGCTTCTGAAGAGCTATTCTCCGGAAGACATTGCCTTCTATGGCGCATCATCAGGGGGCGCACTGTGTCTGGGCGCCCTCCTCATGGCACAAGAAGAAGGCGTTCCCATGCCCGCCGCACTTGGCCTTAGTACTCCCTGGGCCGAGCTTGGCAAATCAGGTGGCAGCTACCTAGCAAATGAGGGACTGGACCCGATTGGCTACACCTATGATGGCGGCCTTGCCGCGGCAGCAAGCCTTTATGCGGGAGATGCGGATATTAAAAACCCTCTCATTTCTCCTGTCCATGCCAACTATTCAGAGGGCTTCCCCCCCTCTCTCATTATCACGGGAACCAGAGACCTGTTTCTCAGCAACTCGGTCCGTTTACACCGTAAATTGAGGGGATCTGGCCTTGATTCTGACCTCCATGTTTTCGAAGCGATGTGGCACAGCTTTTTTGGTGTTCCAGAAACAGAAGCAGCAATGGCGGAAGTCACACGCTTTTTCGACAAAAATTTCCAATTATAGCTTCGTAAATTTCATTACCACTCACCCACAAACAAGTCGGAAGTTATGACGATGACAGACCAAACGACCTTCAACAATGACTGGATCATCCCCCTTAGCGACGAAGAGAAAAAAACCTTCGATAAGGATGGGTACCTCATTTTGAAAAACCTGCTCACACCAGAGCAACTTGCCAACGTTCGCCATCACCTTGATGCAAAAATTTCTCAAGGTGAGACCAAAGAAGGCAAGGAAATGAACGAGAAGATGCATGCCTCCTTTAAAAGCTATATTGAGGTATTGGATAAGTACCACGAAGCTGGAAAAATCACGGAAGCCGAACTCAATAAACTCAAAATGGGCAAGGCCTTTGGGCATACAGTCGATACATCGCGTTTCGAATGGGAAGAGCTAGAGGAAATTGGTAACTTCGGCGGCGCCATGGCCATGGATATTGTGGCCGGCTTCAAGAGCGGGCTTCCCATGGACGCGCCCATCGACGACGGCGCAGTGCGGGTCGCCAACATGGCGAACGTGAGTAGCGACTTGGCTGTTCTTTACACGCATCCTCGTGTCCTTGGTGCTGCCCACCATCTTTTTGGCGAGGATTTCAAAATCAACGAAGTTTCAAGCCGATCTTCAGGACCAGGAAAAGGCGCTCAAGCCTTGCATTATGACGTAAACGATGCCCATGAAATGGGTAAAAAACAGCGGGGCGTCGACAAGTCAGACCTTGTCTTTGCAATGTGGGCGGTTGATGATTTCGACGAGGAAAACGGGGCCACACGCGTCGTTCCAGGAAGTCATGTATGGAAGGACTCCCCAGAAGACGTCCTTGATGAAAAAGAAATGATGGCGCCCTATCCCGGCCAGAAACAAGCAGTCATGCCAGCGGGATCGGTGTTGCTCTTCCAGTCTTACATCTGGCACTCAGGCGTCAAAAACACATCAACCCGCAATCGACGCATGTTCTACAATAGCTTTGGTGAACGACAATATCCCGCCTTGCAGGATATGAAAGAGTTCCTCAGTGATGAACGCAAGGCGGAACTCACCGATGTCGAACGATACGTCTTCGAGCTTTAGGCGGAAGAACTTCGAGACGGGAACGAAACAGCTGGGGTAGCCGTTTGCGCTGAGACTTAGAGCCATAAGGCTGCGTCTTGCGAAGTATCTGTAGGCCAAGTAAAGGTGTGTATGGCTTCCCCTCTGTCTAACCCCGTCTATCGTAACCTATTTGCGGCGCAAGTCATTGCGCTCGCCGGCACAGGTTTAACCACGGTCGCCCTCGCGCTCCTGGCCTACGATTTGGCAGGAGGTGATGCTGGTGCCGTTTTAGGGACGGCGCTTGCGCTCAAAATGGTGGCTTATGTCGGCGTGGCACCAATTGTTGGTGGCCTCGCCCATCATATTCCGCGCCGCGCATTTCTTATTGGCTTAGATATTGGACGAGCTACCATTATCGCCAGCATGCCATTCGTCACCGACGTTTGGCAGGTATATGTTTTAATCTTTTTACTGAACGCATTCTCGGCAGGGTTTACACCAACGTTTCAGGCGACAATCCCCGATATCTTGCCGGATGAAAAACAGTATACCCGAGCCTTATCATTATCCCGCCTTGCCTATGATTTGGAGAATCTCCTTAGCCCCTCGCTTGCCGCGGCGGCGCTCGCATTTGTCAGCTATCATACTTTATTCGGCGCCAATGCAATCGCCTTCTTAGTTTCCGCGGCGCTCGTCTTCTCGGTTCAATTACCCATCCATAAGGCGCAAGCCAGGGCGCAGGGCATCCTTCGCAACATCACGCACGGGACCACCATATACCTTAAAACCCCTCGCTTACGCGGACTTCTAGCTTTATCGTTCGCCGCGTCATGCGCTGGGGCGATGGTTATCGTCAACACAGTGGTCTATGTGCGAGATTATCTTGGTGGGGCGGAAACTGAAGCTGCTATCGCCTATGCCGCCTATGGCGGCGGCTCAATGATCATCGCCCTGTTACTACCACGCCTTCTAGATACGCGATCAGATCGTCCATTTATGTTAGCTGGTGGCATTGTCCTTGCCTTAGGGCTGACCGCGAGCGTGACATCACCAAATTTTGCAGGACTAATGTGTCTTTGGTTCGTTCTCGGCATCGGCGGCTCTCTTATTCAAACACCGGCGGGGCGTCTTTTAAAAAGATCGGCACACGATGCGGATCGGCCGGCTATCTATTCCGCCCAATTTGCTTTGTCCCATGCCGGATGGCTTGTTGCCTACTTGTTTGCGGGCAAGATTGGGGCTGCTTCAAGCCTTAGCGTCGCCTTCATTGTTCTGGCTTTGCTCGCCCTCCTATCGACAGGGGTAGCCGCATTTGCCTGGCCCCGTAGAGACCCGATGGTGGTGGAACACACCCATGACAGCGTCGAACACGAACATCTTCATGTGCACGATGAGCACCACCAACATAGCCATGAAGGATGGGAGGGGCCGGAACCGCACAGCCACCCACATCGACACGGGCCGATACGGCACAGCCATGCATTCGTGCTCGATGCGCACCACCCTAAGTGGCCAAACTGCCAGCTTGCGAGGCCCACACCCAATCTTCGAACAGCGCCGCGCCAATGAAGAGCATACATTTCTTAGCCGCGATAGGCTGAACTTCTTGGAAGAAAACGCAACTGCGTTTATCCTTCTCTCAAGGGAGAAGCAGATAATTTCTCATAGAAAACAGAGCATTACGTTTTCGAGGCCAGATCCATTTCGACTATAATTTGCGGGGCTCAATCGAGATAAATATAGAAATCATGCTTCCTATTTTTTTATGGAGCTGATAATAAATCAGGATGTCGCCTAACTTGAGAGGCGGTACCCCAGACACGTCCCAGGAGGATTTACAACATGTCCGTAGATGGAACTTATAACGTAACGATGAGCAGCCCAATGGGCAAACAAACTGGCTCAATAACCCTTGCCAGCAATGGAAGCGAGTTGACCGGTAGCATGTCTCAGATGGGCAATACAATTGACATACTGAACGGCGCTATCGACGGCGAAACTTTGTCTTGGGAGTCCAAAGTTACGTCGCCGATGCCGATGACGATGAAGTGCACTGCCAAAGTAGAGGGTGACACTATCAGCGGCGAAGTGAAGCTAGGGGCATTTGGCACCGCAAGCTTTGAAGGCACTCGCACTTAAAAGCCAAATTTCTCTGCACACCTAGCTCATAGCGGAGGGGTGGGATGATCGATCCCACCGCTGGAGCTAAATTGTTAAAGTTCTCTGGATTATATTTCTGGAGGACTTTTTTTGCATTCAGTGACAGGACTGGCACGCGATAGGGCAATAGAGAGAACACAATGTCTCTCTATGATTTTTTTAAATCGATGCTGAGTCAGATGCATTCTTTATGCGCGAGACTCTCCTGAAGAAAAGCGCAATAAATCTGCATAGAGAGAAGGTCAGGCGCACTAACCGAATATCCTAAGCTGCGCCTATGCCGACCTTGTTCTCAACCCGCTGGGGTGCAGGTGGCGCCTTTCCAAGTATCATGTCACTCGCCTTCTCCGCAATCATCAGTGTGGGCGCTTGAACATTTGCCGTTGTCCAAGTTGGAAACACTGATGCGTCAACGACTCGCAGATTTTCAACTCCCTCGACGCTTAATTTTGAGTCAACCACTTTAGATCCGTCTGCCGACATACCGCATGTACCGGTTGGGTGGTAATATCGCTCGCTCAGTTTACGATTATAGGCGTCGATCGCACTATCAGACGTGACGTCCGGTCCCGGCATCGTTTCGCGACCTCGGAATTCATCAAAGGGTCCTTGCGAAATAATATCACGTGCAAGTCTTAACCCGTAACGGTGCGCCTCGAGATCATACTCTTCAGCAAGGTAATTATGCCGGATACGTGGATCAGCTTGAGGGTCGTTAGATTTCAGCCGGACAGTGCCCCGACTTCTTGGGTTCATATGCTGCCACGCCAAGGTAAACCCATGCTCTTCGACATACGGCATATCGTCGCCAAGAAAAGCGAGATGTCCGAAATAGTACATTAAATCGGGCCTGTTCAGTGACTTATCAAACTGGGCGAATAAACCTGCGTCAAAAGGTAAATAGGTAAAAGGCCCAGTGCCGAGCATGAGAGCTTGAAGAGCGCCACGCATGCGGCCAAATTGCCTCATATCGCTCGCCATCGTAATCGGCTGCGTACACGTATATTGAATACCTGTTCCCAGGTGGTCACGTAGATCGGAACCAACCCTCGCATTATCCAAAATTGGTTCGATCCCAAACTCTCGCAAATGATCGGCGGGGCCAATCCCCGAAAGCATCAGCAATTGCGGAGACTTATACGCACCACAAGACACGATAACATCGGCCTCGCTATAGGCCTGTTCGGTCACACCCTTCCGAATATACTCCACACCTTCTGCTTTTCGTCCGTTAAACAAAAGGCGAGCCGCCTCTGCGTGCTTAATGATCGTAAGATTAGGGCGGTTCATCACCGGATTTAGAAATGCGACCTTGGCCGAGCAGCGCCGCCCTGTCCGTGGATTCTGATTATGCTGCATACGAAATGTTTGCATGCCAATTCGGCTATTAATGTCATCATTATGATGAAACTGTAGCAACCCTGCGGCTTCCACAAAAGCATCGTAAATCTTACAATCAGACTGATGTGTACGGACGTGCATTTCACCATCCGCAGAGTGATAGTCATTTAACTCCCCGTGAAACTTTTCGCTCCTCTTGAAGTAAGGCAGAACCTCGTCATATGACCATCCCTCCAGGTCCATATTGGACCACTCATCATAGTCTTCCGCCAACCCACGGAGGTAGATTTGCCCGTTGATAAGGGAACTGCCCCCTAACCCACGACCGCGGGGCAGCAACATCCCTTCTTCTCGATCAATCCCAGGTTCTTCATCGGCGACAAAGCGCCAATTATTGGGGTGCTCTTCTTCTATTATATAAAAAAGCCCCAAAGGCAGATGGATCAACGGCGAGTTATCACTGCCACCAGCCTCCAGCAACAAGACACGGCGGTTTGGATCAGCACTCAACCTATTGGCCAATACACAACCCGCGGAGCCAGCACCGATAATAATATGCGTGTATCGATTTTTCATAATGGCCTTTCATAGCTCTTTATATTGATGATAATTTTACCGCCGTACGCTTGGGACTTGATCAATTGTGCGCTGGTACGTTATCTTTCGGTCGTGCGTGAGAGTCCTAAGAACATATCTTTGCCCGAAATCTTCTCACATTATTATAAAGCATGCCTACTATAATGGGCGTAAATACGCTGTCAATACGCGATAAAATCTCCATTGCAGGAGTATCGAAAATCACGATGGGGTACGCACGCACAATCAGTAGCAGATGTACGGATAAGCCCATTGCGCCAACTGAGGAGAAGTGGCTCCATGGTCCCCAAAAAGGCGAGAAGGTTCTGGCCGCGCAACGGCCATACGTCGCGCGCTTGTCATAGACGTTTGAAAGACCCACTGATGCAGCCAGCCCGCCTCACCGTATGGAGAACACGCGCATAGCATCCAGTTGCCAGATCATCTTTCTCAACAGGCAATCTCTTAAAAAGCGCGCAGACCAGATGATACAGTGCCACGGCACCATGGCCGCGAGGATGCCCCCTAACCCGCGGACGAACTGTAGGTCGCACGCCCAACGGCAACAAGCTTGCCGTCGTCTTGATTGTAGACATCAACATCCACAACACCCACAGTACGACCAGCACGCCGAACCTTGGCAATCGCCCGAAGGCCTTTACCTTTAGCCGCACGCAAATAGTCCGTCCTAAAATTGATTGTTGGCACACCATGCCCAAGAACATAGCCTAGTGCATAACAACCAACAGTGTCGATCAATGACGCAATCGGTCCACCGTGAAACTGTCCCGTGCCGTCTAAGCGCTCAGCCAGTTCAGTAAACGGCATGCTCATCTCAAGCTCTTGCGCATCCACGTCCCAGCGTTCTGCCTTCATCTTAAACGCTCGGATAAAGGGCGATACATCAAGCCCTTCTTGAACATCTGCAACCGTTGCGTCTTTACCCATATTCATAACCAGTCTCCAATATGACCGCCGCAAAACAAGGTTGCGGCGGCTTTCTCCAATGTGTGTTTTCGTTCTAAGCCCAATCTGGCGTAAGGACGACTTTGCCGAAGACGTTTCTGTCAGCAAGCTTTTGAATCATCTCACCAGCTCGTGACATCGGTGCGACTTCGTCGATGACAGGCTTCAAGCGTTTTTCGGCAACCGCGTCCAGCAAGGCGACCTGATCATCAGGAAACCAACCATTGGATCCCATAATATTCAGCTCATAACTCCAAACATAGCGGATATCGGTTTGAGCATCATAGCCTGCTGTCGCGCCGCAAGTTAGCATGCGCCCGCCTTCACGAAGCGTTCGCAAAGACGGCATCCAAGTGTCACCGCCGATATAGTTGATACAGATATCAACGCCGCCACCGCCGCCGCCGAAACGAGGTTTGCCGGCAATCTCACGGCACGCCTTCATAAAGTCCTGGGACGATGTGTCGATCACATGATCGCAGCCAATCTCCCGCAATCGATCAAGCTTCCACCCCGAGCTGCCGCAACCAATAACCTCGCAGCCTATTTCTTTCAGGAGCAAAACCGCGCAATTCCCAACACCGCCGGTCGCGCCAAGAACAAGGGCTTTCTCACCCTTTTTCGCTTGGGCCCGAGCGTGTATCATCCGATATGCCGTTCCGTACGCAATCGGAAGAGCGGCCGCATCCTCAAAGCTGACAGAATCGGGAATGCGAATAATATGGTCTTTAGGAAAACCAATATATTCAGCCGCCGCACCGCGCCGTGTTTCCCCCGTCATCCCTTCCGCAGGTACGAAAGGGTAAGCGGTTACCCGGTCCCCCTCTTTATACTCCGTAACATTTGCCCCCGTCTTGGCAACGACACCAGCTACATCGCCAGCAGGAACCATTGGCAACGGAATTTTCAAGCCTTCGATCCCAGCGACAACCATCGGGTCGAACCCGTTTAGAGCCACAGCTTTAACCGAGATGATCACATCATCGGGACCGCATTCAGGCTCTGGAATTTCACCAATATGTAGATTGGACGTGGGGCCGTGCTCGTTGAATATGACAGCTTTCATGAAACTTTTCCTTACTTGAGTTCCTATGTAAAATTTTGATCTGTGTAAGCTTTTTTTACCTCAGCTTTAAGAACTTTTCCCATATGGTTGCGAGGCAAAGCCTGAACTTCGAACACTTTGGATATGCGCTGCACTTTACCCAGACGTTCGTTCGTCCATTCTCTTATTTCATCAATTGAGGCTGTTGACTCAGGCCGGCGCACGATACACGCGACAGGTGTCTCTCCCCAGCGGTCATCGGCAATACCGATAACGGTCGCCTCCTCAACATCGTTGTGACGCATCAAGACTGTTTCAAGATCAATCGGGAATACGTTAAACCCGCCTGTAATAATGAGATCTTTTTTCCGGTCTGTGATGAAGAGAAATCCATCGTCGTCAACATACCCCATATCTCCGGAACGAATGTACTTCTTGCCATCCTCGTCATACCAGAACAGCGCCTTCGTAGCCTCTGTTTTTTTGAGATAACCTTCCGTCATCATACTATTCCGACCGCCGATTTCCCCCACCTGACTTGTCGGTAACTTTTGACCCTCTTCATCGATCGCTAAGACAATTGCATCCATCCCGAAAACACTGCCAACCGATTCGATCTTATCCAAATGATCTTCAACAAATAAGATCGCCGACGGCGCCCCTTCAGTCATCCCGTACACATCGGCGAGGCCGCCTGGCCAGCGTTCGATGACTTCCTTCTTCATATCAATCGATAGCGGCGATCCGGCTGAGAATTTCAACGCCTCGCAGCCATTGCGCGCGGTTCCGAAGGCTGGGTCTTTGACAAGCTTTCGAATTTGCGCTGGTACAAAGAAGAAGTGGGTTGGCGCCTCGTCACGACAGAGCGCTTCAAACTCTTCCATACCGAAACGATCATAAATTATTGACGCTCCCCCACCCCAAAGTGAGGAGAACACACCGAACAGCCCCCAATTTCCATAGAGTGATGTCGGCAATATACTGATAGATTCATTTGATAGCGCTGCATAAGCCGCCATTCCGGACGAACTGGCTGCGCGATAATTATGATCGTGCCGAATCCCCTTGGGCACTCCGGTCGTACCAGATGTATAGATGATGTTGAACTCAGTTTGCGGTGTAACCTGATAGCGATGGCTTTCACTGGTCACGGCAAGAGCATCACTCCAACTCGTCCATCCCTCTTCTTCGAAGTCGAGCGCGAACTTCTTGGTGACCTCAAAGGGCCCGCAACTGGTAAGGATTTCAGCTGTCAATGAGCGGGTCGCATCATCCGTTACGATAGCTTTACACTCGGCATCGATAATCATCTGTGCACAATCAACCGGCTGAATACGCGTTGGCAAAGGAACGAAGGACAGCCCCGAAAAAGCCGCCCCGAGCGCAACAGCAATATAGTCAAGACTATTACCCGCGCACAAAGCGACGCGATCACCTGGCTTCAGGCCTGCACCATGAAAGGCCGCCCCCGCATGATCTATGGCCTCTACGAGTTCGCCATAGGTTTGCGAATGCGCCCGGTAACGCAAGGCAAGGGCGTCTGGGCGTTCCTGTGCTATCGCTCTTAAGCGATCGGGTAGTAAGATCATTTCTGACATGATTTCGAGTATTTGAGAGCGATAGAGCGGCCATGACCGATCTCACCCCTCCCTAAGACTTCCTTCCGATAAGACATTTGTCGTTCCCGCCTCAACTCACTGGTCTGAGCCCTTGAGCGCCCTCCGCCACAGCAAGGCATCGGTGAGTAGCAGGTGACACATGCTAAGCATGCTTGTCAATATATATCAAGTATGCTTATTATTCACCAGTCACGCGATTACCGAGGCACATCTGCAATGCTGAGAAAATAAACCTCCTGAAGGATCAGCCCGAAGACACCTAAGCCACGCTCTTACCAGTCGCTCCCCAACGCAAAACGCACGAAGCGAAGAGAGGGTGATGCAGCGCCTTCCTCAGTCTTATTGACAGCATGCTTTATATATGCGAACGGATTGTTGAACCCACCCAGCCCGCAAGCGAGTAGATAAAGCGAATGACAGTCGATAACGAAATTTCCGAGTTTCTAAAGCGGTACAATCGCGCAACCCATATTGGCGACGTGGACACGCTCAAAACATGTTTTGATGAAAATTGCGTCGTCGACGGCTATTGTGCCGATGTGAGGTGGCGCGTCACCCTCGCTGAATATTTTGCCTTAATTGAGGAATATCCCTCAAACGAAGCGCAGGGGCTAGAAGACAGTACTGAGGTGTTATCGGTCGACCAAACCGGACGGTCCGCGATTGTAAAGGTTCGCGAAACATCGACACCTATGCAATATACTGATTACCTCTCCTTGATACGATTAGAGTCGGGTTGGGTTGTAACGCACAAGGCGTATTACAGCAAACAGCCCCCACCCGTTTAGAAATCCAACCCCGCTGCTCGATCCTGAGTTTAGGTATCAAAACTACAGCAACCTTCATAATCAAGGCGAAGATACATGGCGCAGGATCATCCATATACCCACATCATTGTCGGCGCAGGATCTGCGGGATGCGTGCTTGCCAACAGGCTGAGTGCCGATCCCAACCGTAGGGTGTTGCTGCTGGAGGCTGGTGGCTCAGACCGCAATCCCCTAATCCATATGCCAGCGGGTCTGTTCTTCATGATCGAAAGTGAGAACGCCAACAATTGGATGTTCTACGCCGAAGACGAACCGGGCCTTATGAGAGAGGGAGGCATGCCTCTCCCACGTGGACGCGGGCTTGGTGGCTCCTCTCTCTTGAATGCCCAGCTGTATCTGAGAGGAGTGCCGGAAGACTATAACACATGGGAAAAAATGGGCCTCGAAGGTTGGTCCCACAGCGACGTGCTCCCATACTTTAAGCGCTCCGAAAGGTTTCATGGCCCTTTGAACGCTGCACGATCCGACAAGGGTGAGCTGCACGTCAGACCGCACCAATCCAATAACGCTCTATACGATGCATTTATCCAGTCCATGGAGGGGTTACAATTCTCCTATGTCGAGGATCCAAACCACAGTGTCGGGCTAAATTCATTTCGTATTCAGCATTGTCAGAACCCCAACACTGGGCGGCGCTGCTCAACAAAAGTCGCTTTCCTGAACCCCGCGATGGGGCGGAAAAATCTTACTGTTCATAAGCACTCCCACGCCACACGGATTATATTTGAAAAGGATGTAGCAGTCGGCGTTGAATATATCCGCGACAACAAGAAAATGACCGCCTATGCCGATAGCGAGATTGTCATTTCCTGCGGGGTGTACCAAGGCCCGCTCTTACTCATGCTGTCGGGTATTGGTCCGGGCGACCATCTTAAAGACCATGGCATAGATGTCATTGTCGATAATGAGAAAGTCGGCGCCGATCTATGTGAGCACATTGGCACTGGCGTTCAACATGCGTGCACGGTGCCTATAACGATGGCGCGCGACATGACGACGCTCGGGCAAATCAAAGCGGCGGCAAGAGCCTTCTTCCTAGGCAGCGGTCCATTTACTTATATGCCATTTGAAGGCGGATTCTACGCTAAATTCGATAAGGCACTCGACCGACCTGACCTCATGTACTACTTCGGGCACTTAGCATATCTTGGTGACGAGATGGAGCATGTAACGGATCATGGCTATTTCTTAGCCTGGCAGCATATGAATCCGGAAGTCCTAGGGAATGTCCGTCTACGATCGGCTAATCCACTTGATGCCCCAAAGATCAAACATAACTTTCTTGCAACCGAAGGTGATATGCAGGCGCACCGCTATGCATTTGACCTAGCGCGCCATGTGATGGCGCAAGGACCATTCGACCGTTATCGCGGTGTGGAGTTTACACCAGGTCCTCAAATGACAGAGAAAGAAGATATTGATCAATATATAAGATCAACTTCACTCCGCTATTATGCGCCAAGCGGTACCTGTGCCATGTCCGCTGACCAATCTAAAGTGACGAATGCAGAGCTAAAAGTAGAAGGCGTTCGGAATTTACGTGTCGTGGATGCGTCAATCTTCCCAACATGGACGACAGCGAACCCAAATGGCGTTGTGATTATGGTCGCAGAGAAAGCGAGTGATATGATCATGGGGAAAGAGGCACTCCCCCCTATTGATCTGGGCCATCGCGCCGCTTAACCCCGCAGAAAATCGATAATCTGTGTACCTTTTCAAAAGAGAGCTACAGCGGTTCGCGTTCCTTTGGAATCGCGAACCGCTGTAAGTTATTGTTTTGTCGCGCATCTTACGCGGATAACCGGAACCACTTATCCGCGATGCGCTCTAATGGTGGCTCGATTGCCAGGGTTTGCAATGATTGTCCTAGTTTTTTTCTTTGACGCGCAAGCGAACTCCAGTCGATCCAATCAAGTCGTCCAAGGCGCCAAGCGTTGACCGCACCATTTAAAGACCCCTCACCGCCTTATCGTATCGCTTCTTCAACGCGTCGAAGGGCTTCATCCTGATGCGGTTGAAGTTCCTGAAAGCGCATTGTCGCCAACATCTCTTCAAATGGGTCCGCCACACCCGACTCAATACCGCTCAACGTTTCAATGACAGCAAGCCCAAAGAAAGGAGCGGTTGAGGGGCAATACCCGCCCTCATGGCACATCACGATACGTCCGGGGCAAAGGTGGTCTGCAACGTCAACAAGCTTTCCCGTGAGATATCGAAACCCGTCACCACTCACCATCATGCGTCCCAATTGATCATGGGCACCAGCATCAAAACCGCACGCGACAATAATCAGTTCAGGTTTGAATTTCTCCAAAGCGGGTACGATAATGCGGTCCATCGCAGCTTTGTAAGCGCCATTGCCAGACCCCGGGGGCAGAGGAATGTTGATAGTGCACCCCTCACCATCGCCCGCCCCTCGCTCTTCAATTTCCCCAGTGCCAGGTGGAAAGCAACCGTCCTGATGAATAGAAATCGTGAGCGCACGAGGGTCATCATAAAACGCGGCCTGCGTTCCATTTCCATGGTGAACATCCCAATCTACAATAGCAATGCGCTCGGCCTTTCCGACCTCGAGCGCATGCGCGCCCGCAACAGCGGTGTTGCAGAAAATACAGAAACCCAAGGCCTCATCAGGCATAGCGTGATGCCCCGGCGGGCGGACAAGGGCGTAAGCATGTCGTGCCTGGCCCTTCATGACGGCATCAACGGCCTCAACAGCGCCGCCAGCGGCAAGCCGCGCAACATCGATACTCCCCACACCAACAGGAGAGTAAGCGCCCGCATCCGTAAGCCATTGATCGTTTAAGGCCGCCATACGCGCGATATGCCCACGGGTGTGGACCCGTGCCAGCTCATCGTCCGTTGCAGGGCGCGGCGCAATAATGGAAAGTTGGGGTGTGACACCTGCGGCATCTAGAAGATTCTTGATACGTCGCTTCGCGTCGGGGTTTTCATAATTTCGGTACGGCTCCACAGGAAACCCATAGGGCATGATACCGGCAGCCTGTCCTGTCGCATGCCACATATAAAGCTCATGCCAAACAAGGCCTGTTTTTGGGGTCACTTCAACCAAACCTTCTCATCCACACTTATTTTAGTAAGCATGCTTTGTTTTATACTTTGTGTCAATAACACCCCCGGAAGGACCATAGGGAAGTAAAGATCATCAAAGAGAAACCGCTAAACACCACCCCCGGACCACTGCATGCATGCCTCGGCACGTACAACAAGCGCATCCCGCTAAGGGCTAAAGTACTTCTAGGCTAAGCGTGTGCGGCTGGCCGTCCGAAAGTGTCTCCCCGATTCCAATTGAAGCGGAGACGCTTTAGCCTTGTTAGGGTTAGGGCATCGATGCCAAAGGCCCAATCGCCCGAGGAAACAATGCGTGGCCATACGCCTGGAAAGACAACTTTCTTCAAGCGTATTTGTTAGCGCACAGCGTCTCAAAAAAGGGCTGAGATTGAATGAATTCCGCCCTCAGACTATAAGCGAGAAGGCTGACCCTCGTGCAAGACGAAGCGCACGACACCCACAATAATCGAGGTGCTTTCCGGCTATATGTCCTCAGCGTGAAGACCACGCTTTAAAGCGTTGAAGTAATCGACCTCATAACGCTTGGAAACCGCAGCGTCTTTGGCCAATTGCCACCCGTGACAAACCGATGGATAAATGACCAACTCGGTCGCAACACCATCGGCCATAAGGCGCTCCGCATATTCTACATTCTCTTCACGGAATAAATCAAGCTGCGCCGTTGCAAGCCATGTATTGGGCAAGTCACGAAGCGTCTCAGCACGCGAAGGCACCTGAGGAGCAATGCGTGGCGCATCCCCCAAGTAAGCATTCCACCCAAGTTTGTTATTATCACGCGTCCAAACAAACTCACCCGTGGTTGGATCGGCTGGCCGTTCGTCAGTTCCCGTCTTATCGTCAATCATGGGAACAACTAGTAGCTGAAAGTGTACCGGATAGTCGCCAATATCGCGCGCCATGAGAGCAAGGGCCGCAGCAAGACCGCCGCCGCAGCTTTCCCCCCCAATGCCAACCCGCGTCGGATCTACGCCCAGTTCAGCCGCATTCTCATGCACCCAAGCGAGCACGGCGTAGCAATCGTCCAAAGGCGCAGGAATAGGGTTCTCAGGTGCGTGCCGGTAATCAACGGACAGTACCAAAATATTCTGTTCCCCAGCGGCCTTCACGTTCCACGTATCCATCATTTCAGGCGAGCCCATCAGATAGCCGCCGCCATGGATGTGAATAAATACCGGTGAAGGTGTTCGACGCGCGTTGGACGAGTATCGGAGGCAACGCACCTCTGGCCCCCCATTATATCCAGGAACATAGACCTCATCTCGCGTGACATTAGCGGCCTCAGCGTCACCTTGGTCAGCCAAAGCCATTTGCGCCATCATCTCTCGTATTGCCGGCAAGGTTTCATAGGTCATCTCCATAGAAGGAAGTGCCTCAATAATCGGCGCGATCTCAGGATCGAGAAGATGTTTGGTAGACATAGCAAGCCACTCCTTCAAATTAGTAAGCATAGTATCTATATATAATCGTGCCGTCAATGAACGATGTGCAATCGAAGGCTTTTATTGGACTCGCAATCGGGTTTCGGAGGGCCATCATTTGTTGGGGCATCCGCCTATCTGATCGAGTTTCTCAGTCGCTTCGACCGCCCCATCAGGTATCAAGAGCTTTGCTTTCGACAGCGACGCAGCAATTGGTGAGCCTCTGGTCGACGGATGGTACGGGCTGCGTGAGCAATTTCCCGATGACGGATCGCGCCAAGCCTGAAACCGCGAATACCTCAAGATCAAGCCCTTGAAGATATCTGGTATCGGTGTTCCGACAATTCATCTGGCGACCAAGCGCAATGAATATCTGAACCGATACTGATTAATCCGTCTGCCTCAAGATGAAATCCCATCAACACTTTGCGAGCACGGCTCGCAAAATGATCTCGTCACTGAAGGCCAGCGTTGCAGAGCCGGACCGTCCGCGCGGGTGCTGGCTTCGTCTGGCCCGATGTGGTCATCTGGCGCTCCCCAACGGTTCGCGGTCCTATGGAATCGCCAAGGCGCTGTAGCAAAGCAGTCGGCCAAACAAAGTGGTGGGCGATGAGAGACCAGAACTGTCGCGCCAAAGGCGCGCTTCTTTAGTAAGGGAGTTCGGCTGAACCGGCCTCTCTTATCGGCAGCCAAGCTCTTTCACTGAATAAAGTGGTGGGCGATGAGAGACTCGAACTCCCGACATCTTCGGTGTAAACGAAGCGCTCTACCAACTGAGCTAATCGCCCTTCTGTGACGGACCAGCTAGCTGGCGATCACGAAGAAATCTCATGTGCCCTAAGGGGCGAAGAAGATCAATTCCCGTTTTCGTTTTCTGGTTCAGCGGCGTCTGACGACGCACCCTCCTGCGGTGCAGCCTCAGGAGACAATAAGTCGATAGGGGCTGCTTCATCTGTCGATGGTTCGGTCACCGGCGCAGGAGCGTCTGTCCCTAAGAGATCAAGCAAATCCTCGCTGGTCGCAGTGCCGACGGGGGTCTCTTCAGTCGCCGACTCACCAGTAATGCTCCGGATCACCTCTTCCTGGGTGGGCCCACGATCCGCCAGCATGGCAAGGAGCATCGATGTGGAGAAAAACGCTGCGGCCAGGATGGTGGTGGTACGGGTCAGCACATTTGTGGCGCCGCGGCCGGACATAAAGCTGCCGCCGCCACCGCCGCCAATCCCAAGGGCACCGCCTTCAGAGCGCTGCAAAAGAACCACGCCCACCAGGGCAGCCACGAGAATGGTGTGAAGCGTTAAGATGACGGCCGTCATGGCACAGGTCCTATTCTTTTGCCGGTAGGGCGCTAGGCGGATTTGGGAAAGACGGAGGTAAGCCGTCGAAGCGCGCCTTGTAAGCCCGAAGCGCCTTCCGATGCAAGCCGGGCATCAAGGGCTCTGATAGCCTCCTCAGCATCGTCAGGGTGGGTGTGATGGATGGCATGGCCCGCCTCTTCTATCACCGTCACATTGGAACCCGGGATCTCTTTTGCAAGGCGACGCCCATGGACGGAGGTGATCACCGTCATGTCATGGGTCCCGGCAAGGATCTCCGTGGGGACCGCCAAACGGTTGTACTCGCGATGCATGGC
>ERZ1740067.648-NODE-648-length-26747-cov-5.941293_pt1 | contig 26747 bp, 23 predicted proteins | sample MGYA00581736_ERZ1740067 | MGnify/ENA primary metagenome ERZ1740067 (study PRJEB43018, sample SAMN04849236) | marine metagenome | isolation source: floating plastic debris | place: Pacific Ocean | collected 2008-08-27 | study: EMG produced TPA metagenomics assembly... | reverse complement strand
GTAACTGCCGTGTAGAGGTCTATGCTTTTTGACGGGTAATCCGCGAGCGGGCCAAAAATCCTGGCACGCCCGGTGATGAAGTTGTTCTCACCCTCGACATGGACATTCAGCGCTATGCCACGCAGCGCGTGCGTGGCGAAAGTGCGTCTGTTGTTGTGATGGATGTGCTGACCGGTGAACTGGTGTCCATTGTGTCCGCGCCGGGATTTGACCCCAATCTGTTCAACGTCGGGCTCAGTCAGGCTGAATGGGACGGCCTGACAAACAACGAGCTCAATCCACTTGTGAACAAGACTCTGGCCGGCCAGTACCCGCCTGGATCAACCTACAAGATGATTGTCGCGCTGGCCGCGCTAGAGGCTGGAGTTATCAGCCCACATCGAAAAATCAACTGCGCCGGGAAGGTAACCCTCGGCAACCATGACTTCCACTGCTGGAAACGCGGCGGGCATGGTCCTGTCAATATGGTCGATGCCATCAAGCAGTCCTGCAATGTCTACTTCTATGAAGTCGGCAAGCGCGTCGGTATCGACAAGATCGAGGAGATGTCGCGCCGGTTCGGCCTGGGGGATCAGCTTGCTGTCGACATGGCTGGTGAAAAGAAAGGCCTTGTGCCCTCGCGCGGATGGAAACGGGCGACGACGGGTATTTCCTGGCAGCAGGGTGAGACGCTCAATGCATCGATCGGGCAGGGATATGTGCTGACGACGCCCCTGCAGCTTGCGACAATGAGTGCGCGCATAGCCAATGGCGGAGTGGGTGTTCGCCCATGGTTGATACGTTCTGTAGGCGGACGGCTTCGTGAAATGCCACAGACTATCCCGATGGGTATCCAGCCCGAGCATATGAAGATCATTCAGGATGGCATGAACGCCGTTGTGAACGTTCCCGGCGGCACGGCATTCCGATCGCGACTTCCGGATGATGACCTTGCCATGGCCGGCAAGACCGGAACCGCTTTGGTGCGGCGTATTTCCCGTGAGGAGCGCGCTCGCGGCGTTCTGAAAAATGAAGAACTGCCTTGGAAGTTCCGAGACCACGCCCTCTTTGTGGGCTATGGGCCGGTTGCCAATCCGCGCTATTCCATCGCCGTCATTGTCGATCATGGTGGCGGCGGGAGCCGGGCGGCAGCGCCTGTTGCCAAAGACATAATGGCGCGCGTTCTCACCCGTGATCCGATGCGGATGGCGGCTTATGAGCAGACAGGGCGCGGCGGCGACGTTACATCTCTTGGTATGCGCGGCGATCAGATCGGAGAGCGTGGCTGATGGTTCTTGAGGCAATCTCCCGATCCGGCCGCATGAGCCTTGTGGACAAGCTCTACGAGATCAACTGGATCTTTGTTCTGCTGATCACCGCCATCGCAAGTGTCGGCTTCGCGATGCTCTATTCGGCGGCGGATGGCAGCTTTGACCCCTGGGCCTCGCGCCAGATGGTGCGCTTTGGCATGGGCATGGCCATTCTGCTCGTGTTTGCCCTGATAGAGCCGCGGGTCTGGTTGCAATTGGCGTATCCGGCCTATGGGTTCGCGCTGTTGCTGCTCATCGCCGTTGAAGTGGCCGGTACAACAGGGATGGGTGCCACGCGCTGGATTGATCTGGGGTTCATGCAGCTTCAGCCATCCGAGTTGATGAAGATCACGCTCGCCCTGGCGCTGGCACGGTACTACCACCTTCTGGAGCAGGACCGGGTTTCGCATCCGCTCTACCTGCTGCCTGCGCTTGCGCTGATCGCGTTGCCAGTCGCCCTTGTGTTGCGGCAACCGGACCTTGGGACGGCTCTTTTGTTGTCGGTAGTGGGTGTCTCAATCATTTTCACGGCCGGTCTGTCGTGGCGCTACATCATTGCAGCTGGGGCTGGTGCGCTGGCCGCGATTCCCATCGTCTGGGAGTTTCTGCATCCCTATCAGCGGGAACGCGTTTTCACGTTTCTCGATCCATCGCGGGACCCACTTGGGGCGGGCTATCACACAACGCAGGCCAAGATTGCGCTTGGCTCAGGCGGGGTGTGGGGCAAGGGCTTCATGGAAGGGACGCAGAGCCATCTCAATTTTCTGCCGGAAAAACAAACTGACTTCATCTTCGTGATGATGTCAGAAGAAACCGGCCTGATGGGCGGCCTGGCGCTTATGGGTCTCTATGCCGCCGTGCTGGGCTTTGCGTTCACGGTCGCCATGGGGATCCGGCATCAGTTTGGCCGGCTTCTGGTGGCAGCCCTGGCCGTCAACTTCTTCCTGTATGTCTTCATCAATGTCGCGATGGTAATGGGCCTTATCCCGGTGGTTGGCGTCCCGCTGCCGCTGGTGTCCTACGGTGGCTCGGCCATGCTCGTCATTCTGGCTGGTTTTGGCCTTTTGATGAGCATGTATGTCCATCGGGGCGAGGAATTGCCGAAGGGCGGCGGCATCCTCTAGCCGTCCACGCGGCTCAAATCCCAAATCGCCGCAAGCCACTTGCGACATGTCCAAGGCTTTGCTATCACCCGCCCTCGTTCGCGCAGGCAGTGGCTCTTCCAACGGAGATTTTGATCTCCCGGCCACTGAACGCCCTGCCCGGTCGGGCGCATAGCTCAGTTGGTAGAGCAGCTGACTCTTAATCAGCGGGTCCAAGGTTCGAATCCTTGTGCGCCCACCAATTTCCAAGGTCATATCTAAACCTGTAGGATTGTCGGACGGCCTAGTGTATTGGCCGATAGACAGGGTGCGGGGGTGGCGTTGGCGCGGTATCAGCAGGTCATTGGCGAGACGGTCTACAGCTTTGACGGGCTTGGTGAGTTGCTGGCCAAGGCAAGCCCGTATCGCTCAGGCGATGCGCTGGCAGGATTGGCGGCAGACAGCGAAGCTGAGCGCGCCGCGGCCTGTTTTGCATTGGCTGATGTGCCCCTTACAGATTTTCTCGAGCATCACCTCATCCCGTATGACAGTGACGATGTAACACGGCTGCTCATTGACGATCATGATGCGGGGGCATTTGCGCAGGTCAGACATCACACCGTTGGCGGTTTGCGTGACTGGTTGCTGGGAGATCAGGCGACGCCGGAGGTGCTGTCGGCTCTGGCGCCTGGTCTTACGCCCGAAATGGTTGCGGCGGTATCGAAGCTGATGCGTAACCAGGACCTGATTTCGGTCGCGCGCAAGTGCCGTGTCGTGACCGGCTTTCGATCCACCATGGGAAGGCCAGGTCGGCTGGGCGTGCGGCTGCAACCCAATCACCCGACCGATGATCCCAAAGGCATTGCTGCCTCCATTCTGGATGGGCTGATGTATGGGTGCGGGGATGCGCTGATCGGTATCAATCCGGCTACCGACAGCGTCGAGGCAATGGTGACCCTACTGCACCTTATTGATGAAGTGCGGGCCAAGTTCGACATCCCCACCCAGTCATGTGTGCTGGCGCATGTGACCACAGCCATTGAGGCCATGAAGATGGGTGCGCCGGTTGATCTGGTGTTTCAGTCCATTGCGGGAACACAGGCAGCCAATGAGAGTTTTGGTATTTCCCTTGGCCTGCTGGCAGAAGCGCAGGACATGGCCCAGGCCCTTGGCCGCGGGACTGTCGGCAGCAATGTCATGTATTTCGAGACGGGACAGGGGGCGGCGCTGTCGGCGGATGCCCATCATGGTGTTGACCAACAGACAGTCGAGGCGCGGGCCTATGCAGTCGCGCGCAAGTTTGACCCGTTCCTGACGAACACGGTCGTCGGCTTTATCGGACCGGAGTATCTCTATGACGGCAAGCAGATTACGCGGGCCGGTCTGGAAGACCATTTCTGCGGCAAGCTAATGGGCGTGCCGATGGGTGTGGACGTCTGCTACACCAATCATGCTGAAGCAGATCAAAACGACATGGACAGCTTGCTGACACTGCTTGGTGTCGCGGGCTGCACGTTCATCATGGGCGTTCCGGGGGCGGATGACATCATGCTCAGCTATCAGTCCACATCGTTTCACGATGCGCTCTATGTGCGTGATGTTCTTGGTCTCAAACCGGCCCCCGAGTTTGAGGACTGGCTGATGTCCATGGACATCATGGATGCAAAGGGCCTCATACGGCCGCAGCTGGCCGGCCAAACTGGTGCGGCAAGACTGCTGGGATTTGAGGGGGCTGTGCCATGAGCGGCGCGGACCCCTGGGACTTTTTGAGACGCCACACAGAGGCGCGGATCGCGCTTGGCAGGAGCGGAAATGCGTTGCCGACCGATGAGGTGCTGGCGTTCCAGTTGGCGCATGCTGAAGCGCGTGATGCGGTGCATGGGCGCTTGGATGTGTCTGTCCTTGAAACTCAGCTGACGGATGCCGGGATTTCCCTGCCGGTCGTGAGTGTTGCCTCAGGTGCAACGGACAGGGCTGAGTTTCTGCAACGCCCTGACCTGGGCAGGTTGTTGGACGTGGATGCAGATGTCGGTCAGCGGGAAGAATGGGATGTGGTGTTTGTCCTGGCGGACGGGCTCTCGGCGCGGGCGGTGATGGAGAATGGCGTTGCAACGCTAGCCGCTGCTTTAAGCCATTTAGAGAGCTGGACCGTGGCGCCGGTTGTAATTGCTGAGCAGGCCCGTGTGGCGCTTGGTGACCCGATCGGCGAAGCGCTGGGTGCCAAGCTGAGCGTCATGCTGATTGGCGAACGGCCCGGATTGTCTGCGGCGGACAGTCTTGGCGCCTACCTCACCTTCGGCCCGCGGACCGGACGGCAGAATGCAGACCGAAATTGTGTGTCCAACATTCGTGAGAAAGGGCTGATGCCGGAAGAAGCAGGACACAAGATTGCATATCTGCTGGGCATAGCGCGGTCCATGGGCCTGACGGGCGTCGCCCTCAAGGACGACGCCCCCATGCGTGTGACAGGCAGCTAGGCGGCGACGCTTGCAGAGAGGGCTGCGACCGCTTCGGACGGCTCCAGACGTCGGGTGTAGTTGGTATCCACATCCGCCAGAACGATCTTGCCGTCGGCTCCGACGACAAAGGTCGCAGGGATTGGCAGTGTCCAGCCAGAGCCCGCATTGAGACCGGGAAGGTCCATGCCGAACTTGCCATAGAGTGCCTGCAAAGGGGCTGGCAGCTCAAAGACAATGCCAAGGGCCTTGGCGAAACTGTTTTCATTGTCGGTCAGCACCGGGAATGTCAGGGCGTTTTTCTCGGTGGTTGAAAGAGAGTTGTCCGGCTTCTCCGGCGTGACTGCCACAAGCTGACCACCGAGCGCGGTGATTTCGCTCAGCAGGTCCTGATAGGCCTTGAGCTCAAGATTGCAGTAGGGGCACCAACCGCCGCGATAGAACGTGATGACGAGCGGCCCCTTGGCTGCCAGCTCTGACATCCTGACTGTCTCTCCGGTAGCGCTGGTCAATTCAGCATCCGGCAGCGTGTCGCCGACCTTCAGGGCGTCATTGCCGACACCCTGGGCCGTCAGTTCTTCATCTGCCGCCCGCATGATGGCCAAGGCCTCTTCGGGGATGCGGGTGGAGGCGCCGGCCCGGGTTTCTTCAAGGAGTGATTGTAAGGACATGAAAGTGCTCCGGTTTTGAGTGGTTCATGGCCTAATTGGCCCTTGTACCCGCTTGTCGCAAATGGAAATAGCAGACCGCGACGGTCTGATTTTGAACCATCATGCTATGGATGGCTGGATGCGGGCCACTCACGATTTTGTGCTGGCCGTTCCCGCAAAGCGGCGTGCAGGGGGTGGCAGCAGCGCCGCCGCTGGTAGTTGCTGCGGTTGACTTCGACCGGGATGCTGACGGAGACGATGACACGCCGGAGGATGTGCTCAACCGGTCAATTGTTGAGACTGCAACGGCTGTTGCGCGGGCGAACGGCGCGGCGCTCACATTTGTCCATGCCTGGCAGGCGCCTGCCGAAGGATTGCTGCAACGTGCTGCGCCGCATTACAATTCCGGCGACGAGAAGATACGTATCTCGGAAGACACCAGCGAACTGTATGATGCGTGCGGTGCTGCTGCGGCAAAATAGACATCCCACTGTAGATGTCGGTGGGTCAACAACTGCCATTTTCAAACTGACTCACTTCCGGCTTCGGAAGTCCGCTGCACGTGGAATAATCCGGTGCTAGACCGCGGCAGCCTCATAGCAGGCCTGATTGATGGCGCGTTTGGCATCCAACTCAGCTGCTTCGTACGCACCGCCAACTAGGGATGCGTTTACGCCTGCGTCCTTGAGTTCATCATACAAGTCGCGCAGCGGTTCCTGACCGGCGCACACAATGACGGTGTCCACGTCCAGTGAGTGTGGCTCATTGCCAACGAGCACATGAAGCCCGTCATCATCCAGGCGGATGTACTCAACACCGTTCATCATCTGCACGCCTCGGCGGTGCAAGGTCAGGCGGTGGGTCCAGCCCGTGGTTTTACCAAGACCCTTGCCGACGCCTGTCGTCTTGCGCTGCATGAGGTACACGGTGCGATCTGATTTTGCGACAACCGGCTCTACGCCGGTAACGCCGCCGCGGGGGTGGATTTCGAAGTCGACGCCCCATTCCTTGGCGAACAGATCAATGTCGAGGGCGGATGATTTGCCTTCGTGGGTGATGAGCTCTGCCACGTCAAAACCGATGCCGCCGGCGCCCATGATGGCGACCTTCTTGCCCACGGGCGTGGCACCAGTAATGGCGTCGATATAGCCGATGGCTTTGGGGTGATCGATGCCGGTCATGTCTGGTGTGCGCGGCTTGATGCCTGTTGCAACAATGACCTCGTCAAAACCTTCGTTCTGCAGCATGCCGACTGAGACGCGGGTGTTGAGGCGCAGGTCTATGCCGTGCTTCTCAATCATGCGGCCGTAGTAGCGCAGGGTCTCGTAAAACTCTTCCTTGCCGGGAATGCGCTTGGCGAGGTTGAACTGGCCGCCGATCTCAGACGCTGCGTCATAGAGCGTCACGTCATGGCCGCGCTGGGCAGCCACATCCGCATAGGCAAGTCCGGCGGGACCGGCGCCGATGACGGCGATCTTCTTTTTCGTTTTTGCGGGCAGGTAGCTCAGTTTGGTTTCGTGGCAGGCGCGTGGGTTGACGAGGCAGCTCACTTCCTGATTGCCGCCGAAAGTGTGGTCCAGGCAGGCCTGATTACAGCCGATGCAGGTATTGATTTCATCAACGCGACCTTCGCGGGCTTTGCGCACAAAGTCCGCGTCGGCCAGCATCGGGCGTGCCATGGACACGATGTCTGCATGACCATCCGCCAGAACCTGTTCGGCAACTTCCGGCATGTTGATGCGGTTGCTGGTGATGCAGGGGATGTTCAGCTCTTTGCGCAGGCGCCCTGTGACGCCTGCAAAGGCCGCGCGCGGCACCATGGTGGCGATGGTGGGCACGGCTGATTCATGCCAGGTGAAGTGCGTGCTGATGATGTTGACCCCAAGCTCCTCAAGACGCTTGGCCAGCGTCACGATCTCGTCCCACGACATGCCGCCCTGGAGCATGTCCATGGCCGCGATGCGGAAGATCACGATGAAGTCGTCGCCAACAGCTTCGCGGATGCGGCGGACCACTTCCAGCGGAAAGCGCATGCGGTTTTCGTAGGAGCCGCCCCACTCATCTGTGCGTAAATTGGTTTTCTCAACCAGGAAAGTGCTGAGCAGGTAACCGGCCGATCCGATGATTTCGACGCCGTCATATCCTGCTTCCTGAGCTTTGGCGGCGCAGTTGGCGAAATCCGACAGTTGCTTTTCAATGCCGTCCGCATCCAGCTCGTTGGGGACAAACCGCGCGATGCGCGAGCGGACCGGGGAGGGGGCCACGCAGCCTTCGTGCGGTGAAAGGGGACCTGAGTGAAGGATCTGCATGCAGATCTTCACGTCCGGGTCGGCTTTGTGCACCGCGTCGGTAATGAGCCGATGCTTATCTGCTTCTTCCGACGTGGCGAGTTTGGCACCGAGGCCGCCTTCTTCGTTTGGAGAGATGCCGCCGGTAATGATCATGCCGACACCGCCAGCAGCGCGCTCTGCATAGTACGCCGCCATCCGCTCAAAGCCGCCTTCAGCTTCTTCAAGTCCCGTATGCATGGACCCCATGAGGGCGCGGTTCTTGATGCGGGTTTTACCGATCTCGAGTGGTGAGAACAGGCGGGAGAATTGCTTCTCGCCGGGTTCGGCTTGTGTTGCGGCGGACATGTTTGGCTCCCTGCGTATCTCTTATCGGCTTTGTATTGTGTCGGCTGGCCTAGCTCATCTTGAACTTGATGGGGACGGATTTAGGGCCGCACACAAAATTGGCCAGCATGCGGGTGGGCTCACCGTCCAGTTCCACGCTGTCGAGACGCGGCAGCAGTTCTTCCCACAGGGCGCGCATTTCCATGCGGGCAAGGTGCTGGCCCAGGCAAATATGCGCGCCGTGTCCGAAGGCGATATGGCGGTTGGGCTGGCGGTTCACCTTGAAGTCAAACGGGTCGTCGAAGATGTCTTCATCGCGGTTGCCGGACTGATAGCACAGCATCATCCAGTCGCCCTTCTTGATTTCCTGGCCGCTGAGGACTGTGTCCTGGGTCGCGGATCGCATGAAGTGCTTTACAGGCGTAACCCAGCGGATCGACTCTTCCACCAGAAGCGGAATCAGCTTCGGGTCATCTTTCACCTGACGGAACTTGTCTGCGTCCCGCGCCAGCTCCCACATGGTGCCGGCGGTGGTGCCTGAGGTTGTGTCATGGCCCGCAGTCGCAACGATGATGTAGTAGCTCATGGCCTCGAGCACGCCGAGCGCCTCGCCCCCGATCTTGCCGTTGGCAATAACGCTGGCGATGTCGGCGCGCGGGGTCTTGCGGCGATCTTCGGTGACCGCTGAGAAGTACTCGATAAATTCTGCGACTGTCCCAGACAGGGCGGCCAATGCTTCCTTGGGATCTCCACGCTCCTCGCCGGTGCGGTTCAACTCCGGGTCGGCGGCGCCAAAGAGCTCCTGCGTCAGCTTGAGCATTTTGGGCTCGTCTGACGATGGTACGCCCAGGAGTTCCATGATGACGTGAAGTGGATAGAGGAAGGCCACGTCTTTTGCGAAGTCGCAGTGACCGTCGTTCTTACGGCCCAGCTCTTCCATGTGGTCGACAAAACTCTTGGCGATCTTGCGGACGTTCACTTCAAGTGCCTTGAGTTCCTGCGGCATGAACTTGTCAGCGGTGATGCCGCGATAGTTCTTGTGGTCAGGGTTGTCCATTTGCACTAGGGAGCGCACGAGGTGGGGGGAGCCACCCATCATCTCTCGGACCGCTGCATCAGTGTTGGTATCGACGAGGGTCGTTGCCTTGTCGCCGTTGTGAAAGACCTCATTGTTCCGTTCGACGGTCATGATGTCCTTGTGTTTGGTCACCACCCAGAAGGGCTCAAAGCCTTGTGGCTGCGCAACGCCGAGGGGAATGTCCTTGCGAAGCGTTGCGAAGGCCTGGTCGATGCGGTCGCCATCCGCGTAGGCGCGCGGGTCAACAACGTCGATTGCGATGTCTTCGGGGATGTTGGGGTCAATCATCTGGTCGTGCTTCCTGGGATTTATGTGCTTTTACGCTTGGCCGAATGATGGATGGTGGGGGGCGGCGTATCAACCGGAATCGCTTGGATTTCAGCGATATTCTGAGTGATTTGGCGGGGTGACGTAGGGTTAGCCTCAGTCAATTGGTGACCTCAAGGGCCCTTGCCTTGTGCGCCGCGGCGGCGTTACAAGCGCCGCGACCATCGGTTCGCTGGAAACAGCGATGAAAAGGGAATGCGGTGCGGACAGTCATTGTCCCAATCCGCGGCTGCCCCCGCAACTGTGAGCGGTGAGTGCTTGAGCCAGTATGCCACTGATGCCGCAAGGCGTTGGGAAGGCGGCTTTATGCGCATTGACCCGTGAGCCAGGAGACCTGCCGGTGCGAGCATCGCCTTAAGGCGTCGTGCGGAGGGCGCGATCCTTGCGGGAAACCGCTTCGGCGACTGCGTTTTTGTAAACGTGGCGCTGGGGCGGGTGGAATGTATTCCTCACATACCTCTCTCCTGAAGAGCCGCCATGCGTGGGCCAAGGCTTAAGCCTGACGCGCGTGGTTTGATCCAAGGGGGTGGGGCAGATGACGCTCACCAAATCTCTGTGTGCGAGCACAGCCATTGTGGCGATTGGTGCCATTGCATTTACACAGCCCACAGCGGCTGAAGAAGCGACACCAGGTGCCTTCGAACTGCCGCCTGTCGTCTCGACCGCCAGCCGGCTGGCTGCTGGTCTCAATTCTTCTTCTGTGACTGTGATCGACAAGGAAAAGATCAACCGGCATCCAGGTAAATCATTGCCGGACATTCTGGCCGCTGAGGCGGGACTGAATGTTCGCGACTTTTTTGGCAATGGCAATGAAACTGCCACCGTCGATATTCGCGGTTTCGGTGAACAGGCTGGGCAGAACGTGCTGGTGCTGGTGGACGGCCGCCGCAGCAACGATCTGGACCTTGGCGGTGTCCAGTTCGGCCTTGTGCCGCGCGCGAACATCCAGCGCATTGAAGTCTTGCGCGGTTCGGCTGCCGCGGTGCTCTATGGCGAAGGCGGCGTTGGTGGTGCGATCAACATCATTACGCAGGGAGGTGAGAAGACACAGGGTGTTTCTGCAACCGGTACGCTTGGCAGTTTTGGCTACAAGCGGGCGCAGAGTATCTTCCAGTGGGGCGGCAAACCTGCGCATGTGGCACTCTCTGCAGACACGACCGAGAGTGACGGCTACCGGCACAATAACGGTCTGACGCGCCATATCTATTCAGCGACTGTGAGTGTTGACCGTGACGCAGCGGACTATCGTTTGAGCGCAACCTATTCGACCAAAGAGAATGGCCTGCCGGGCAACCGTGTTGTGAACTCGGGAACGGGCGTCAATCTTGTGCAATCCAACCCCCGTGGTGCGCAGACACCGGAGAGTAAGGCCGAAGAACGTCGTTTCCGGATTGAAGCAGGCGTTGAGACAAAGCTGAGTGATACTGTGAACCTCGTGGTGGACGCCAGCTACCGCCGCCGCACTGTCTCGAGCGATTTCGTTGCCGGATTCGGCACAACACTTGATGACCGGTCTGTCGCGACCACATCGTTTACACCACGCGTGATCTACAACGGACAGGCTGGCGGCCACGACGTGAATTTCATTGGCGGTGTTGATGTCTCTTACTCAACGGCTGATGTGCAGCAGCGGTCGCCGTTCACCATTTCCGACCAGGACGGCAAGCTCACAACGATTGCGCTCTATGGTCAGGGTGATATCGCGGTGACGGATGCGTTGACGCTCGATGCCGGTGTGCGGGGTATCTACAGCAAGGTCGATGTTCGTTCTGATCAAAACACAGTGGCGCGCAGCAAGGATAGTGACTTCAACGTGGCCGCCAATCTTGGTGCCGCGTATGACGTCACAGATGCGGTCAAGCTGTTTGCCCGGGCCGGTCGTGCGGTTCGCCTTGCAACCATTGACGAGCGGGTTGGGACGCAACGTGCCGGCGCTCCAACATTCGCAGTCATCTCTTTTGACCTCAAGAACCAGACTTCCTGGGATTTTGAAGTGGGCACGGAATTCGGGTTCGGTCCGGTGGATGCTCGTGTCTCAGCGTTCCAGATCAATGTAGAAAACCAGATCGCCTTTACGCCGGGCACCATCGCCACGTTCGGGTTCAACACAAACCTTGATGATACGCGCCGGCGCGGTGTCGAGGCTGAGGCTGTCGCAGAGCTGGGCTACGGTTTTGAGGTAAAGCCCCGTGTTGCCTATACGGAAGCGGTGTTCACCAAGGGTCAGTTTGATGGCAACAAGGTGCCGCTGGTTCCTGAATGGACCGGTGGTCTGGGCATTGACTGGACCGGCGACAATGTGTGGGCCAGCGCTAACTGGCGCTATTTGGACAGCCAGCGCATGATCAATGATCAGGAAGCAATCTTCCCGGAGATTCCCTCCTATGATCTGCTGGACATCTCAGTTGGGGGTACCATTGGCATGGTGTCGCTCAAGGGCGAGGTCCGCAATGTGCTTGATGAGGACTATTTTGCAACCGCCGCTGCCTCAGACACCAATCCGAACGTATTTGGGGCCTTCCCGCTTCCAGGGCGCGCGGCGTATGTGGAAGCATCGGTTGCGTTCTAGCACCAGACACTTTCGAACAGCACTTGGCGTGCTTCTGGCCGGGGCGGCTTTTGCCGCCCCGGCTATTGTCTTTGCGGCGGACGAGCCGCAGCGGATTGTCTCCATAAATCTGTGTACGGATCAGGTGGTGCTGGCGCTTGAGCCCGGCGACCGACTGGCGGCGGTGTCCTACCTGGCGCGGGACCCGGACCTGTCAACCTTCTGGCGGGAAGCTGAAACAGTTCCGGTCATCCAGGCTTCACTGGAAGACATCATGACGCTGGAGCCTGATCTGGTGATTGCCGGGTCCTTTGGACATTCAAGACTGCTTGGACATGTTGAGCGGCTTGGTGTTGGTGTGCTCCGTGTTCCTGCTGCGGGATCGCTTGCAGATATCCGCCAGACTTTTCTTGATGTGGGCGCGCTTCTTGGTCTGTCTGATCGGGCGGCGGACCTAGTTACGGAGTTTGACGATATTCTCGGCAAAGCAGCGCAGGACACGGGCCGTGATGCGTGGATCCTGTCGCCGGGTCTTCTGGTGCACGGGGACGGGATGCTTGGCAGTTCCATTCTGACGCATGCGGGGCTTTCAAATGCACCTGCAAGCCAGATCTATCTCTCGCTTGAGACCCTTGCGATGACACCGCCGGACCTACTGCTGATTTCCGAGCGGGAAGAAGCTGCGCCGTCGCGGGCCGGACAATTGTTTGCGCATCCAGCCCTTCAACGGGCAGCCAAGGTGCAGCGCATACCACCTTCGGCGCTCATTTGCGGAACGCTTGAGACTGCGCAACTTGCAGCACGGCTTGCGGCGCAGAGCGCGGGGGAGATGGCACCGTGATCTCCCGCGTCGGCATTCTTGTGGTCATGCTTGGCCTGCACGTAGCGCTAGCCATGGCGTCGCTTGCTGCCGGTCCTGCGGGTCTGGTTTTTCCGTTTGTGACAAGTATCGGCGATAGCAGTGTGCTGATCTTCTGGGAATTGCGTGTGCCGCGTACAGCATTGGCCATTCTTGCTGGGGGCGTGCTCGGTCTCGCGGGTGCGGCCCTGCAGGGATTGCTGCGGAACCCACTGGCTGACCCGGGGCTGCTGGGTGTTTCCGGCGCCGGAGCGCTGGGTGGTGTTGGCGCGCTTTACTTCGGGCTTGCTTCTGTGTCGGTGCTGGCGATGCCGCTGGCGGGGCTGGCTGCTGCGAGCCTTGCCATGACCGGGCTGCTGCTTCTGTCGGGGCGGCGACCGCCCCCGGCCATACTCATATTGGCGGGGCTTGCGATCAATGCCCTTGTAGGGGCGCTGACATGGCTGGCGCTGGCGTTGGCTCCCAGTCCGTTTGCCGTTGCTGAAGCTCTGACCTGGTTGATGGGGACACTCGATGCGGCCTCCATACAGGATGTGTGGCTGGTCTCGCCGTTCGCGCTTGTTGCGGCTATTTTGCTGTTACCGCTGTCGCATGGGTTGGACGCGCTATCGCTTGGGGATGAGACGGCGACAACGCTCGGCGCGCGGCCGGAACGGGTGAGGTTACTTGTCGTCTCGGGCGTTGCCGCCGGCACCGGCGCCGTTGGAGCGGGGGTTGGAGCGTTGGCGTGTGTTGGCCTGGTGGTGCCTCACGCCCTGCGCCCGATTGTGGGCGTTCGGCCGGGTGCCCTGCTGCTGCCATCGATGTTGGGTGGGGCCATTCTCACGCTCGCGGCGGACCTGGTTCTGCGGGCCGGTCTGTCAGACGTGCGCTTGCAACTGGGTGTGCTGACGTCATTGCTGGGTGCACCGGTGTTCCTGTGGTTGGTCATGCGTGTGCGCTTTGCGGCCGGAAGCTGGGGGCAGGGCGGATGATGCTGGCGACGGACCTCAGCGTGACCTATGGCGTGACGACCGTGTTGCAGCGGGCAACGCTCGGTGTCTCATCCGGTGAGCTGGTTGGTGTGATCGGCGCCAATGGGGCTGGCAAGTCCACACTCCTGCGCTGTCTGGCGGGAGCGAGCACTCCCAGCGCAGGCACCATAAGTATTGGCGATCAGAGTTTTACCGACTTGAAACCGGAGGCTCGGGCACGGTTGGTCGGGTATCTGCCCCAGCGTCCGCGTGTTGAATGGCCGATGCCTGTCGAGGAAGTGGCTGCTCTTGGACGCTTGCCGCATCAGCCCTGGTGGCAAGGGGTGGGCGCAACGGCCCGCTCTCCGGAAGTCAATGCGGCGCTGGATGCCTGTGATGTTCTGCATCTATCAGGAAGGCGCGTTGATACACTGTCTGGCGGCGAGTTTGCTCGAGTGATGATGGCGCGCTTGTTAGCGGGCACCCATGATGTCCTGATTGCAGATGAACCGATCTCTGATCTTGATCCGCCGCATCGCGTGGACGTACTCAACATTCTCAAGAGCGAAACCCGCAAGGGGCGTGCGGCGTTGGTGGCGCTGCATGACCTGGCCCTGGCCGAGCGGTTCTGCGACCGCGTGATTGTCCTGCTCGAGGGGCGGGTCATTGCTCAGGGCGCGCCTGAGACTATTTTCAGCCCCGGCGTGCTGGCTCGGGCTTTCGGTGCGGCCTGCCGTGTCGCGCGCAGCGACGGGCATTTGATTGTAACATTTGACGGGTCTCGTCCGGCGGCAAGCGCATGACAGAGAACGTATAACAGAGGGTTTGGCACCATGGTGCGTTTGACATCCATCACTACAAAAGGTGGCGACAAGGGCGAGACCAGTCTTGCTGACGGTAGCCGCGTCGCAAAGTTCGACCCGCGGATTGTTGCTCAGGGAAGCGTTGACGAACTCAATGCGGCGATTGGCGTGGCAGTGTTGCATGTGAATGAGCAAATGTGCGCCATGCTCACGCGCATTCAAAACGATCTGTTCGATCTGGGGTCGGACATCACCATTCCCGAAGCCGTCAAGACCGCGACGTCATTGCGAATTACGGACGCGCATGTTTCCGCTCTGGAGGTTGATGTGGAGACGGTGAATGCCCGACTTGAGCCGCTGTCGTCGTTTGTCCTGCCGGGGGGAACGGCTGCTGCGGCCTATCTGCATCTCGCGCGGACCATCGCCCGTCGAGCCGAGCGGGACGTGTGGGCGCTTGCAGAACATGCCGAGATCAACGCCTTGATGGGCACCTATCTCAACCGTCTCAGTGACCTGTTGTTCGTGCTTGGACGCGACGCCAATGACGGCGGGAAGAGCGATGTGCTCTGGGTCCCGGGAGCGACCAAATAAACGTCTTCGCGGGCGCGAAAACGACGGCTTGAATTGATATAAAGAAACCTTTATGTCCTTATGTCTTGCTGACCTGCGAGAACATGTATTTTCGCAGTTTTTCGGCGTTTTTGGCTGAGAGGACTGAGTTTATGACCCGCGAAGAAAGACAGGTTGCTCTTCAGGAGACGTTGAAATCCCGCATTATGGTGCTGGATGGGGCCATGGGCACCATGATCCAGAAGCACAAATTCGGTGAGGATGACTATCGCGGCGACCGGTTCAAGGATTGGGACAAGCCACTCCAGGGCAATAACGATCTGCTGGTGCTGACCCAGCCGGAAGCCATTCGCGACATCCACACGCAATATCTTGAGGCCGGCGCGGACTTCGCCGAGACCAATACCTTTTCGTCCACGACCATTGCCCAGGCCGACTACGGCATGGAAGATCTGGCGTATGAAATGAACGTGGAAGCAGCGCGGCTGGCGCGCGAAGCTTGTGATGCGATCGCAACATCGGATCGGCAACGCTTTGTGGCTGGCGCGCTTGGGCCGACCAACCGCACAGCGTCACTCTCGCCTGACGTAAATGACCCCGGTGCGCGCAACGTCACCTATGACGAATTGCGGATCGCCTACAAGGAAGCCACGAAGGGCCTGATCGAGGGTGGGACGGATGTTCTGCTGGTGGAAACCATCTTTGACACGCTCAACGCGAAAGCGGCGCTGTTTGCAATCGACGAGGCGTTTGAAGAAGTGGGCTTTGAGGTGCCGGTGATGATCTCCGGCACGATCACAGATCGGTCGGGCCGTACATTGTCGGGCCAGACGACGGAGGCCTTCTGGTATTCAGTACGGCACTCGCGCCCGATGTCGGTCGGGCTGAACTGCGCGCTAGGCGCTGATCTGATGCGTCCGTTCGTTTCGGAGTTGTCGCGCGTTGCGGATGTGCCAGTGAGTGTCTACCCCAATGCGGGCCTGCCGAACGAGTTTGGCGAATATGACGAGACGCCTGAACAGATGGCCACGGCACTTGGTCAGTGGGCGGAAGATGGCCTGTTCAACATCGTCGGGGGGTGCTGCGGGACAACGCCGGACCACATCAGAGCGATCGCCGCGGCGGTGGAGGGCAAGGCGCCACGCGTGATCCCGACCCCTGAAACGCGCATCAGGCTGTCGGGCCTGGAACCGTTTACCGCAGCTGCGTCTGCCGGAAAGGCCGCTGCTGAATGACTGACGACGTAGAAGCAGGCGAAGCGCAAACCGGCGGCTCGTTCATCAATATTGGTGAGCGGACAAATGTGACCGGCTCGGCCAAGTTCAAGAAGCTGATCATCAATGGCGACTATGACGCAGCGCTTGACGTGGCACGTGACCAGGTTGAGGGCGGAGCACAGGTCATTGACGTCAATATGGACGAGGCCATGCTTGATTCAGAAGCAGCCATGGTGCGCTTTTTGAACCTTGTTGCGTCTGAGCCTGACATTGCCCGCGTGCCTGTGATGATTGACTCGTCCAAATGGGACATCATCGAAAGCGGGCTCAAATGCACGCAGGGCAAGGCGATCGTCAATTCGATCTCGCTCAAGGAAGGCAAGGAGCCTTTCGTTGAGCATGCGAAGAAGATTCGCCGCTATGGCGCCGCCGCTGTGGTTATGGCCTTTGACGAAGATGGTCAGGCGGATGTGGCTGATCGCAAATTCGAGATCTGCAAGCGCTCCTATGATGTGCTGGTGAACGAAGTCGGCTTTCCGCCGGAAGATATCATCTTTGACCCGAACATCTTTGCGGTCGCCACGGGCATCGAAGAACACAACAACTATGCGGTTGAGTTTTTTGAAGCGACAAAGCGCATTCGTGCAGAGCTGCCCTACTGCCATGTGTCCGGTGGACTCTCCAACGTCTCGTTCTCGTTTCGCGGCAACAATGCAGTGCGTGAAGCGATGCATGCTGTGTTCCTATATCACGCCATTCCGGCCGGTATGGATATGGGCATCGTCAACCCGGCATCACTGATCGTGTATGACGAGATTCCCGAAGAACTTCGCGAACATGTTGAAGATGTGATCCTGAACCGGCGCGAAGACGCGACGGACCGGCTGCTGGAGATTGCCGACAAATATAAGGGCGGCGGGGCGACGGCGAAGGTCAAGGACCTCACCTGGCGCGAAGGTGACGTGAAGGCACGCCTGTCCCACGCCTTGGTCAACGGCATTGCGGACTATGTTGTTGAAGACACGGAAGAAGCCCGCCTTGAGGCGGAGCGTCCGCTGCACGTCATCGAAGGTCCGCTGATGGACGGTATGAACGTGGTGGGTGACCTGTTCGGTGCGGGCAAGATGTTCCTGCCGCAGGTCGTGAAGTCAGCGCGCGTGATGAAGAAGGCCGTGGCACATCTCATTCCGTTCATTGAAGCGGAGAAGGAAGGCAGCGGCGATACACGCGCCAAGGGCAAGATCCTGATGGCGACGGTGAAAGGCGATGTGCATGACATCGGCAAGAACATCGTTGGCGTTGTTCTTCAGTGCAACAACTATGACGTGGTTGATCTTGGCGTGATGGTGCCAGCGGAAACCATTCTGGAAGAAGCCAAGAAGCATGAAGTGGACATCATCGGGCTGTCCGGGCTGATCACGCCGTCTCTGGATGAAATGTGTTACGTGGCCGCTGAAATGGAGCGGCAGGGGTTTGATATTCCGCTGCTGATTGGCGGTGCGACCACGTCCAAGGTGCATACCGCGGTGAAGATTGCCCCGAACTACAACAACCCGGCGATCTATGTGACGGATGCGAGCCGCGCCGTTGGTGTGGCCTCGGCGCTTCTGTCCGATACGGGCAAAGAGGAATACGTCCTGGAGATCGCCAATGACTACCAGCAGATGGCGGAAAAGCACGCTGCCAGTCGTAAAGATGCGGTGGTTTTTCCGATTGAGAAGGCGCGCGCCAACAAGGTGCCGATTGACTGGACAGGCTACGAGCCGCCCAAGCCCGAGTTTCTGGGTCTCAAGGTCTTTGATGATTATGATCTGGGCGAACTCGTCAGCCGCATAGACTGGACACCGTTCTTCCGCACCTGGGATCTGGCAGGTGGTTACCCGGCGATCCTTGATGATGAGGTCGTGGGTGAGACTGCGACAAGCCTCTTCAATGATGCGCAGGCCATGCTGCAGCAGATTGTTGGCGAGGGTTGGTTCAAGCCGCGCGGCGTCATCGGCTTCTGGCCAGCAAACGCAATTGGGGACGATATCGAGCTGTACACGGATGATGACCGGACATCTGTCAAGGCAACCATCCACACGCTACGCCAGCAGATGGAACGCAAGGGAGACAAAGCACGTCCCAACTACGCTCTGGCTGACTTCATCGCACCCAAGGACACTGGACTTGCCGATTATTTCGGCGGATTTGCCGTGACGACTGGCGACGAAGTTGAGCAACGCGCCAAGGCGTTTGAAGAAGATCATGATGACTATTCGTCCATCATGGTCAAAGCGCTGGGCGACCGGCTGGCTGAGGCCTTTGCTGAACGGATGCATGAGCGAGTGCGTAAGGAGTTCTGGGGCTTTGAGCCTGATGAAGAACTCTCGAACGATGACCTCATCTCCGAGAACTATCGCGGCATTCGTCCCGCACCGGGATACCCGGCCTGTCCCGACCATACTGAAAAGCGGACCCTGTTTGACATTCTGGAAGCTGAGGCCAAGACCGGCCTGGAGCTGACGGAAAGCTTTGCCATGTTCCCGGCAGCAGCCGTGTCCGGCTACTACTTCGCGCACCCGAACGCGGAGTATTTCGGTGTGGGGCGGATTCAAAAGGATCAGGTAGAAGACTATGCCAACCGCAAAGGCATGGAACTGCGCATTATGGAACGTTGGCTGCAGCCCAACCTGGCGTACTAGACGGAATAGTCGGCTTGTACCGATACCTGCACATAGCCGGGCATGCTGCGGCTAGCTGGCAGCTTTATATGGACGGTTGTGCCTTCGCCCAGCTGGCTCTCCACCGTGACGTCTCCGTCGTGTAACTGAATCAGCGACGCAACCATGGGCAGGCCAAGCCCGGTGCCGGCATGCCCGCGTGTCAGAGAACTGCTGACCTGTTCGAAAGGCTGAAGGGCGCGAGGGATGTCTTCGGCAGCCATTCCAATGCCTGTGTCGGTCACTGAAATCGTGATGTCGCCGGACTCATCCAGGTGCGAGTTGATATGCACCCTGCCGCCAGGTTCAGTGAATTTTACAGCGTTTGACAAGACGTTCAGGAAAACCTGCCGCATCGCGCGCTCGTCGACCCACACGGGCGGAAGGTAGGCAGCGGTTTTTTCAACTGTGACATTCTTAGCCTGGGCGGTCGGATCAATGAGCCGGAGACTGACATTGATGATATTGCCGAGATTGATCTGTTCTTCGTCCAGTTCAAACTTACCGGCCTCGATTTTTGAGAGGTCCAGCAGATCGTTGATCAGACTTAGCAGGTGATGTCCAGATGTCTGGATGTCTGCAGCATAGCCACGATAGACCTCGGGCACTTCGCCAACAATCTGTTGCTCGATGGCTTCGGAGAAACCAATTACCGCATTGAGCGGTGTGCGAAGTTCATGGCTCATATTTGCCAGAAACTCCGATTTCATATTGCTTGCTGCTTCTGCGGCTTCCTTCGCGGCGCGCAACTGGCTCTCGACTTCCATCCGCGATGAGATGTCGGCAAAGCTTGCAACAAACCCTCCAGCGGGCAGAGGCTCTATGCGAACATCGAGAGTTCGTCCCTCGCTCGTGTGCTGTTCGAACGACTGAACTTCGGTTGATACCAGACGCTCTTTCCAATAGGCGATCAACTCTGCTCGCGCCGGGCCATCCGGAAGTTGAGGAGCGACACCGTGGTTGATTGCATCCTCCAGCTTCGGGTTATGCCGGATAAAATCGTCGGGCAGATGTAGAACTTCACAAACCCGGCTGTTCCAGGCTGTGATATCCCCGGCCTCATCAACCATAATGACTCCGTGGCTTACATTGTCGAGAACCGCACGGAGTCTGTGACCGGTAGCTTCAAGTTCATGCTCATGCCGACACCGTTCGGTCATGTCTTTGAGAATGCAGATGACATGCGGTGTGGCGCTTCTGCTCACCGGGCTTAGTGTAAGCAAAAGATCGAGGTGTGAGCCGCTGTTGTGCTTTGCATTGAGGTTCTGCTCGCCGGAGTGGGTTTCGAGTGACGGCAGGTACTCGCGAAGGTTTTTGCCAGTCATCTGGTCTGACTGGTAGCCAAGAATGTGCTCGGCTGCGGTATTGGCAAATTCAACGCACAGGTCTGGTGTGGCCAGGATCACGCCCTCGTCGATACCTGAAATAATAGCGCGAAACGTTTCTTCGGCTTCCGCCTCAAGGGCTCGGTTCAGCTCCGACATCTCATCAGACATGAGTTTGGTTGCATGTCGGCTGCGCGTCACGTTGGCATCGCTCTCCCGATAGGCTGCGTCTACCAGATTGATCAGTTCGTCCAGGCAAATATCGCCGCGCTCGTCGCGCGTTCGGCGCAACTGGCGTTCCAGTAACGGATGGAACTTGGCTTTCCCGTCTGGTTTAGGCTTTGTTGTCATGCTTCACCCAGCAGAGTGATGGTCATGGTCTGGTTGTGAAGTTCGCAGATTCCCGACGCAACATGCGGTGAGAGTTCACCGTAGGAATAGAACCCGATTGTGGGTATGCCGTTTATCCGATCGGCCACTGCTTCAAGTTCTTCCGCTGTGCGTTGACCCAACAGCAGTTTGCGACCGATACAGCTGACAAGAAGAGCGACGCTCTCATCACTTGCACAGGTCCACCCTGGTGTTGCGCCGACGGCGGCGTCGCCTGCGCCGGAGATAAGGTTTTCAAGGTTGCCCATCATCAGCTGGGCATTTTCGCCTTCCGGGATGTCCCCGGCAAAAGTCAGGCTTTGCTCTTCTTCGCTGATGCCCAGAATGGTTCTAACGGCATCGTGATCCTCCGCCGTTTCGTCGCGATGGCTTCTGCAAATCTTGAGTGGAAAGAGCAGGCCACTCGATGGCAGGTCTTTGGCATCGTCTCCGAGGTATTTCTTGTAAAGATCAAGCGCCGGCTTGCCATCAAGTTCATAGAGGACGTTTTGGCTGGCGCGCGTGATACGGCGCTGGGGGCCAAACTCTTCCCATCCGCCGGCATTGCCATGGGCGAGGCGGATGCTGTCGCCGTAGAACCCTACTGCTGCAATGGATCCCGGACGAAGGGGACCATTCACCCCGACCCGCGTTGTTCCAAAATTCGCTCCGTCGCCGGCGAGACCGCCAGTGATGATTGCCGACTATGATACGTGCTCGCGAAGACCGCGGACGAGTTCGCTTCCGTTTACATGCAGGCCCTCCGAGATGACGAACAAACCAGCAAGGTCATCTGCGGCAAGTTGCTGGCCAAGCGAGCACCCGGCATCAAAACTGTCCGCATTGGTCTCAACAGTGGCCGTCGCAAGGCGCGTCGGCGTTTTGTCAAACGCAAGTGCCGTCGCAACTGCAGACCCCTCGACGACATCCGTGCCGAGGATTTCCCCGCCGCTGCTACACGCAATGATGTCGGCTTTCGGATAGATCGACTCAAGGGCCCGCATCAGGCTTTCCGCCTCTCCCAAGGCCGGATCCATGAATGCCAGAACGAGTTGAGCCTGAGACAGCGCCTGCTCGCCGTTGTCCAATTGCCACGAAGTCTGATCCTTCAACTTGAGTTGCTGGCTCTTCATGAGGCTTTCTTTCGTATTTGCGTCAATAATTTAGGGGGCAGCGTGCCAGAAATAGTCAAAGGTCAAGTTAACGTGCGGACGGGATGCGTTGAGATTTTGGTAACGCTTTCAGCACCCCGGCCTTGGCGCATGCCGCCCTTTTATATGGCTTCGTGTTGAGGCAGGCTTGGCGCATGCTGGATACACCTGACCTGAGTGAGCTCATCGAGGATGCGGCGCGACGCTTGGCAGGGCGCGCGGTACAAACGCCTCTGCTTTCCAGTTCGCTACTGAACCAGCGTGTGGGCGGCGAGGTCTTTCTCAAGGCGGAGAACCTGCAGCATATTGGTGCGTTCAAGTTTCGCGGCGCTTATGTGGCGCTTTCCCGTCTGTCTCCTGAGGAACGGTCCAATGGGGTTGTGGCGTGGTCCAGCGGAAACCATGCACAAGGTGTCGCCGCGGCCGCTCGCCTATTTGGCATATCTGCAACAATCGTGATGCCGCACGATGCGCCTATGTCCAAGCGGCAACGGACAGAAGCACTTGGCGCGAGGGTTGTGGCTTATGACCGGTACAGTGAAAACCGTGAAGACATCGCAGCTGCTTTGATTGGTGAAACAGGTGGCGCTGCGATCCCCCCCTATGACCACATTGATGTCATTTCCGGACAAGGGACGGTCGGACTTGAGATTTCAAGGCAACTTGAGACCCTGAAGACATCGCCGGACCAGATTGTGGTTCCATGCGGGGGAGGAGGGCTTACCGCTGGTATCGCAACGGCCATAAGGCACCGTCACCCGTCAGCGCGTATCATCATCGCGGAGCCACAAGGGTTTGAAGATACATGCCGATCTCTCACGCTGGGTGAACGGCAGACAGTACAGGATGGCGCGCGCTCGATGTGTGATGCGCTCCAGGCCCCAACGCCCGGGGCGATTACGTTTGATATCAACAGGCAGCTTCTATCCGGGGGTGTGGCGGTTCCAGACGCGGATGTGGCTGACGCCATGCGGTTTGCATTTGAGCATCTGAAACTTGTGCTGGAACCAGGCGGCGCCATTGCCCTTGCCGCCATCCTGAATGGCAGCATTTCGGCCAAAGGCATGACCACAGCGGTTGTTTTAACCGGCGGGAATGTCGACCCGGATCTGTTTTCAGATGTTCTGAAAGGTGTCGTTTAGGCGAACATCGCGTCGACAGCGTCCTGGTCGATGCCTTCGCCTTCTGCCGCCGGGCCGTTGAGCAGGTGGGCGTCAGGGCGCGTGTCTTTTGTGGGAGCGTAGTCGCCGAGAAGATCAGATGTCCGTTGTTCCAGTTCCTTCAGGACGGCCACGACCTTGCTGATGCGCTGACCGGTAATGTCCTGAAATGAGCAGGCCATGAAGATTTCAGCGGTCAGCTCACCAATGGCCTCACTTTCGGACATGGCGGCCTTGCTGCCGCCGTCCAACGCACCGACGCGGGCTGCAATGTCATCCATCTTTTCCGCAGCTTCGAGGATGGAAGAGGTCGCGCCCTCTGTTGCCTTGACGATTTGATCAAGTTCACCGGCAGCTTCATCGACCCGCGCATTTGCTTCTTCGGGGTCTTTCAGGGCACTGATTTCCTGGCGCGTGGTGGCGATGCTATTACTCATTGCTTCCAGCGTTTCGCGGATAATTCTGAGTTTTGCTTCCGCTTTGCTTTCTTTATCCGCCATTTTCCGGCCCCGGTTTTGTATTGATGCTGCTAAAGACTGTGGCAGCCATAGTCCCCAATTGAAGTTTCTGAATGGTTGATATGAGCAACGGCGATCTACCGATTGATATTGAGACTGTGAAAGGATTTCTGGCGCCTGAAGAGGGGCAGGCCCTTCGGGATCACGCTCAGCGGAGCGTCTCCCTCGGACCAGTGCTGGAAATTGGCAGTTATTGCGGGAAATCAACAGTTTATCTCGGCCTTGGGGCACGGGATGGCGGTGGCCAGGTGCTTGCGGTTGACCATCATCGCGGCTCAGAAGAAAACCAGCCTGGGCAGATGTTTCACGATCCCGACCTGGCGGACGGACATGGCGGCATCGACACGCTGCCGCATTTTCGCAAGACGATGCGGGATGCGGGACTTGAGGACGTGGTGATACCTGTGGCGACGTCGGCGGCGCATTTTGCGCGCGTCTGGAACCAGCCGCTGGGCATGGTGTTCATTGATGGCGGGCATACGCTGGATGCGGCGTTGACGGACTATCGTACCTTTGCGCCGATGGTTGCGCCGGGTGGGGTGCTGGCCATTCATGATGTGCACCCGGACCCGGAAACTGGCGGGCGGCCACCCTATGAAGTCTATGAGCTTGCCTTGGCGTCGGGTCTGTTTCGCGGCCTAGCGTTGATTGAGACGCTGGCGATCCTGCGGCGTGTCCAGGTCTAAATCCGGCAGGGTATGGTCGATAAGGGCATTGCAGGCGGCTGTTGATTGTGTGACGGCGTCAGCCGCCAGAATGACGGCGCCTGCCGTCCAGGCCGGCTTTTCCGCCGGCCAAGGTTTATCGACCTCTGTCTGAATACCCATCCAGTAGGCACCCGTCTCATCCCGGTGCTGGTGCTGCCAGGACAGCATCTGTTCGGCACGCGCCCGGTCACCCATGCCCAGAAGGGCGAGGCACAGTTCCGCGGACTCGGCGACAGTTACCCATGGCTCATGAACGACGCAGCGGCAGCCGACACCATCCTGCACGAACTCATCCCAGCGCGAAGCGATCTTGGCATAAGCGGCGTCACCGGTGAGAGCGCCACCCAGAACCGGGTAGTACCAGTCCATGGAAAATGTGTCTTTTGGTTCCCATGTGCGGTCGAATCTATGCGGCTTGTTGCGCAGGGCATCGCCCAGGGCTTCGCGCGACGTGATCCATTTTTGTGCGAGGTCCAGGTGCCCGAGCGTTGCCGCAATCTGCGCGGCATGTTCGAGGCTTTTGTGGATTGAGGAACTGGCGGTGATGAGAGCATCGTCGGGCGCGTCTGTGTCGCGGGAGGCCCAGCGGATTTCTCCGTGTTCTGATTGATGGCTGACGATGAAGTCGAATGCTTTTTCGAGGGTCGGCCAGAAGTGCTGCAGGAAGCTGTCGTCCCGGGTCAGCAGATAGTGGTGCCAGAGGCCGGTGGCGATATAGGCAGCGCTGTTGGTATCGCGCTCGTACTTCTTTTCCTGTTCGTTCTCGCCGGTGTAGCGCTGCTCGTCTTCGTCGAGCGGGACGGCGGATCCCATCTCCATCCACCAGGAGCCGTCTTCCAGTTGAATGTCCGCGAGATGCTGGTAGGCGCGTATGGCAGCATCGCGTTCGCCCATCACATCAAGCGCCATGGCCGCTTCGGTATGGTTCCACGGGTCAAAGACGCCGCCGTCATACCAGGGGATGGAGCCGTCAGGGCGTTGTAGCTCGAGGATGCGGGCGACGGCGCCGTCAAACAGTCCATCGTGAATCTTGGAGCCCTTGGTGAGGTGAAGCGTGCCCAATGCTATGCGCTCCCGCTTTCAGAGGCCTTGTTGAAGTACATCACCACGCTCTTGCCCATGAGGGGGTCAGCGACCTTCTCCAGCATCCGTGTTAGCCAGGGGCGTTCAACGATGTCCCAGGCTAGAAAGCGGTGATAGGTACGCACGAAGAAGTTGTCATCGTCCCGCACGCCGACGGCGCAGCGGATCCACCAGTAGGGGGAGTGCAGCCCGTGCGCCCAGTGGCGCTGCAAGAAGGACAGGCCCTGCGCTTCTACCGCGCCGCGCAGCTGACCTTCGCTGAAGATGCGCACATGGCCACCCGGCGTGATGTGATAGTCCTCGGCCAGCGCCCAGCAGCTGCGTTCGGGCCAGTAGCGCGGCACGGATACACCGAAGGTGCCGCCGGGCTTCAGCACGCGGTTGATCTCTTTCACGGCGCCCAGATAATCCGGGATGTGTTCCAGAACTTCCGAGCAGATGATCTTGTCGAAGGTATTGTCGGCGAAGGGGAGCTTCAGGGCGTTGCCGACGGAGAAACCAAAGCTGCGCGGGCTTTCAGGATCAAGGTCGGGAAAATCCAGAAAGCCTTTACGGGCCTTTTGAACGTCTTCGAGCAACAGATCCACGCCGACAGCCTGTATCTCGTCCTTGGCAAAATAAACGGCGTGCATGTGCCGTCCTTCGCCGCAGCCAAGGTCTAGAACCCGGTCGCCTTCCTGAAGATTAAGCTTGGCGAAGTCGACCGTGCGCACGTCCGATAGTCTCCAGATAGATTTTTTCGAGGTTTTCTGCAGTCCGGCTCCACTGGAATTCCTTGAGCATGCGCTCACGGCCGGCAGCGCCGATGCTGTCACGCAGGCTCTTGTCGTCCAGCAGCCGTGAGATTTCTGCCGCCAGAGCGTCCGGATTGGAGTTGGGAACAACAGGGGCGGCGTCGCCGGCCACTTCCGGCAGGGAGCCACCGTCTGTCGAGATTACAGGTGCGCCACACGCCATGGCCTCACCACAGGGGAAGCCGAACCCTTCGTAGACGGAAGGAGAGATAGCGATGGTGGCTTCCGCATACATCCTGGTGATGTCTTCGTCGGTGAGGCCACCGGACACGAACTTGACCTTGTCCTTGATGCCGCGGCGCTCAAGCTCTTTAGACGTGTTGCCTTCGCGCAGGGAGCCGATCACGACCAGTTCGAGATCCGGATATGTTGGCAACAACTGATCATAGGCGCGGATCAGGTAGATGAGACCCTTGAGCGGTACGTCCGCGCTGGCGCAGGCAATCAGACGGTTTGTCTTGCGCTCGATCTCCGGCATTGGCCGCCACTGG
>ERZ1740067.647-NODE-647-length-26809-cov-5.448494_pt1 | contig 26809 bp, 22 predicted proteins | sample MGYA00581736_ERZ1740067 | MGnify/ENA primary metagenome ERZ1740067 (study PRJEB43018, sample SAMN04849236) | marine metagenome | isolation source: floating plastic debris | place: Pacific Ocean | collected 2008-08-27 | study: EMG produced TPA metagenomics assembly... | reverse complement strand
CGTGCGGCCGTGGCGGAATTGGTAGACGCGCAGCGTTGAGGTCGCTGTGGGGTAAAACCCGTGGAAGTTCGAGTCTTCTCGACCGCACCATCTTTCTCAATTCGATGCATCATACGCATCTTAAATACATGAGAAAACACACGTTGGCATAGGATGCCCGTTGGTGCTCTGCACAGTGTTGCTGCTCGATGTTGGTCTTCTGCCAAACCTGTAGACCTGATCTTCCAAGGCTGCCGTCTAGGATCAGCTTTTAGAGTATGATCCGAAGAATGCTCCTGCGGATGCGAGTATCGCTTTTTCACTATTGAACATGTTGTGCGCTTTTTTGTTCGAGGCTGTGCGGAGCAATGCGAGTTGCGTTTTTTGGGGTAGTTGAATCGCTTATCTGAGGAGATGATTTGATAATCTTCAGGAAGCTTTGCACTTTGGCGGTCCGATGCAGATCCACGTGTGTGACAATCCACAACGGAACGCACCAATCCGGCTCTGATGGGATTACCTCTGAGAGCCAATTGACGCGGTGGGCGAGATAGCTGGGTAAAAAACCAGCGCCCAATCCAGAAATGACCGCGTCATTTGCGCCTCGAATAGTCGACGACCTTAGAACGATCTGATCTTTGTGAATGTTCTCATTGATCCATTGCTCTATGGGCTTGCCATACATGCTCCGCTCGGAGGCAACAAACGGGCATCCACATGAGCACCCCCGGCCGCTGTCCTGAAGGTTTAGTGCGTGGATGTTGAGGTCGGAGCAATACAGCCCCAGAGACATGCTGAGGAGGGGGCGAACAACGTAGTCGGGATGATCCGGCGGCTCGCCTATGCTGATCGCGACATCGGCTTCACCGTGCTCGAGCTTTGGAACTTCGTTGCTGGATCGAAAGTGGACCAGTGTTTTGGGATAAGCTGATTTGAAGGTTTTCACAGCAGAAAACACAACGTGATCAATAAGCTCAGGACAGGAAACAACAATCTGTCCTGCAAGCTCTTCATCTTGTGTTCGTGCCTTTACGGTCAGTTGTCTAAAATTTTCGTCGGACCGTTCGGCAATTCTAATAAGTTCGTGGCCAAGTTCGGTAGGCGTGTAACCTTTTGTATGGCGCTGGAAGAGTTTGCCTCCTAGTTGGCCTTCTAGAGACTCAACCCTTCGGATCACTGTGGCGCGATGGACGCCGATCGTCTCCGCCGTTGCTGAGACGGTGCCTAGCTGGCCAAGCAGGTAAGCTGTTTTGATCTCTGTCCAGTTCTCCATGACGCGTCGCTCCGTCGTTAGCGGTTGAAGACATGGCTGCTCAGTGGGCTCCTGACCACATCAGTGTTGCACCATTGCACACCTGGCGCGCACGCATTCTTGATGTCGGTTAAGAAGACAGGAATTGTTTTTTTGCTGCCTGTTTGACTTGAAATACAACACTGTGAATGAGGTGATTCTGACCCTATCGCGGCTTCCGCAAAATGAGTGTCGGCAGCGCGCCCCAAAAAATCAGGGTGATGTAGTAGATCTCTACTGGAACAAGGCCAAAAACGTTTGCAGCGAACAAACCTGCGAACAAAATGACATGCCCAACGAAACCCCAAAGAACGGCGACTGCTATCGCGCCAATGCTTGCGGCACCTGACTTGATTAAAGCGCGGTAGAACAGAATGCTTAATGGCAGAAAAAGAACGAGCGCTGTTGCCAAACCTGAGTTGTAGTCGACCGCAACAATGGCGTTTAGAACGTGCGCGGCGCCGTTGACCAACATAATTCCGGCCATCGCAAGCGCTGGGAATATGTGCTTCGGGCTTGCCAAAATTGCCAAGAAGCCTGCCGTCCAGACCATGCCCGCGTTGATGTAGAAAATTCCATTCCGGGTGAGAATTCCATACTTGTCGCGGCCAAAGAGTGTCGCGATCAACTCGTTCAGAAAGTCATAAAGTGGATATTCGCGGCCGAGGAGGTCGACCCAATGCTCCTCGACTTGATGAATGAGGTAGGACGCTGTCAGCAAGTAAGCGATCAACGTCACATCGGTCATCCATGGTGTTGATGAATCTCCGCGTGACTTGAAGCCGGCGAACACGAGGATCGGAGCGATGAACGCACCGATTTTCATCCAGTGATTTACCAGGAATTCCTGTTGGCCGAGGGGCAGCCAAGCCATCGCAAAGAAAATCATAAGGCTAAGGGCGGCAAGTTTTTGATTCATGATCCGCATTGCATGGTCCTGTTTGTCCAGCCGGGTGGGCCATCGTGCGCAGTACAAATGTCAGCTAACGGAGACCCGGAACGGCGTCACGGTTTTGCTGCGGTTAGTCTGTTTGCAAACCCCTCAAGCAACGTCGCCAGCTCAGCAGACTTTGCAGCGTCGAGAAGTATATTGCTTTCTTGGTCAAAAGCTTCGTGGAAGCGTGGGAGTGAGAATGTCCCAAACACGTTTCCAGAAAAATGTGCGGCGGACTCGGATGCGATACCCAAGACGCCTGCGCCGCCGCGGGCGCCCGGCGAAGTCGCCATCATCAAAATCGGTCTGTTGTGATAGACATTTCTCTCGATACGGCTTGCCCAATCGAGAACATTTTTGAACGCTGCCGTATAGTTTCCGTTGTGTTCGGCGAACGACATGACGAGTGCATCTGCAAAGCCGATTGCGCGGACGAAGTCCCTTGCACCGCCGGGAATACCGTGGGCTGTCTCGCGCTCCGCCTTGTAGATCGGCATTTCGAGATCATTCAAATCGAGAACGCTGTACTCAGCTTCAATCCGCAACCTCGTTTTCATGAGATCCAACGCGTAGTGAACGAGCATAGCGTTTATTGAGTTGTCACTATTTGACGCAGGAATGCCGAGTACTTTGAGCATTTTTGATGTTTCTGTTGTGTCGAATTTTTAGCTTGGGTCCTTCAATGTGCCATTCCCGGTGGCTGCAAGCCAGACCCCAAAACGCACAGACGGCGTGCTCTTGTTAGAGACATTGCGAACCGGGAGTTCCGCTGGATAGAGCGTCTGGTCGTCAGTGATGTGCGTGGATTGATAGGTGCATGTGCGTTAGAGCAGTTTGTCGCCCAGTGTACGGCCTCTAGTATCGTGGTCGGCGTTGATGCGGGCGTATCGTTGCTTTGACAGATTCTGCATAAGTGAGAGAAGAACTCAGATTCATGAATTCTATGAATGGTACGCTGGTGACACCGATGAAACGTACTTCCAGATTTCGTGCCATAAGCCTGCCCTGTCGACTTGTGATTGCGGCATGTCTGTTCGGAGCCGCGGGCTGCTCGACGACTCCGGCCTCACTTCCACTCATAGATACGACCGGTGTCGAAGGTGAAAGCCATCCGGTCCTCGTGGTGACAAGTCGGGAAGCAGTTAACGATCCTTTGCAAAAATTTGCGCAAGGTAGATCGGAAACACTGTCGTACAACGATGTATCGATTTGGGTGCCCGCCAATCGAGATCCCGGATCAATACAATATCCGTCTTTACAGCCCAAAGCGGAACGTGAGTTTGCAGTTACCCGTTTCAACGACATCGATGCCGATGGGTTTTCGGCTCTTCTCAATCAACGCTTACAGACCCTGAAAGCCGAGAAAACGGTTTTTGTATTCATTCACGGGTACAATGTTCCCTACTCAAATGGGGTGTACCGGATAGGGCAACTCGCGGCGGACTTTGAAGCCGACGCCGTGCCGGTGCATTATTCTAGGCCATCACATGGACGGACACTCGGTTACCTGTATGACCGCGACAGCGTGCAGTTCGCGCGCGACGGATTTGTGGATCTGTTGGTGCGGGTCGCCGAGTCTGATGCAGAATCTATCTTCATTATGGGGCATTCCATGGGCACGCTGCTGGTGATGGAAGGGCTGCGAACACTCGCTGCGCTTGGGCGGGAAGATGTTCTGCGGATGGTTTCGCCGTTGGTCTTGGCGTCACCTGATATTGACGTCGATGTATTCAGAGGTCAGATGCGCTATCTCAATCCAAGGCCTGACCCATTCATTGTCTTTGTTGCGTCCGATGATGGCGCCCTAAAAATCTCGCAAGTACTCCGTGGTGGTCATGCCAGGGTTGGCGAAGGTCGCTCTATCTCAGATCTCCAGGAGCAGGGCATTGCCGTCATCGATTTGTCTGATGTGGAGTTGGGCGATGGAACGCAGCATTCAGCCTTTGCGTCCTCTCCAACTCTCATTCAGATCATACAGCAAGCGCGCGCTGCAGAGGAAACACTGATTGATGCCGATGATGCTGAGAGGCGGTCTCCTTTAGAAGCACTAAGCGGAGTCACAAGGGGAATTCTGCATCTGCCAAAGCGCATCTTGGACTAGCGAACCCAGTAGTCGCTTGCCGTCACTGGGCGTACCGGGCGCAAATTTACTGAGGCCGCAGGTTTCGAGCTGTGGTTTCACCATCAAAGACCAGAGCTGGCGTGCCCATTGTGGTTGATAACGAGGTACGCTCGGGGACTTGGTTCACACTTAGTGCCGATACGGGCACACGTTTAGATCATTGATCATTCAGAAGACGGTCGCGTTTTTGAGGAATCGGCTTAACCCTTCGGGTGTTATGCCAAGGAATTGGGCGATGTCCTTCTGGGCAACCGAGCGCAGCACTCGCGGCTGTCGTTCTTCGAGAAATGAGTAAGATTCAGATGTGCGGTTAAGCGATTTCACGCGTATGACATCGGCGTCGAAAAGCAGCATGAAAAATATTTTCTCACGTACATATTCTCCGATTGCACCGCCACGCAAATATTCGTCGCGCCACCGTTTCATTGGTATCAAGACACCTTCAACAGGCGTAACGGCAAACACTCGATCCTCGCTGGGTTCTGTGCGCCATGCGCTTCGTACAGTCGTGCAGAAGTCACCGGACTCAAAAAACCGGTCTATGATGAGCTGGCCGTTTGGATGTCCAAACTGGCAGGCAGATACGCCTTTTGTGACGAATAGCATGTAGTTGGACACGACGTTCGTATCGAAGATCGTATCCTTTTTCGCGTAGTTCGCGTCTATGCAAACACGAGAGAAGTCTTCCCACTCAGCATTCGAAACATTGATGCCCGTGGCATCGATATCTCGCCTCAAAAGATGGAGAGGCGAGCACTTCAACCTAGTCGCTTCCTGAAACACAATACAAACTCAACGCGATTTCAAGCCGATTTTCGTTAGAGTGCCCAGAGACAGGACGTTAGAAAAGGCATCCACCTGGTCTTATTTGCAACAGGTATGCGCAATCATGCGACTTCTCAATTTGCGCAGCCGTACGCTTGTTTTTCTTCGGGTTGCGATGTGTTGCCGTGATGATGCGCTATCGCGCAGCTAGTGTGCTTTTCGACATCTCGTTACCTGTTCGCCCATGCGCGAATGTGATGCTTTGGAAGGGCTGTTAATTGACTAGCCAGGATCCTCAGATGGACAAAAGCGCGGTTGATTGGTCGGAGATGCGAACGGCCTACTTGGTAGGCGAGCTACATACTCTGTCGCGAACTGCGCGTCATCTTGGCGTCCATCGATCAACAATTATGCGACAAATCAAGTCACTTGAAAGCCGTCTCGGGCGACCAGTTTTTGAGCGTGGTAGTAATGGCTACTCTCCGACTGATTTTGGTGAAGAGTTAATCTCGGTGACGAGACAAGCTGCTCTTGATTTCCAGGATTTCTTTCTGACATGTGGGCTAAACGGAGCGCGTGTTGCCGGCAATCTGACGATTGCTGCGCCGAGCTCTTTCACGCTTTTGATCATGCGGGCTGTTGCGACTTTGCAAGAACAGTATCCAGGCCTCTTGTGCACATTCCTCACGACCGATGAGAGTGATTTCGATCCCACCGGTGACGCGGATGTTGTCCTTAGCCTACCAACGCACATAATGCATGGAGGCTTTGCTCAAAAACTGGCAACGCTGGAAGTCGGCTTATTTGCTAGTTACTCCTACGTTGAAAAATACGGAATGCCGCAAACGCATGAAGAGCTACGCGATCATAAGTTTGTTTCCGAGCATCCCGGCTCTATGGGCAATCGTACGGAAGCCTGGCTAAGATCAAACGCTCAGGCCCGCAGCATTGTCTTTCGGTCGAACTCTCATTTCGCGTTGTATTCATTGATAGCCAATGGGGTTGGAATTGGGTTTTTGCCAACGCTCATTGGATTGGACGACGCTAACTTGGTCCATATTCCAGTGCCAACGCCAAAAATCGATACAGAGATATGGGTGTCAGTCCGGCACAAGCATGTGTCGGGGCGCAAAGTACAAGTTCTACTGGATGCGCTTCGGCAGCAGCTCTAAGCAACGAACCTTGGACGATGGCATTTTTGCGATGGTTATTTGACTGCTGTCTCGGTCAACATACGGACAAATTCGTCAACCTTGGCGACGTTCTTCAAGTCCTTATGCGTCAAAATCCACAATGAAACGGTTTTGTCCTTAGACGGAGGAACAACTGTCACTAATTCACTGAAAGCCTCGCCAACGTGGTCTGCAAGGACTCCAACACCTACTCGCGCAAGGATCGCCGGCAAGTTCGTCTCAAAATCGTTGACTTGTAGGGCAGTCTCGTAGTTTGGAACCGATGTCTCAAGCCATCTGGCGTAGGGTGATCTGCTTCTGTCAACATCGCCTGTCGGACCAATATACTTGTAGTCCGCCAGGTCGACCTTTTTTTTCTTCCCTTTGCGCACCTCCTTCACATAGTCGCGGTGCGCATAAAGGCCGAAGCGTACGCTTCTAAATGGACGCACCACATAATCAGAGATAGCCGGCTTTTGCCCCGCCCGCACGGCGATGTGAGCTTCGCCATATTCCAGCTGTGCAAGCTCATTCCCCGACACGAGAGAGACCGAGATCGCCGGATATGCAGCATTGTATGTGCGTATTGCGGGCATGATGAGCGGCGTGACACCCTTCAACGACGCGACGACAAGTTCACCGGACAATTGACCGGTTTCCTTCCTTGTCCGTCCCTGAAGATCGATGAACATGTCTTCGACGCGACTGGAGACTTCGAGCACTTTTTTGCCGGCGTCTGTCATGTCCAGACCGCGCGCATGGCGAAGGAAGAGCTTTGCTCCCAGGGAAGCCTCGACCACCTCTATGTGCCGGGTTACGGTGGCTCGATGCAGGCCAAGCTCCGAAGCAGCTGCACTGGCGGAGCCAAGTCTCGCCACCATCATCGTCGTTCTAAACTCAGCCCAACAATTCATATGTTCTACCGGGAACCCTATGTCTAAATGAAGCGCATTGCACACCTTCGAAACATAAGTATGTACAAAAATTCAGCATCAAAAACCAGAGCTATACGGGACGACTGTATGGTGATCTGAGCGGCACGAAGGCAGTTGCGATCAATGACTTCAAGACGCCGGATCGCGACAGAGGTGCTTCTTACCTGAGCGATGTTCTTATACGGGCTTGTCGCGGCAGACGCCGACGTAAGTGTAGCCTACCTTTTTGAGAGGGGCTTATGCGCGACTGCACGCATCTCAGTTTCAGTTTTTCAACTGGGCGATGGCAATGCTGGCCTCTCGCAACTACATGGGCGCTCTATCGTTTCTCCGGAAACAGAAAGGATACCGGTTCGGATGATATTTTGTTCGGTCTATTCTGGTTCCTAAATCGGAACAGTTGACGGGCGACCCGTGCAACGACTGCTGGATCTTCTGTATGAATAAAGTGGTTGGCATCAACCAAAACCAAACGCCCGTTCGGAATGAGATCCGGAGCGCTGTAATACTCTTCAGGGTGCTGACCAGGATCTCTGATGCCTTGCATGATCACGACGGGCATCGTCATTTTAGGGATTGTGTTCTCTAGTCGGAACTCTCGTTCTATCTCAAAGCTCGTTCCTTGAAATGTGCGAGCAGCAGCTTCGGGCGTCCCTGGGAACTGAAATTCCCATTCGAGACGGGCTATTTCATCTTCTGGCAAGTGCACGGAGACATAATCGCTACTGTAAATGCCCCGTACGACATCATCCCGTCGTTGCCATTCAGTTGACGCCATGTCTTCGTGGGCGGGGCGGGGATAGCCATGGGGTTTATCGAAAGACTGTTGCATGCGCAGAAATGCGGAGACGCGATCAGCCATCCCGTCTGTAGCAATTAAATGATCGCTGATAACGCTCCCACGGTCATGCGTAATCAAATTGAAGTTGTCGACGCCAAGATTGTCGAGCAGCGTGATCAGACTGCTTGCGACAGCAGCGTAACTTACATCGATTTCGGCGCGCTTATCTGATTGGCCATAGCCCAATGTGTCGACGGCAATGACATAAAAGTCGTCTGCAAGTTCGGCCATTACTCTGCTAAAAGCGTACCAGGTATCCGGATGACCATGGATGAGCAAGACGACGTCATTTGATGGATCACCTGCACTGACGAAATGCCAAGTGGCATCTTCCGCGCTGACATACCAGTGCACGCCGAAGACGCCGTTCCCAATGTATTCAAGCTCCCCATGGCGATTGACCGCGCCGTCTGGCGGCGCAGCAGCAGCATATCGATCAACATCTCCTACAAAATAAGGAAGCGGGTAAGGTTCATATGAAAACTCCGTCCAGGAGTTTTCAAGCTCTGTATCGCTATGCTCGACCTCAGCCGCAGACGCACAGGTAATCATCATGGACAGGGCGAAGAAAACGCCGGTCCAACCTGAAATTGAATTTCCCATCATTGTGTGTGGCCCTTCTCTTCGCCCCGGCCCCCATTTTAACGGGTGGTGACGTGCATTCGTGGGGAGCACCCAATCCCCGCCAGAGTCTTGATTGTGGAGACAAACTACATAAGGGGTTGAGACGCGACACAGTCCTGAATGCGCATAACGTGTGCGTGGACGCGCGTATTCAGCGGGTCTTCGACCATGCAATGGTGAATGGGAGTTGATGTCTGTAAGCCACTTGGGAGTGAAGCATGTCGACGAAGGTAGGTTTCACGGCACTCCTTTTCGGGGCGTTGTCTTTGCAGTCCGCATGTAGCGAGGTTCCTGCAATCGCACCACCAGCTGACGGCGTTCTGAAGAGCGCGAACATTTTAGAGTTTGGACCGGATGACACGCTATTTGTGGCAGATTCAGTTTCTGGCAAAATCTTCGCTTATGACCTGGCGAATGTCGGTACCGCGCCCAGTGACGACAAGGCGTACAATCTACTTGATGTCGAAGGGGTGATTTCACGCACTGTTTCTTTTGATCCAGATAGTCTTGTTTACAATGACCTTGCCGTACATCCGGTGACGCGCGAAGCCTATGTTTCATTGCAATTTGCAGTCGATGGTATCGATCAAGCTGCGATTTTGAACATCTCGCACGATGGTAGTGTAACGCGCCTCGATATTGAAAACCTTTTGCCAAGCGTGTTTACGTTGGAGGATGTCGCGGACGAGAATGTAACGTTCTGGCGCGACATTCCGGCTCCCACGCTTAATGTTACCGACCTCGACTATGTCGACGGTGAGTTGTTTGTATCCGGGATTTCAACAGGCGAATTCGCCTCGACATTGCGTCGGGTTCCTTTCCCCTTTGATGGGCCGTCCGTGTCCACTTCAATTGAAATTTTCCATGCCGCGCACGCTCAAATGGAAACACGGGCGCCCATTCGGGCGATGACGGTTGTTGATCTCGATGGAGTTCAGACGGTTGTTGCAGCCTACACATGCACGCCGCTCGTAACGATAACTACGCCCGAGCTGCAAGATGGGGCACACATCGCCGGGAAGACCATCGCCGAACTTGGGTATGGAAACACTCCGCTTGATGTAATCGACTTTGCAGCGAGTGATCTGGAAGGAAATGTTCAACGTTTCGTATTGGTTGTTAATCGAGAGATGGCCGCTGACCTGATCCCGATCGATGCACTTAGCGCAGCCGCATCCAGTGAAGGTCTTAGTACGCCTGTTCCATATTTGGGGGCGACGTCCGGCGTTGAAACTACGCCGGTGCCTCTATCAGGTGTCTTGCATGCTGCTGATCAGAACAACCAATTTATTGTCGCCATGCGCCGCAATTTGGAGACGGGCGCAATGGAATTGGTTTCATTCCGCAAGGGGTCATTCTTCAGGCTGAGCGGATTCATTAGCGAGTACAACTTTCCTGATTATCAGTATCAGGAAAATCAGTTTGCCCAAGGTGTTCGCATGTTTCAGAACCTGCTGAAGACAGATGAAGGGTTTCCTGACCAAGTTCGATGAAATTGCGTATTGGACGATCCCTCACAATCCTGGCCCTGATTGCTTCTGCAACCGGCATTGCTGCTGCTTCATGTGTGGAGCCGGGTGGGGGTAGTCGCGTCGAAATGTATCCTACTTCGCAGGAGCTGCCGTCGAATCTCCTGCGGATATATCTCTACTTTGCGTATCCAGTCCACACGCCAGATGCACTTAAACATGTGATGCTGAAGGGAGCGGATGGCCGTGAGATAGACGGTGTGTTTTTGCCAAGCCGATATGATCTTTGGTCGCCGGATCGCAGGCGGTTAACACTGCTGCTTGACCCAGGCAGGGTCAAAACAGGCTTACAGGCACACGAAACGCACGGTAGAGCCCTCACTATTGGAGAAGAGAACTCTCATATTGTCGATGAGGCGTCACTGCGGGCCAAGACGTGTGAGCAGGACGCGGTCTCGGTGTTCAAGTTCTCAGTCACCGCACCTGACTACGATCCCCCTAAACCTGGTGAGTGGCGCATCACGTTGCCAAAATCAGGAACAACCGAGCCGCTGATTGTTGATCTTGGAAGTCCGCATGATCATGTGTCGCTGGCTTTTCGTCTGCGCGTGACAGATGGGCAGGATGCTATTGTACCGGGCAGTGTTGACTTGAGATCTGGCGAGACCATCTGGACGTTTACACCGAGTGATCCGTGGTCTGGTCAGGCGTACACCATAGCAATTGATGAAATGCTTGAAGATCTTGCGGGAAACAGACCAGACGGTGTTTTCGCCCGGCCGGCCGGGGATGCGAATTTGAACTGGTCGCGAGAAATCCCATGGCGCGCAAGATGAGATGTTGTCCGTGCTTAAAAGTCGAACCGCCCTACAAATTCTGTCCGGATGCCTTCGCCGTCGGAGCCGTCAACAGTTTCAATTGTGTTGTAAATGCCCTCAAGGCCAAGCGTGACGCCGTCAACGGGCGTATAGAACAAGTTGGCGCTAAAGCGCTCGGCGTTGTCGAATGAGAGGGCACCGGCACCGTTTGGTTGATCTAGATCGAAGAAGCTCGCTGTAACCGTTGAGCGCCAGCGATCCGCCCAAAAGTGCTGGTAGCCAGCAAACGCGCCGAGGACCCCAGTGGAGTCTATTTCTCCGTCATTGGCGATGATACCGTCCAGCTCACCAACGAAAGACGAATAGTAGTGTGTGATACCCGCGCCATACTGGGTGCCGAAAGACATATTGTTTTTGTCGGACCCTGTGAAAGGTGTTTGAACTCTGCCCGACAGATGGAGGCCGCCTCCATACTCTGTATCGGTATCTGACTTGAGCTGCACACCAAGTCCGGCAAGCCGAAGGTAGCCCCAATCACGCTGAAGTTGACCAAAGGCCACCACGTTTGGTGTTGATTCAGACGCGAGAAGATCTGTATTGCCGCCTAGGTCAGCGGCTGGGTTCTCGATACCAATGCCCCAATTTGATTCCTGGCGTTCGCCGCGAACATAGTAGATCCCTGGATTTCTTAGAACAGGAACTGAAAGTGGTCCGCCGGGATCAGCTGTTTCGGGAAACGAGAAGACATCTACGAAACCCGACCAAAACTGACCTATTTTTAGAGGTCCCAGTTCCGCTGCCGCATGACGCAAACGAAGGTCAAAGTCGTTGGTAAACTCGTCGCCATCGCCGAAAAAGTCGAACTCGACAAAAGTGCGAAATTCTCCGAATTCTGTGGGGGCGCGATAGTCGAAATTTATTCGGCTATGGCGGGCATGAATTGCAAACTGGGTCGCGCCATCATCGGCAGTGCCATCAAGCGGTATAGTGGGTGGTGTGCCAATGAACTGAAAACCTGCATTGTCGAAGTCGAAGTTGGCGTTGACCTGAACCATGCCGCCAATTCTAAATGAGCCCGATGTTCCCGGTATGCTAATTGAACGGTCAAAGTTGCCTGATGTTACGAAAGCGTCGTCAGGAAAGCTGCCAATTGGCTGGCGACTACTCAAAACAGTCTCGAGCACAGCTTCAATATCGCTGGCTGGTTCATCGGCTTTTTCTTCGGCTCTTTGACTGGGCGTTACGGTAGGCGATCCAGCGATCGTCTTCTGCTCGTCGTCTTGCTGCGCTTGTTGAACAATGTCGCGCTCTGCAGCATCGTTGCTTCCTGCGATGCTCGAACCTACTAGAGCCTCTACAAGAGCACGTAACTCCTCGACTTCTTTTCGCAGTGCTGCAACTTCTTCATCATTTGTTTGCGCGAAAGCGGGCGTCGTCCCGACGGCCGTCGACAGGATGAAGCCAATCAGAATTCTTGTGCTTCCTCGACTGTTCACGCATCCCAACATCCGCAGTTCCCGTTTCTAAATCTCGTCATTGCTCGAATATGAGCGTCGATAGCGGCCGCACGCCCAGTATCAAGCGTTCGCCGGACGAAGCGTGTGTTCGGCCAGCTGCGGCCGGGCAGGGCGGATGCTCTGTCACAAGCCGGTTTTGGAAGATGAGTTGAGCAACGGCCCAGTCGACCCGACCGTCATTCAGGGTCGCCGGTGAAAGGCCTGTTCTCAAGGCACGCATATGCGCACTTGCTGCGCGCCATAGTGCGTTTAGTTGCCCACATGTTTGGAATAGCGTTTCTGCAACGAAGTTCAGCTTCGTGAGCTTCTCGGGCCATGTTCTTAAGGCAGAAGATTGGGCTGAAGTCTTCCGCCTTTGGAGCAAGAACGAGCATTTCCGACAAGGGTTAGAATGAGATGACTAAGATGTCGCGCGTATTACTTCCAGCGATTGTGGCTGCCGGGTTTGTGGCGACAATTGGGGCGATGGCTCAAACCGCCCCGCCAGTCGATGACGCATTCGGTCCGCCGACAAAGTCGCAAGATCAGCAAATGGACAAGCGAAACACCGTCCCGCTGGAGTTTGAGACCCACATCATCGTTGCAGACGATGCTGATCGTGAGCGTGCTGAATTCATATTGAAGCTCTACGACGTATTCGCCACCAATCCATCAGCTGAAACGATGGAGGAATTCATGTCGGATACGTACATTCAACACAGCACCGGCGTGCCGAACGGTCGCAATCCCATTGCGATGCTGTTCGCTTCATCCGTCGCTCAGTACGACGTAAAAATAGACGTACACAAAGTAATTGTTCTGGGCGATTGGGCGATGGCTCATGTGAACTTCCGCAATGTAGACAACGCAGAACCCGATGATCTGGGGACGGCAGCTGTTGATATGTACTTCTTCGGCGAAGATGGGCGGATCGAGGAGCACTGGGACGTTCTGCAGCAAGTGCCTACTCACTCTGCAAATGCCAATGGCATGTTCGTCAAAGTCTTTGAGGGTGAATAGGCAATGAAAAAGATATCGCTACTCGGTGGCGCATGTGTCATCGCACAAGCAGTTTTTGCTCCTTTGTCGTTCGCCGAAACGCCACCCGCCCCACCGTCATCCGACGTCCAGATGCGTTACTATGATCGCCATAAGATCGATATTAGCAATGTGAGGGATTTCTACGAAAACCTTCTGGTGGCTGATGCCATGATCCACGCTGACGCAATGTTTGACGCCAGGACAAAGTGGAAATTTACCCTCTACCAGATGATCAAAGCGGGGAGCATTCATCACCAAGCGCGCAGTGCATATCAATTGGCTAAACTAGATGTGCCAGTCGAAGAAATTACGGATATCTGGTCCGAGGACTATGTTGCGTCCCTGGAAGACAACCGCATTCGGTCGGCGTTTGAGTATTTGGACCTTGCCTCAAATCTTCCCACACGTGTGACGGCTGACACTCATGGAGCATTGAGAGCGCACTTTGCAGACCGGCAGATCGTCGAGTTGTTCGAGCTCACCGGTATCAACGCGGCTATGGCGACACACGATCAGATTTTGCCAATTGCAACGGATCAGGAGACGTTGGATTGGGCAAACACTAATCTCCGCTCAGTTGGCTGGGCGCCCGGGCGCAATGAGAGCAGTGCCGAGGAACAACGGAAGAACCCCTTTGTCGGAACTATGATCGAAGCGCTTCATGATGAATTTGTCGCGGACTGGATTGCTGGCGATCTAACGGCGAGAGCACCCCGACTTCGTACCGACTATCTCAATCAGATCACCGGGTATGATGTTTCTCCGATGACCTTCGACGGCGATCAGGATGGTATCGAGGAACCATTTGATTTTTATCCAGCGGACTATCTTCGTTGGGAAGCACCTGATGCAGATGTCGCAAACATGCCGCCGGCCGGGACGGCGCCGTTTGATATCGATGCTTACGACTACGAATACTTTGCCCCGGCGACAGTGCCCGAAACAGGCTATGCCTTTAGCGAGAGGCACAAACTGGATAACTCGTGGAGCAGAAAGAGTGGTCTGGGGACGCTTGGGATGGATGCTTTCAGCTTGACGAGGGATCGTGCGATTTCATTGCAAATGAAGTGGTCGCTGTTTTTCGTTTACCAGTTGGCGAGTGGATGTGTTCACTGCCAGGCCCATGGTGCCTATGGAACGTTCCAAGAGATTGAGGGCGATTATCTGTATGACAAGGTGCCTGCGGAAGATATGCCTGCGGTTGCTGAGAAAATCCGATCCCTCATGGACTTTGAACGATCAGAACACTTTTCCACTGCTGAAAAGGCTGCGTTTCGTCTGGCCCGTGATGCCGGGACCTTGCCCGGACGTACCACTGCAGCCCACATAGAGGAGTTGCGGCGGCACTATTCAGATCGCGAGATTCAGGAGATTATCGCCACGCTGGTTTTAACGCCCTGGCTGTCGACAGTCATGCAATCTCAGGGAACCGTTACTGACCAGCGCAGTATGGCCTGGTCGATAAGGCACTTAGGACCCGCCGGGTGGAAGCCGGGCATCCATATAGGCCTACCAAACGAACAGCGTCCATACCATATGAGCCAGTTCTACGCGGTGGTCGGTGCTGACATGGCGACGGGTGTGGTTACGGATGCCATAAGTGAGTGGCTTGATGTCGATGTTCCCTTGGGCGTCGACGCTGATGGAGATGGCGTGGAGGATGCATTTGATGGTTTCCCCGACGACTCCAGGAAATGGGCCGACACGGATCGCGACGGGATCGAAGATTCTCGGGACCCGGACATTGACGGTGACGGCATCTCCAATTCTCGTGAATTGAGTGAGGGTACGTTTCCCTACAAGGCCGACTCGGACGGCGATGGAGTTAGCGACAGCGCTGAGTTGGAGACGGGAACGAATCCGGTTGATCCACGCAGCCTATAGCGTCAACGAAACCAGTAGCGTTTTGAAAAAGGGGGCGGTGAGCCCCCTTTTTTAGTGCTCGTGATTCAAGGCTGGTGTCGATCCAACCGCATTTTTCTATCTGACAAACGATCCGGCTCTCGCACCCACTCGACTATTGATGAGTAGGGTAAATCATTGAAATCAATACGAAATAAGTTGTGTTTTGAGTGTTTCGTGGCGTGCCACTTTTCTATTTTCTAGAAAGCCAGTTGTTTGCTTGCCGCCTTTGTCTGTGGACATCGGGCACGTGCCTGCACATCTTTGGATCAAGGTCTTCAAAACGGCCAATTTGGGCTGGTTAGTTGCGGTCGGGTCAGCTAGCAAGACGTTTGACTGCCATGCCATGCCGTGCCGGGCTCACCGGCGGCACTATGTGAAGGTGGAGTGAGTCCTGAGTGAAACCGCACCAGAGGTAAACCAGGCACCGGACCCGGATCCCACCGCAGATGACGAGATCGGTCTGTCACCGGACTTCGTTCGAAATGTGGTTGACCGGATAGATGCTGGTGATGCAACGGCTGTGCGAAGTGCTGCGGATGGACTTCACCCATCTGATGTTGCCGAACTGCTGGAGCTTCTGCGTCCTGACGAGCGGCTAACGCTGGTTGCCATTCTTGGTCCTGATTTTGATATTGCCGCTCTATCGGAACTTGATGAAGGTCTCCGTGACGAGATCATGGGCTATATCGGGCCTGGCCGGGTTGTCGAAGCGCTTGTTGATCTGGATACGGATGATGCGGTCTATCTGCTCGAGGACATGGATGAGTCCGAGCAGCAAGCCTTGTTGGCACGGATGCCGGACGAAGACCGGGCGCAGATCGAACGGTCGCTTGAATACGAAGAAGACAGCGCCGGCCGTCTCATGCAGCGCGACATCGTGGTTGTGCCGCCGCACTGGAATGTCGGACAGACGATTGACCACCTGCGCGAAGCGGATGACCTTCCCGAGACATTCTTTGAAATTTTTGTCGTGGACGAGATGTTTCACGCAATCGGTACAGTACCGCTATCTCGCATCATGCGGACAAAGCGTCCGGTGCCAATCCAGTCCATTATGGACACAGAGCAAACGCTCATTCCGGCCGACATGGACCAGGAAGAGGTCGCTCACCAGTTCGAGAAGTACAATCTCGTCTCAGCCGCTGTCGTAGATGAAGATGACCGTCTGGTTGGCATGGTGACGGTGGATGATGTTGTGGAAGTCATCCAGGAAGAAGCCGGTGAAGATCTGCGCCGTCTCGCTGGTGTGGGTGATGAGGCACTGACCGATACGGTCATCAAGACCGCGCGCAGCCGTTTCCCCTGGCTTTTTGCAAATCTCTTTACCGCGGCGATTGCTGCTGTGGTTATCTCCGCATTTGGTGTCAGCATTGAGAAGATGGTGACGCTCGCCGTTTTGATGCCCGTTGTTGCGGCCTTGGCCGGCAATGCGGGCACTCAGACCATGACAGTGACGGTGCGCGCCATGGCAACCAGGGACCTTGTTGATTTCAATGTAGGCCGAGTGATTTCGCGTGAAGTGCTGGTCGCCTTTATCAATGGGCTGGTGTTCGCTGTGCTCATGGGATTGGGCGTGGGCGTGATCTTTGATGATTGGGAACTCAGCGGAGTGATCGCGGTGTCCATGATCATCACGTTGGGCTTTGCCGGGCTGTCCGGGATTATCATTCCGCTTGCTCTTGATAGAGCAGGAGCGGACCCTGCCATCTCGTCGAGTGTTTTTCTGATCGCGCTTACAGATGCTGTTTCTTTTCTTGCATTTCTTGGATTGGCTACATGGTTGTTGCTCTGAAGACGTCGCACGTCAGCTTTCTGCTGGGCGTATGGATTTTGGTTTTTGCTGCCCTTACGCCATCGCAGGCGGCCGAGTGGATCGAAGGAGCTCCTATCGGTCAGGCGCGGGCATTTGGAGCTGCGGCGGCTCAGGGTGACACGGTGTATGTCGCTGGCGGGGCAGGGCTGGAAAAACCTGCTGCTGACTTTGCGGCCTATGACACGATCGGTGACATTTGGCGCCCGCTGCCGACCATGCCCATTGGTCGGCAAGGCTTTGGAATGGCGACCGCGATTGACGGCGGTGTCTATGTTTCAGGCGGCTATGCGGGGGAAGACTTTGACCTGCCGTCTGCTGAGCTATGGCGATATGATATGGCGAATGCAGTCTGGGTCCGCATGAGCGATATGCCGGCCGGGCGTGTACGTCATGGTATGGCGTCCGTTGACGGCAAACTCTATGTGGTAGGTGGCGAAGGTCCGAATGCGTCCCGGGTATTTGTGTATGACACGTTTCAGGACCAGTGGGCGGATCTGGGCGCTGATCTGCCAACGCTGCGTAAGGATCTGGGTGTTGTCGCAGTCAATGGGAGCATCTATGCGCTTGGTGGCCGGACAGGCAGTGGTGTGACGGCCCAGGTGCATCGCCTTGATGTCGCTGCCAAGCGCTGGACACGGGCCGCCGCGATCCCAGCACCAAGGGCTGACGCGGCCTTTGGCGTCGTCGGCGCGAAAATCCATGTGGCGGGTGGCCGATCAAACGACCCGATGCGCACTTTCGCGGAACACTATGTTCTCAACACCCCCACCGGCAGCTGGCAGGCTTTAGACCCGCTTCCCTTTCCGCGTCTGGGTGCAGCTTCGGCCGGGGCGGGAACTCTCTTTGTCGTAATTGGCGGCTCTGGTGGCGCCGGTGTCTTTTCACTCTTTACGACGACGGACGAGGTGAATATCTACGAGTCGCAATGACCACAGAACTGATTCACCGCGCTGAACCCAAAGACAGCAGACTTGTCGGCCGTCTGATCGGTGAAGCATTTGCGAATGATCCCATTTCGCTTTGGATACTAGAAAAGCCGAAGCTGATCACGCAGATAATGACCCGTCTTGCAACACACGTATATGTGCCGGACGGATTTGCCGAGTACCTGGACAACAGGCTGGGCGCAACCATGTGGATGCCGCCTGGTGGCCATGGCAACCTCAAGGGCGTCCAAGGCTTGCTTGCAGCGCTCGACATGGTTCTCAATGGGGTCCCGTCTGCCCTTGGACGTAGCAGTGCATTCGGTTCTGTCATGCACCGGGTCACGCCACGCGAACCGCATTTCTATCTGTTTACGATTGGTGTCGTGCCAGAGGGGCAGGGCAAAGGGCTTGGCGGCGCCTTGTTGCGCTCTGGGTTGGCGCAGGCGGACCGCGCAAGCATGCCGACTTATCTGGAGTCCAGCAAAGCTGAAAACATCCCGATTTATCAGCGCTACGGGTTCGAGCTACGAGATGTGCCTGAGGGGCTGCCTGAGGGATGTCCGCCGATCTATCCTATGTGGCGTCCGGTGAAGGGTGGAAAAGCGTAGCAGTACTGCTCTTTTGCCCTACCACTTTATGCGGATGCCTGCGGACAGGGCGCTGTCCTCGTCCTTGGCGGATATGTTGCCCTGATATCCAAGATGCGCGCTGACGCCCTCTGATACGAGAGCCGCAACCCCCAGGCCAATTTCAGCATTGTCTCGGCCACGCGCTGGTGCCCATGTTTCGAATGATCCACCGCCGCCAACAAAGGTAAAGTCACTGGACTGCGTCACATCGCCAAATTCGCGGGCCCATGCCAGGCTGGCGCTTGGAACGACCGGTCGACCTGCGACATCAAACTGCGTTGAGACCTGAACACCCAGACGCCCGATCAGCGAACTGTATTCTTCGCCATCATTGACCAGGCCTGCAGTCCCAGCACCCGTCTCGGAGAAGCCATCGACGTCTGTGTAAACATAGGTGGCGCCTGCAAAGGGGCGGAAAACGAGATGACCAGCGGTGCGTGTGGTCGAGGCTTCTAAGGATGCAAATGCGGAGTGAGCGTCATAGTCAGCATCGGCTGTTGCCGCGAAAGCGCCGACCGCGATGGTGCGTGTTGTCTCGATGTCCTGATAGCCATAGCCAACCGAACCCTCGATATCGATGCCCACCGGGCCGGCATGACGGCCGGTGGCGCCAATCAGATAGGCATTGCGATCCATGTCCTGCGCACCAAGGTCGGCGTCATTGGTGAGGTAAGCAACTGACAGGCCGGCGGACGTATTGCCTGACAGGCGATACTCTGCGCCGGCTGCAAAACCGATCTGATTGTGTTCGGTCTTGCGGCCATTGCTGTCACTGTCAATCTGGCCAGTGGAGCCAAGGGCCGTTGTCCAATAGGTCCACGGTGTGTCCGCAGCCCCTTCAAGGTTGCGGGCGGCAGCACCCGGTGCAGCGGCGACGAGGACATCGGCTGCGTCCGTTGCTGTCTGGCCAAGGGTGGCCTGAGCCAGTTGCACGTATCCGCCTGCATTGGCCGTCTTGATGCCGCGGCGCGAGAAGGCGCCATCACCGCGGCGCATGGTGTCTGCCACGTGGTTGATGTTGAGGAGGGCGGCTGACGCGCCTGCCACGTGGATTTCACCACTGAGGCTTTCGAAGGCCAGGCGGGCATTGGGGGCTGTCTGGATCGTCAGATTGTTGAGCGCGGTCTGCAGGGTGCCGGTCGCTGTTCCGGTCAGGCCGGTCAGCACGGCTGCGGTCTGCTGCTGGTTGCGGGTCAAAGCCGCTGTGCCAAATGCGCCCCCCGACGCGATGGACAGCAGTACCTGATTGCCCTGGTAGCTCAGGGTTGGGGTGATGAAGGCAAAATTGTTGTCGATGGTGACTGCATCGAACACCCCGGCGACGCCACCGGCGGCTGTGAGAATGACAAATGTCTGAGGCGAGCTATATGTGCCCGGTTCCGGCAGAACCTGAACCGTGCCGCCATTGATCGTTGCAGAACCTGTGGCCACGATCTGGTCTGATGTCCCGTTCTCGTTGATCTCCACCGCATAGATGGAGCCCGGTGCAAAGACCACATTGCCCGCGACATTCAGGGTGCCGATGGAGTTACCAGGTGCCAGGGTGCCGCCCGCATTGGCGGTGATGCCGCCGAAGGTACCGGTGCCCTTGACCGTGCCGCCATTGATGGCGAAGGGAAGCGTGGTGGTGTTGTTGAACGTCCACTCACCACCCGTAACGCTGAATGTTTCGAAACGCTGATACTTCTGTGTGTCAGTGCCTGTGTCGATCTCGGTCAGATCGAATGTGCCAGCTCCGGTTCCGCCGAAGCGCAAGGTGTCCGTTCCGCCGTTGCCGAACACATTGCCGTTCAGCACGCCGGTGGGTTGCAATTCGACGACGTCATCCCCCCCGCTGCCCGTGAATGCGGTGCCAACGACATTGCTGGTTACTGTGCCGGAATTGATGAATGTAGACGCCCCGGTGTTGAACTGGACGCCTATGCCGGTTGTTGTGATGGACCCTCCCTGGGCATTCGTGATGGTTGACCCGCTTTCAGCGTCGATGCCGACGCCGCTTGACGTAATGGTGCCTGAGTTGAGCACAGTGCTGCCTGAATCCACGCTCACGGCGGACAACCCAGTACTGGCAATGGTGCCGCGGTTTGTGACCATTACAGGGCCGGTCGTTGCCAGCGCCCGCCCGCCGGTATCCGTAATCTGGCCACCAACTTCATTTATGACTGTGTTGTTGTTGCCGGTAACCTGCAAGCCAAAGAAGCCGCTCAACGTTCCGAAATTTACCAAGCTTGAATCGTCGCTGCCCTGAATGAGCCCTGCGTTGAGGCCGGAGCCGGTCAGTGTGCCCCGATTGGTTATGTTCCAGTTGTTCGCGCCTGTGTTGACGGCTGCTGAGACGCCTGGATTAGGCAGAATGTTGGTGCCGGGCAAAATAGTCACGGTGTTGGAGGCGCCAACGCCGGGACAGTCGTTGAACAACACGAGACGTGTTCCATTGTTGTTGTTGTCGATATTGAAGGTATTGGGACCAGTAGCGACACAGTCTGCATAAGCTGTGTCGGGCGCTGCTGTTAGCGCTGTGAGTGCTGTTGTGCCCAATGCCGCGTACAACAAGGCATTGCGAACATGGCTGTTGACTGTTGAATGACGAAAAATACTCGAACTCATGACTACCCCACACAGAAAACCCCGAAGCACCAACATGTGCTTCGGCGACAAACTGGCGGTTTCGCTGAGTTTCGCAATCACCCGAAAGTGTGAGTGGACCTTAAAAACGGCTGAAAATCGCGGTTTTCAATCTGCAGAAATCGGAGGAATCTGATCACATCCTGTTAACTGTGCCCGTGGCCTTACACATGGTCCCGTAAATGGGACAGCTCGTGCGTGCTGGTGATTAGGTGGCGGGCTGACAGCATGATTCCCGCATGCACGGCGGCGACGTCCGCGCTGCCATCTGCGAACAGTCTGAATGCCTCCGCCAGGGGAACCGTGATGACCTCCAGGTCCTCGTCCTCTTCCAGTGCTTGTTCATGTTCCTTGACCGCCCCGATGCCCAGAAACGGATAGGCCATCTGTCTGAAGCGGCCGGGGTAGGGGTGGACGGGCGGCAGGGCGAAGATTTTGTCCGCCGTGTATCCGGTTTCCTCGCGTAGTTCGCGCGCCACTGCATGCTCTGTGTTCGGATCATCGTCATCGATCATGCCGCCGGGCAGTTCCAGCATCACCCGCTCTGACCCGTGGCGGTAGTTATGGATCAGCACCGCTTCAAGGTCAGGGGTGATGGCGAGCATCGCCGCCCAGTTGGGCATGTCGTACACGTGAGAGGGATCTACGATGGCGCCGCGCATGGTTTCGCAGCGTTGCTGGCGGGCGCGGATATACGGCGTTTCAAAAACGATCTCGTCTGAGTGAACCTTCCAGGCGCCGGGTTTTGAGGATGGCTTGCGGGGTGGGCAAGAACTCATGAGGTATCCTTGTGAGCGTTGAGCACCTGAAGCAGTGCCTGCGTATTGGAAGGATCGCGCCACGTATGGCCGGCATCCTCTACAATAGTGAGGCTGGCGTGGGGCACCGCACGGGCAAAGTCAAAGGCTGTTTGTGGCGGACAGACGATGTCATAGCGGGATGCGACAATGTCGATTGGGATGTGTGCAAGCGTCTGACCCGCACGTCGCAAGATGTCATCGGCATCGATGAAGCCATGATGACAGAAATAGTGGTTCTCGATCAGGGAGTGGGCGAGGACGAAATCCGGGTCTGACAGGTCAGCAGACATCTGTGTTTCATCAAGGATGAGACGGGACACAGCTTTCTCAAGTGTTGTCCACCTGTTGAGCGCGGCGCGCCTTACGGCCTCGTCGGCGGATTGAAACAGCTCGGCGTATCCGTTGATCGGGTTGGCCTGCTGGTCCGGCGTCAGTGGGTCCATGAAGGCAGCAAATACATCGGGGAACATGGACGCGGCAATGCCACCGTCGAAGTAGAGCGCTTCCAATTCATGCTGGCGGGCAAGGAACACGCCGTAGAGCGTGAGGGCTGACGTGGCCGATGGGTGGGCCATGGCGTAGGCGATGGCGAGCGTAGCGCCCCATGACCCGCCGAATACGTGCCATTGGCTGATTTCCAGATGATGCCTCAGCCGTTCAATGTCGCTTATGAGGTGGGGGGTGGTGTTCGCTTCAAGACTTCCATGTGGCTGTGAGCGGCCTGAACCGCGCTGATCCATCAGGATGATGCGATAGTGTTCGGGATCGAGTAGCTGGTTAATGTCGGTTGAAAAGCCGCTGCCGGGCCCACCATGCAGATAGAGCAGGGGTACGCCCGCTGTGTTGCCACACTCTTCAAAGTAGATTTCGTGACCATCTTCAGGCGGCAGGGTGCCGTGGGCGTAGGCAGCGCTGACAGGAAAGAGGGACAGGGTCATGGGTGGTCGATGATGTGTTCCGGAAACGAAAACGGCCCGGACGCTTGGGGCGTCCGGGCCGCGAATTCGTCAGTTCCTAAAGGAGTGGCAAATTAGCCAGCGACCTTGAGGTTTTCGGCAGACATCTTGCCGTTGCGGCCTTCCTGGAGCTCGAACTCCACGACCTGGCCTTCGTCGAGGCTTGCCAGTCCGGCAGCCTGAACAGCTGTGATGTGCACGAAGGCGTCCTTGCCGCCGTCGTCAGGCTGGATAAATCCGTAGCCCTTTTTCATGTCGAACCACTTCACGGTTCCCTGCATCTCGATAGTCCTTCAATTCCGATCGTCATGCGATCATGTACCGTCGTTGGCAACATGCCTGGACGGGCATTCGCAACCCCTTGCCGAAAGTCCTAAATGCGTCTTTGTTGGGTGACGTCGTCGGAGGAGGCCAGAGAAGTCGAATAGGCCCGTCGACCATGCTTGTTTTTCTCGATTTTTGCAATGTCTTTCGGGGGTTGCCTGAAAGCCCGCCGGCTGGGGTAAAACCGGATGCCTTTTAAGGGGCGACCCATAGCTGACGGGTCTGGACTGCAGAGTCGGCGGCCAGGCTACGGATCATTGAGCCAATGGGTGTCTTCGCAGCCTGCAAATCGGCAGTTTCCTGCGCATTGTTCCTATATGGGAGATGCCTTGCGTGCGGCTGGTCGCTATGCTCCCTTGCCAATAACCTCCGTCACAATGGAGGAGTGATTAGAAGTCGGCGGATTTGATTGTCAGCTGACCTTACAAACACGTCAGGGACCATGCCGAAGCTCAAATCATCCATTCAGACCAAGAGTGCCAGTTTCAAGTCCAATGCGGATGCCATGAAGGGCCTGCTTGCAGACCTTGAGGACAAAACGAAACAGGCAGCGCTCGGGGGCAACCAGCGTTCGCGCGAGCGGCATGTGTCGCGCGGTAAGCTGCTGCCCAGAGAGCGTGTTTCCCGCCTGCTGGACGCGGGCACACCGTTTCTTGAACTGTCCCCACTTGCTGCAAATGGCATGTATGACGACGACATTCATGCTGCGGCCATCATCACAGGTATAGGCCGGGTGTCCGGTCGCGAATGCATGATTGTCTGCAATGACGCGACCATCAAAGGCGGCACCTATTATCCAGTGACGGTGAAAAAGCACCTGCGCGCCCAGGAAGTCGCGCGCGAGAACCGCCTTCCGTGCATCTATCTGGTGGATTCCGGCGGCGCCAATTTGCCGAACCAGGCGGATATATTTCCTGACCGGGAACACTTTGGACGCATCTTCTTCAACCAGGCGACCATGTCGGCTGAAGGCATTGCACAGATTGCGGTGGTGATGGGTTCGTGCACGGCGGGCGGCGCCTATGTGCCCGCCATGTCCGACGAGACAATTATTGTGCGCAACCAGGGGACGATTTTTCTTGGCGGCCCGCCGCTGGTGAAGGCGGCTACCGGTGAAGTGGTAAGCGCTGAGGATCTGGGTGGTGCAGACGTGCATTCGCGCAAGTCGGGCGTCACTGATCACTATGCCGAGGATGACACACACGCCCTTGCTATCGCGCGCCAGATTGTGAGCAACCTCAACACGCGCAAACCATGTGAGGTTGAAACACGCGTACCAAAAGCGCCGCTCTATGATCCCAACGAGCTTATTGGGGTTGTGCCTGAGACATTGGCAGCGCAGTACGACGTTCGGGAGGTCATTGCGCGTCTTGTGGACGGCTCGCAGTTTGATGAGTTCAAGAAGCTGTTCGGCACCACACTGGTTACCGGCTTTGCGCGGCTGATGGGTTATCCGGTTGGCATTGTGGCCAACAACGGCATTTTGTTTTCGGAGAGCGCACAGAAGGCTGCGCATTTTATTGAACTATGCTCGCAACGCGGAATTCCACTGATATTCCTGCAGAACATTTCTGGTTTCATGGTCGGCAGCCAGTATGAAGCAGGCGGTATTGCCAAAGATGGTGCCAAGATGGTGACGGCGGTTGCGACCGCGCAGGTGCCCAAGTTCACGGTCATCATTGGCGGTTCTTATGGCGCGGGCAATTACGGCATGTGCGGGCGTGCCTATTCGCCGCGCTTCATGTTTGCCTGGCCCAATGCCCGTATCTCGGTCATGGGCGGCGAGCAAGCAGCGAGCGTTCTGGCGACGGTCAAGAGAGATGGGATGGAGTCGCGCGACGAAGAATGGAGCGTGGACGAGGAAGAAGCCTTCAAGGCCCCCATCCGCGCACGATACGACGAAGAGGGTCATCCATACTTTGCCACCGCCCGTTTGTGGGATGATGGCATTATTGCCCCGCAAGACACCCGTATGGTGCTTGGCCTTGCCATCTCGGCATCTCTCAATGCGCCTATTCGTTCACCACACGCGCCGGACAGGTTCGGCGTGTTCAGGATGTAAGGAGGCAGGTTATGGCTGACGCTTTTGTGCTTATGGATGTCTCTCGAGAGGGATTGGCAACCATTACCCTGAACAACCCGGATCAACACAACGCCTTTAATCCTGATCTCGTGGATGACCTGAACGACCGGCTAGAGGACCTTCGCGCAAACTCCGACACGGTTCGCGGTGTGATAATCCGTGCCGAAGGCAAGGTGTTTTCTGGTCTGGCGGACTTTGACTGGTTGCCCCACACAGCCCACTACACGGACGACGAAGCTGAAGAAGATGCCGACGCCATTTCAGAAGTCTTGAGCCGCGTACGCCAGCTTCCCCAGCCTGTGATTGCCGTCGTTGAGGGGCCGGCAGCAGGTTACGGGCTGGGTTTGATCGCGGCCTGCGATATTGTTCTGGCGACTCCCGCTGCTCGGTTTGTCTTCTCAGAAGTCCGGCATGGTTTTGTTCCCGCCCTGTCGTTGCCCTATGTCATTGAGGCTATCGGTATCACCGCCGCCCGGAGCTATCTTCTAGCTGCTGCTCCTTTCGATGCCGCTGAAGCATATCGGCTTGGACTTGTTGATGTGGTTGCCAAAGACGCCGTTGAGCTTGAAGCCAAGCTTGCTCATTTTGTTGATCACGTTTTTGCCGCAGCGCCTGGTGCAGTTGCCTCCACCAAGTCATTGATGGATGACGTTACCGGTCTTCCGATTGATGACGAACTGGTCAACGAGGTTGTTGCTGCGCAAGGCCGCAACCGTTCAGGTGCGGAGGCGGCAGAGGGTATTGCTGCCTTCATAGACAAACGTGAGCCGAACTGGCGCAATTGATGATTACTTCCGTTCTTATTGCCAATCGCGGCGAAATTGCCTGCCGCGTGATTGAAACCGCCCGTGCCATGGGGCTGCGGACCATTGCTGTCTACTCGGAGGCAGACGCGCATGCGTTGCACGTGGAAATGGCGGACGAGGCCTATCTGCTGGGACCTGCACCGGCTGCAGAAAGCTATCTGCGCCAGGATCGTATTTTGGATGCGGCTCGAAAGAGCGGAGCTGATGCCATTCACCCTGGGTATGGCTTTCTGTCAGAGAATGCAGATTTTGCCGAAGCCTGCGCGAAGTCTGGAGTGCTGTTTGTTGGTCCACCGGCCGATGCCATTAGCGCCATGGGCCTAAAGGACCGCGCCAAGGTTTTGATGCAGAATGCCAATGTCCCTGTTGTGCCGGGTTATCATGGGGACAAGCAGGATCCGGCTTTTCTGGCAGAGCAGGCGGCAGAGCTCGGATATCCGGTACTCATCAAGGCG